>Ga0099825_1000076_pt1 | contig 64178 bp, 27 predicted proteins | sample SiratroredBW_FD_76838 | JGI IMG/M metagenome (GOLD analysis project Ga0099825, IMG submission 76838) | Root nodule microbial communities of legume samples collected from California, USA - Siratro red BW | ecosystem: Host-associated > Plants > Roots > Nodule | place: USA: California | collected...
CCCCCCCTCCCCCCCCCTTTTTTTTCCTTTTTTCAACCATTTTGCCCATTCCCATAAATCTTTTTTTTTCTTTTTTTTTTTTTTTTCTCCACCTAGGACTTTTCTTTTTCACGGACTTTACATATACTCAAATTATAAAAGATATTTAAAATATGCTCTTTAACATATTTTTTTTAACATATCTCTTTCACTAATTAAAATTTATTTAAATTTACTAAATTTGTAAGTCATGCAACTTGTCCAATGACTGTTGGTTATTCCAATCCCAAATGCACAATTTTTAATAAATTTTAACTTGTGCTGTCAAAAGCAAAGAAAAAATTAAATTTATGAAACAAGTGCTGAATAAGAGTCTTGGAGCATGTAGCTTTTAAAATTATTAAATTCCTTAGAGTTTGAGATTATTTTTATTTTTTTAAGTGTAATTGAAATTTGAGTTTTTATTATATATATATACATATATAATTTTGTTAAATACTTATGAATAATACCATTATATATATATATATATATATATAATTTTGTTAAATACTTATGAATAATACCATTATTCACAGTGATTTTCCAGTGAGCTTAATTCTCCTTTTTCATGGTGATTTTTTATGTTTTAGATACAAATTAATTAGTTACGTCTTTTGTTTATTTCTTCTTGCTGACAAAAAAAACCTAGGTTTTCACTGTTTTTATTGTCTTTTTACCCCCTTGTGATTATGATTTCGCCTTTGGTGTGTAGGTCAAACAAATGTGGGAAGGGTCAACATCCAAAGTCATATTTGTCCTCCTACTCTTGAAATTGGAATTATATTAGAGGGTCACATTATCATTTCTGTACCACATCTCCCAGGTATTTTTTTTACTTATGTCTTTTAATCCAGCATTACCTTATTCAGTGTCTTGCTATTTTAAATATTTTTATAAATGGTGTATCATTAAAATAAAACTAAGTTCTTTTATTTGTACTCCAATCATAGTTTTTTTTATAAGAAAATACTCAATAAGTATGTTAAAATCATGAATGAGTTATACTTTACATTTTGCATGTTATAAAACTACAATAAAACAAGTTAATAAAATGGTACATTTGATTTTGACTATATTAACAAGCAAAAATATCATGCGTCTATATGTCTATATATCCATTTATTACAATAACAATAATAATAATAAATATATACAAAAGTATAATAAAAATTAAGACTTAATTAAATTTTAAGTTTTTTATAAATATGATTATTTTTAATTGAGTTTCTATAAATTTTTTGATATATTGATTATTTAACTTTTTATATCATTCAATTAAGATATTGTCAGTTTAATTTTTTCAGCAGTTTATTTTGACGTGAGTAATGTTTCATTTTACCTATTTGTCTATGTGTTTCAAGAAATATAAAATTATATGATTAATATAAAATGATAACAATAAGTATCTTTTATTTTTTATTAAAAATGTTTTAGATGATAATAAATTGTTATTATATTTATATTTATGGTGATGAAAGTAATGATTCTTAATAAATAATTTCATTATTTAACATGTTTTTAATTAAAAAAAAAAGTAAAAGTCACTTGTCATTGTTATCAGTAATATCATTTTATATTAAGTATAAAATCTTATATTTGTAATACAGAAAAAAAAAAAAATAATAATATCGTCATCCAAATAAAAAAAGCGGAGAACTTAATTGAAAGATATAAAAATTTTGAGTACTAAATAGACTAAAAGTAATTAAAAATAACCAAATTTTTAAAAAACACAAAACTAAATTAAAAAATAATTATAAAAATATATAAATTTTATTAATTATTATTATTATTATACTTAAAAATTATTAAAGAATGATTATTATTGATAATAAGTAATTTTTTATTTATCACCTTAGTTTGAAGGGATGTTGTTAATAAAAAATGCGTTTCTATACAAAATAAGTTTGCAGATAATATAGGCTTAATATATAGCTTTTTATTCTCAGTTTTTTATTCTCGGATAGATCAAACAGTTCTGTCAATGATAATAATATATTAAAATTATTATAATTATGAATCAATTATTTTAAATAATTAATATTTAAATACTTAAATAAATGTTTAATTAAAAAAAAATACTACAGTATTATTTCTCAGTTGTTTTTTTAAGAAATATGAAGAAATAATTTAACTAGATCTATATAAAAAAAAAGAAGGAAACTAAAAAAATATATTAGTGTAGAGCGATTGAAAATTTTCGTATATAACATTTATTATAATAAAAATTAATAAAATGAGTTATGTTTATAAGATTTAAAAATACTAATATTAAAAAAATTGTCATTATGATAATTTTTTTATGAAAGTTAAAAAAGTATAAAAAATATTTTTATCAACTTTTAAAAACTAACTAAAAGAGTTATATTTATAAAAGTAAAACTAATAATCAAACATGTATACTAGAAAATAATTTTAAAAAATTATTATTTCTTAATAGTTATGGACAAAAGTCAACTCAAAGACATCAAACACAAAATATTACTATATTTGTACACCAAAAAATATAATTCATTATAACATTTTAACAATTTTTAAAACTTTGAAAAATAACTTAAAAATTATTTTTAAAAAATAATATTTTTCCTTAACTACCTAATAGGCATTTCCCAAGTTAGTATATTTTCCTCTGTCAAATTGCACTATTCAAATTGGATTAAGTTCCCAGCTGTCAAACTTCATAACATTGTGTTTACAGCTGGACTGGCCCCTCAGAGTGTGCCTTTTATTGTTAATTGGTTTTTCTTCTTCTGCTAACATACAAAGGCAGAGAGACAGATGCTTGAGTTTGTGTTTTTGCTTCTGAATTTACATTATCACCAAATAAATTTTATACAAGTAGCATTAAAAGGACTAATACTGATCAAATTATGCATTATTGATAAATTTTTATTTTAGGGACACAGGTCACCATTCACCAATATGCCAATTTTGAATACTGAAATTAATACTTTTAAAATAATATATATTATTTATATGTAGTGGTTCATTTGTCTCTGGAAAGATAAAAACAGAAACTTCAAACATTATTATTGGGTTTCTTTCCATTTCAAATAATTAGTTATTTAGTTGACTTCTGTTAGGGCTCATAATTTATAATCAACCTATTAAAGAAAGTAGAAGTAAAATCTTGATGAGAAAGTTTCAGAGAACAATGGTTTTTACAAGTAAAAGTAAAAGTGTCTTGTGAAAAGTATTTGGATAGAAGAGAACTCATTTATAAGAAAACTTTAAACTTTAGTGGGACAATTATCTCCACAACTCTCAATGGAACACCCTAATTTTATTTTTAGTATGTAGGATATTTTAACTCTATGTACAAAATAGATAAAATTACACACACAATAATATCAAATTAAGAAAGTGACAGAAAAAATATAGTTAAAGAAAAAAATAATAGTCTATTGTATGTATAAATGAGACCAAAGGTTATTATACCTAACTTCTATACTTTCAAATAATAAATCTTTCATTTAAACATCAATTTAATACACTTTTACAATTAAAAATTTGATATATGAATCATGTTATATGTTCAACTTTCTTTATTTCAAGCTCAAACAATAGTTCTCCATCTTTTGTCTATGTTATTATTTGCTAGCGGACAAAAATTACTTTCATTTATGTACCAACTCTGATGATTTTATTTTATAGCTAAAATGAGTAGAAAAAGTACTAGGCGTCCCAAAACTTCACATGAGAGAAAATGAAAATGGCTAACCTAAACTCTAATATTTTAGTTTGGAGGAATTTTTGTTTTTAGAAAATAATTCATTTTAATAGAAAATTTAAAATAAAATATGTTTTATAGATAGAATAGTTTTAAAAAATTTAAAATTATTGAAATTTTTAAGAGGAATTCAAGTGCTTAAAACTATACAGTTTAATTTTTTTTTTTTTAAATTGTTCATGTTCTCTTCAATCTCAGATGTCCATGTTGATTTATTATTCATGTATTTTCTTTTCAGTTTAGCCTCTTTTAGATGACGTTGACAAATAATTCTTAAAGATAAAACGTTCTTAAAGATAAAACTAATTGATTATTTCTCGAATCACATTATCAATTTCTTTTTTCAGAAAAAATATAATCACTACGTTTCTAATATTTATTAGAAAACTTTCTATCAATTTTTACAATAACTTTTTTCAAGTAAAGAGAATATTTTAGCTATCTTCAAAAGTTAAGAAAAAAAAAAAAACTTAATCACTGCTAACCAAAATAATTGTATTAATATTAACTAAAAAGAAAGTAACCTTTTGACTTCAAATGAATTTTTTTAGCAAACTTTACCTAAAAGACGGTCTCGGTTGTCATCGATTAAAAATCATCATCTACTGATATTTTAAATTATTAAATATTATTTAAATTTAAAATAAATTTTATATTGTGTTGTAATTAAAATAGTCTAACTAAACCATAAAATCAAAATTTAATAATTTTAAATTTTCCTACACAAACAAAACATTTACAAAATAAAACAATCTATCTGGAAAATAATTCGAATTCATATATTTTTTTTTTAAATTATGAGATTCCCTTGTAAAGTAATCCCACATTATTTATATTTCCCCAAAGTAAAGAGTTTGCTAGTTTAACTAGAATAGCATACCTAGTTATAAGGAGCTTAACACATATCTGCCACATCTAAGTTACATAAACATTGGATAATGAAAGTGAAAAATTGTAGAGAAGAAAAAAATGAGGAATGAAGAGTGAAGAAGAGCGGGTATGGTCCTAGTTTAATCAGAAGAAGATGCCCAACAGATGAAAAAGTGGTGGGAGTTTCACTTCTTGGTTTGATAAAGAGCCTTTTTCCTTGGGACAAGACTAGCCTAGCTAACTTCAGACAAAACTTTGAAAAAGGTGAAATTGCAGAGTGTGGACCCTCATTGTACTCCACTCTTTTTTGCCCAGTCTACGAACTGCATGCCCCCATAGATGTTGTTGCCAAATCGCACACCCACTGTGAAAGCCATTGCAACAAGTGGGACCCTCTTTGCCACCACAGATGCTTCAACAAGGCTTTCTAGGCCATTGATGATCTGGTACCGGGTGTTGGATGACACAGCAAGGAAGAATCCTGATCAAGAGAAGGAAAAAACAAGTAAAGCAAGTTACATGGTAATAATAATGCTATAGCATAATCATCATCTTTTCAACCACTGTTACACCTCTTCACATGCAACCTTGTTGAAAATAAAGCAACAAGTAAGCTCAAATGTTTGTGTCCATCTTGGCAGCAGGGAAACAAAAAATGAAATACCCTTTTGAGAATAATGGACACATGAATATGAAACTCATTTTTCTGAAAGCAAAATTCATGGCTTATAGCATAATACAGCAGAGCCAGCCCAAGAAACTGAACAAAATAATTAATACCAGACTTGAGATATTTGAATAGAGAGCACAAGACATACCCCAAAGAGCAGCACTTTGCAGAAGAGGAGGCACGGGTATGTCATCGTCAGATTTCTTAAAGCTCCTGTTTTAAATATAAAAAAAAAAAATTGCATAATTATTAAAAGCAAAAATGACACTGACACCCCCTCGTGATACAAAATGCATTTGTGCATGTGCATTTGCTAAGCATGTACTAGAATAATGTAGCCAACAAGGGATTAATGAATAAGAATTTTTGTAATAAAATAGTACAACAGAACCCGTCTTGGGTAGGCATACCTTTTGGCATTCATGATCGTGTTTGCAATTCCTTGACCAATAATGCCACATACAAAGCCAACCGATCCATACAAAACACCCTGAAAACAGAATGTCAGGTATTCACAAGAATAAACTAATGCCAGAAACCAATTAAGAAAAAAACAAATATAACAGTTTAGCACTATATCTAATACTAAAGCAAGCGGAAGCATACAATTCCATGCAGTGAGAGTTTGATTCTACTATTTACTGGGTTTTGTACATAAGATACATTCTGCCATAAATTAAATAGTTATTTAAGGGCACCTTGTAGAAGTATGTAGCAGCGCGCTGCATCATAGAGAATCTACATCCCGGCCTTTCAGCTTCAAAAACACTGCATTGAAATTGTAATTTAGTATCACATCATAATTTCACATTCCACTAGATCTGTGAAAATATTGGAGAAGCTTATAACAATATTAGGCTTGCTGCACCGAATATGAACAAGAAATGGAGACATTGAACAGAAGTAGAATTCAGTCTAGATGCTGCAAATTAACAAATCATGAACATCTCACATTGGAAGAGCAATGATGAATTCACAAAATTTCCATCACTTTCCAAACACCAACCTGCTAGGAAGAGCAGCAGTAGCCTGTTGAATTTTCCCAAGTAAACCTTTTGAGAGTGAAGGCTTGCCAATTCGAGCATAGGGTGCTAGCATACCCACCAAAGCAATGTCAACAACTATTCCAACCAAAAGATCAGCAGCATATAACTCAAATTCAGCCCAGAAATCCTTGCCCCTTTTCTGAACCTCTGCAAACGTTGCACAACAAGAGTCTATGACAATCTGCACATAAACAAGGATAATCAGGTCATCACATCTAATCCAAAAAAATTAAAATAAAAACACTCAATCATCAATTTCACATCATAACCATTACAGTATCATTATACCCAGAACAAAGAATTAGTACATGTTTGGACTTCAGTTAAGAGACTTTAAAAGTTCTTTGAAAGAAGCATTTTCTTCCTTCTTATGCATTGAAATTGACAAAAGTATTTTTCTAACTTATACTCAAACACAACCTTATTATATTTCCACACGCATCTTCTCTGACAACAGACTTCGCTCTATCTTTTATTTCAATCTCTCTTTTTATCACCAATTATTTTCTCTCTAACTTCTAAGTTTTTTTATCATTCTTCCTTCTACCCCTTCACAAAAAAATAGTTATACATTTAACATTTTTGAGAAACAAACCTCGGTTCCAACTTTGAAAAGAAAAGAAGGGTCCGCGAGCATTCGATTTCTCAGCATGGAACAATGCTGCATCAGAAAAGACAGAGGCCAAGACGAACCCTGCAATAATAATAATGATAATAAAAAAGAAGGCAAATTGAAAACAATCAGGGAAGAAAAAACATTTTTTTGAACCCAAAAATTCAAACTTTAGAGAAAACCCACCTGCAACTCCATGTAACGAAGAAGAAACATTTCCCGGATGCCTGTGACCCTGGCGGCCTCCACCATATCCGGAGGCAGCTGCACGCCACGAGCTTCCGATTCTCTCATAACCGCTTCAAAATTCAAAAGGGGTCCAAATTCTTCATCACCTCCTCCGTCTCTGTCTCCGCCACCACCGCCGCCACCGCCGCCGGCGTCACCATCACCTCTGCCGCCTCCGCCGCCAAAAGAGTGTTGATCGTGTGTGATTTGTGGCACCGGGAGGAGGGGTTCGGGGGGGATGCAGTGGATCCTGAAGGCGCTCACGTGGAGGAGCGAGTGGCGGAGAACGACGGGTGAGGAGGGGGAAAAGTGGGAAGAGTCGAATTGGGGGAGTGGCCATTTGGCGGCGCCGTTGTTGGAAATGGTGAAGGTTGTCATGCTGGTGCGGCGGCGCGTGAGGTAACAAAAGACTTGTGTAGGAGTGTTGTTTTTATGCCGTGTAGGAAATAAAAGTGACTGTGAGAAAGACGCGGAAGAATAGGTTGCAACTGCAACAGATCGGGCTCTACTATAGGATTCAGGAATCGAATGTGACTGCAAATTCAATATAATAGTTATAAATTTCGGACAAAAATAAAATAAAAAAATAAAAAAACACAAGCGTCGCCTGAGAGATTCGAACTCTCGCGGGGAAACCCCATGTACTTAGCAGGCACACGCCTTAACCACTCGGCCAAAGCGACACTGTTATATTTGTCTTCTGATTTCTTTTATTAATTTCTTACCAAGAATAGTTCAAAAATGCTTTCCTAAAATTTTACATTTTAAAATACTCTTATTAGCATGTTATTATCTTTATATTTTATTTTCAGTTATAACAGTTACTTATATTTTTTAAGGGTAAACATAAAACTTAATTCAAATTTTGTAGCCAATTCTCAATTGTTTCCTACATAGGTAAAACTTATCAATTTAGTGTTTTTGATTATTACTTTAAGCATTTTTAATTTAGTTCTTATATAATATTTGTGTAGCGTGACCAAATTAAAAATGTGTTAATCATATAAAAAATTGAAAACATAAAACGTGTATGCAAACAAAACTAGATATTTACAAAGAAGTAACACTAACAGATACCAAATCAGTAATATTTTGCACAACTACACTATATGTTTAACTATTTTTAAATTTTAAATCATTTTTTGTATAAATTACTGTTATGATACGCATTTGCAAGGATTAAAATGCTCTTGTAGGTATTAAAACACTAGTTTCGTATATTTATAGTACCTGATGTGAAATCATATAGTTAAAACTAAAATTTGTGTATAATGTATATTGATATAGTAAGTATTTTCAATTTAATCAAAGTTTTAATAAAGCAAGAATTACCAGACATCATAAACTCCAAATTGCCGACCCTAACTACGCAGAAAAAAACAGCATAAATGACAGAGCTTAAAATATTTGTCTGTCATTTGTAAGAAAATTACACTCTTCACAACTATACAATATTTGTCATCTACAAAAGAAGCTCTGCTATAAGCACAACATAGTCAGTTACATTTGTTTGAGTTCTCCAACCTTTGTGCATCAGCTTTGCATCTGCACTAGGGGGAACAAAGGATGATTCTTTCTTCGATGACAATAATGTTCTTCACATATAGGTCCAAAACAACATCTTCCACTGTCAATATCTTCAAATGAAGAATAAATACAGAAGCTATTCGCCTAACAAACAGGACAATTTGTGAAATTGCCTACATAAGTTTACAGCCATCTTTACACAAGGGAAAGAAATGGAAAATGTTCGAATATGCAAACAAGTTAAACAAAAGGGCATAATGGATTGAGAAACATTTTCCTTCCCTTTCCCTCGTACAAAAAAAATTTATAACCACACAACACTGCTATATGTATATATGAATAAAATCAAGAGGGATTATGGTTTCTTGATGCTCAAGTAAAAGTTTCTGATTGTTTGGACTTAAGGGAACGCCTTGCCCGTTCAATGGATGCTCTCGGTGTGGATCCGGTGCGATTGAGGGATTCCGGTTGAGCATCTGAAGGCCGAGGAACAAGCTTACACCCAATTTTTCTGGCAACCAACCGAGGGGAGTTTCTGGAGCTGTGAGATTTGGTCACACTTTTCATTTCTTGCTTTATTTTACTGAACTCTTCTTCAAGTTCTCCAACTCTAGAACTCATCCTATCCATGTCCACCTTCAAAACCTGGTTTTCACGCACAACAGTCACCCACCCATCTCTTTGTACAATTTCACCAGCCGTTTCACCTAAGCCGGTTACAGGAACAGGAGCCGCTGGCGCAATCTCACCGTCCAATGCAGTGAGACATCCGGCCAATGCTGTTCTCAAATGCAGTTGTTCAAAGAACAGCACTTGAAGAACAACTCTGAGGGGTAACCTGTCATTCTGGGATGCATGAGCACAAGCATGGATTGAAAGTTTCTGGTAGTCAATGATGTTGCATAGTTCCTCCTTCTCTCTATCAGAGAGCCAAGGATGAGCCTGCACAATAGCATAAGCAGTCATCATTAAACTAACAATCCATGACCACAAACAAGTCTTTAGGTAAAAGTTTTGCACAGAAAAATCAAACCTTGAAATATATATCCAGTGCCCTGTAAAGCCCATCATGCAATAATCTTGACGACTCAGGAAGAGCATCTGCAAGTCTGCGTATCTTTCCCGGTTTTAAATTAACATCTGAAGCAATTTCTGCAATGTAGCTATCTATCAACTTCGAGACCTTCCTCAAGGACTCAGATGATGGTGACGCTGGCATTTGCTGGTCGCGCGATGAAGGAGAAAAGGCGGTTAAATTTGATTCTGTAGATACAAAATAATGGACTATGTGTTCAATACATTCAGTGTTATATAATGCATCTGAATCTGAATAGGTAGGAATTAGGAGACTATCCAAAGTTGCAAGTTCTAATTGCATCCCTATTCTCCTCTCCAAAGAATCCTTGCAAGTTTGGCTGACATTCAATATCAAAGCCACACGAAGAAGTCCCAGCAGGAAACGGCAATAAGATTTCCCCTTCTTGTCAGGAAGAAGCTTCTCAATGGTTTCCAACAGAACCCTCTGATCAACTGTGGCCGGCGTCAAGCTGAAACTTGCAACGGTTCTGGTCTTGCCACCTTGACCACCCTGCCATCGACCTAGACCTGGCAAGTGCTTTCTAGAATAGTACATTATGGCACCTGCTAGGCTTTCAGGTCTTATACCTCTTGCTTGCATTGTCTTGATTAGCCTCTCAAACAAACTCACACTGAGATATGAGATGTCTTCAAACCACCAATCGGATTCGGAGCTCCGAATTCTGGCACCGGTATTTATGCCATTCCAAAGAATGCTTCCACCAGGGCTCTGGAAACTCCCATACATCATCATGGGCCATCCAAACAAACTTGGGTCCGTACAAACCATCATAGATAGAGCATTCAAACACTTGCCCACTAACTGAAGCTTTTCAGCTCTGGGTAGAACAGGCTCGGAACTTTGGAGAGCCAAAATGCAATCTTTCCAGTTGCGCAATGTGTTTTTATGGAAAAAGCTCTCTGATTTTGACAGCAAGTTACCTTCTCCAAATTCATCTGTCATTTCAAGGTATTCTGCAGCACAGTGAACCAATACTACATTTCTGGCTGTCAGTTCCACACGATACCCGTAACAGAATTTGGCTGCAACTAAGAAAGTGTCAGGACCACCAGGAAATTCTTCCAGCACCATTCTCAGAGCCTTCTTGTCGGTATACTTGTACTTGTCATGTGCTTTAGCAAATTTTCCACTTTTTGACACAAGAGGAAACTGCAGTTCCATGATATAACTTTATTCAAACTCCAATGCACTCAGTCCACAAATAACTTACCAATAGCATAACAGTATAACCACCATAAAATTAAAGATTGTGATACAGAAATGCTCACTAGTTCATCAAGTAATTATACATCGAGTCCAAATTGAAAAAAACAGAAAAACCAGTTCCCAAAGGAATTTTCCAAAAACATCTCAAAGCTCTAACTTTTTCCTCTTAGCCAAGAAAGCTAATTTAGACAAAACAGGAACAAGTGTTCATGACATGCAAAAGACCTCACCTAGTCACATTACTTCCATAACAGCAAATCATGTGAGTTAAACGATTTTGAGAACTAGATAAAATTTTAGCTTCATTGCTAACTGGGAAAGTCAAGCATTAGTAATGAGATATCTGCACCAATGGACATACATCATGAATAACATACATAACTTAGAAGCAAAATTTTATAACCATCATCTTAAACAATAACAAATGAGCTAAATACAATCCATTTATAATTAAAGACAGTCTTGTGCCTGCTCTATCCGACCTTAAGCTGAAGGAAAATTACAGTCAAACTCAAAACAGAAAACCAGCAAGAACATCACAACCTTTGAAAACCATACAAGCGAATTCCAGCGTAGGAATACAGGGTTGCCCATAAAATGGTGGAATTGCATTAAATTCCAACAAATAGATGAAATTTATGGCGAAACCGTGAAAGCTTTGTAGGCACTGTAACATATGGTACGGTATCTCCAGCAAGTCTAATCGAATTCCCTTATTTGAAGAGGGATGTTTAGTTACAACACTCAAACAACAGAGATGAAAGAAACCAGAAGCAGAAGCAAAAGCCATGAATCACATTAACGCGGTTGGATCAAATTCCAAAGAATAAAAACACAAAGAGCAGCAAGACAAACCAGAACCACAAAAAACCCAACAACTATTTCATCTATCAACAAACCAGAGAGAAAAGAGCAAATTTCTGAAAGGAAAGCAGGTACCTTGTGAAGATGGAAAGTGACACCCTCGATGGAAACAGTGAGATCACTTGGCAGTCCCCCATTGCAGAACCTATCAAGACCACGAACCAAAAAAATTAACAACATAAATCACATCAAAATCTTTTTTTTTTCGATATGCATGTCTGACTTGGACTCCACCCAGTAATCAGGTGAACAAAAGGTGTCATTTTCTCATCAGTCAATTGAAAAAAAGAACGAATTTTTACTCCAAAACAAGAAATTTCGAGAAAGGGAGTACCAATCAGTGCCTTCTCGACGAAACCCGGAAAGCTTCCCAGTAGGAGCCATGGTTGAGGGAAGGAAAGACCCTCTTTTTCCCCACTTACGCTACCAACACAACATCATTGTTTTTTCCTAAGTTGTTGTTTCTTCTTCTTATTATTCTAAAAAGAAAAAAGGGAAAAAAGATAAAGGCACAGATGAATAATATATCTTGTATATGGAAGAAAAATAAACTAGCCAAAGTATGGTAGAGAGAGCATAGCCCCTAGAAATAGAACAATTAAAGAATTGGAAAAATGGAACTAAAGAGCAGAGAATGACGCAGGATCACGACGCCAGAAACGGTCGAGGTAAAGTAAAGCAAGTTTTAATAAAAAAATTGCAGCGCCAGTTTCGTAAGTTAAAAGCCTTGGTACAAACAATATATATTAATATCACCATAATATTTTCTAGTCATAATAATAAGCTTTAACTTTCAGTCAAAACAATTACTTAAATATACTTTTAATTTCTTAACTTTTGTATTTGGCGTTAAACTTTCAAAGTCATTATTTTAGTTCTTTAACTTAACAAAAGTTTATTTTAATTCTTTTACTTAAAAGTATTGTAATTAAACATTGCGAAAATAAAAATTAAAAAATATTTAGTCGAATAATAAAAACATAAAATCAAGATAGATCATGATATTAATGACTTGTAATTATTAAGCACGTAAACACAACTAATAACATGTTTAAAATAAAAGAATTAAGAACAATATTATTCACATAGAAATAGAAATTTAAAATTTAGAAAATAAAGAATAAATATTGGAGAAACTTTCTTATTCTAAATATCTGTCATATGAGTTATATTGTATAAGATTTTAGTTTACTTTTTTAAGTTGTACTCTGTTACTTTATTTTTAAGATTTTTTTTTTAAATTTTATTTAATTAAAAAACTTATAAAACTTACTTTTAAAAATTATACTTTTAAAATAAAAATATATTTTTTATTTTTATAATCAAAATTTTGAATAAAGTTCAGATTTTTAATTTTATGATAAGTTAACTTATTTTGATGGAAACTTTTGTAAAAACTAAATTTTAACCTTAGGACTTTTGCAACCTGCCACGTGTATGTAATATATTAAACACGATATATTAAACATTAATATTACTGGTGATGTCATGATTGCAACTAATGTAACGAGTTTTCTACCATAATAAAAATATATAACTTTCATTTAAACAAATTATTTGAAACTTAAATGTCTGATGAATATATTAACTAAAATTTAAAAGAAGTCATAAAAATGACATGAAGTGAGTGAATGCAAATGAATAAATGGAGCGTCGTAGGGGCCAAGGAGAACATTACAGTCAATAAAATGACAGGAAGTGTGATGTGAGGTGGAAATCGGTTTTTGTCCCTTCACTTGGTTTCTTCCTTCTTCATTCTCTTTCTCTCTCTTTTTTCTTTCTTTTTTTTAATATATATATATATATATATATATATAAAGTTTTGTTTGGTTATTCTTTTGGGGTTGTGCTGAACCACTTTGCCTCTGCTGAATCATGTCCAATTGTTTTGCTCTGGTTTGGTGAGTGGAACCCACTATGGCACACTTAAACATGGGTGACATCGTTTTTTTGGAATGGTAACGTGGGTGTCTCGGTTTATGGTTTGGTTGGTGTAACAGAATTGGCAAGGAGGAAAATATTGAAAAAAAATAATAATAATAACTCGTGAAGCTAATGAGTTTTTGTAGCAATAACGTTAGTTATAGAAGAGGAAAATGAAAGTGAAAATGGGATTCCATAAAAGGTAATTTTGTTTTTTAAGTCAATAATTTTTTTGAACAATCACTTTACTTGTCAAATAAATTGTATATTTTTTAGTAATAAATTTTCATAAATATAATTAATAATTTAAAAATATAGTATTTTTACAAAATAAAAAAATAATAATAATGACCTTAATTAGCATTTTTACTCAATATAAAATTATGTTTTTTTATGTATAACTAATTTAAACATAAAGGAGTGCAGAGTTTAGTGATGATCATTATTAGATATAATGAGGTATCATCATAAGTATTTTCTTCTGTATGCCAGTTAAAACAATATCATTAGTTCAAGTAATCCTCAAGGCCACTCATTCCAACTGCAGTACTTTAAAACTCATACTCCTTATTATTCTCACATTCCTTTATATTAAGTTCATATTTTTTTTATGTTTTTTCCTACAAGAACATTCTTAGCTTTTATTAAAAAGAACATACTCCTCGTTTTTATTCAAAACAATACACAATAATTTTTTTTATAATGTAATGTTTGAATAATAAATAATTTAAATTTATAATATTCAATAAGCTTTTCCTTAAACATTGTGAAGCCATAACTCCTACTACCAATTATTATATAATAAAAATGTTTTTGGTAGCTTTGTCTTTCAAAAACTGGTTCAGGAGTGAGCAAAATTGGAAATGGCAATAGCAAAGCCCTGGTATGAGATGAAGGCCAACAAGTCCAGTTGATCGTGTAGATGACCACAAATTGATTTTATTCTAAAAAAATGTTTGATCAGTTTTTCCATAAACTATTTTAAGAGAAAAAAATCTTTATAAACTGAAATTAATTTATACATTAAGTAAAAATAAAATGAAATAATTATACAAAAGAATTTTTATATAGACTAATTTTAATTTATAAAGAAGTTAATTTAAAAATTTAATTACTTTTAAATCTTAAGAAAAAATTTCGTGTAAACATATCCTAAAGCTTTAATTGATTATCATACATTATTTCTCTACTTGGTCCTATTTTTTCCCGTGAGTGTATATTAAATGGTAGGAATATTTATAAGTCCAGAATAGGAACCAACCTCAACAAACTTAAGAAAAAACGTAATCATTCATATTGTTACTCTTCTGAATGTTTAAGAGCACGATTATTATTAAATAAATAATGATTTCTACACTTTTAATATGTATTCATGATTTTAGAAATGATTATAATAAAAATCATATTATAATTCTTTTGTTTAAAACTCGTTATGTTTATAATTGTTCGGCAAAACTTACCTTTCATTAATGTTTTATAGTTTTTCCGAAAAATATATTCATTTTCAAGACAGAAAAATATTTTTTTTATTCTTATTATTTAGGATCTTATTTTGTCTGCTAAGTTATAAAATATAGATTTTAATGTTATGGCCTAGCATATAACCTCTACAATGGAGTATATAATTTCTTAATCTTAAATATATGTCCCCTATATTGAAGATCCTACTGGGTATATATGATTTGCTAAACAATTGCACAGTTCTTTGGTAGAATACAATCCACTTATTTTAGGGAGTTCTTGGGTCTAGTACAATGCTGCACCCATATTTTTACTATATTTAATGCAATGTATATGTTACCAAACTTCAGAACACGATATATTTACGTATTGGAGCATGCAGAACCATGTCCATTCTGAATGATGTAGAACTGTATTGCATTCAGAATGGAAAACAAGAGGCTTGAGACAATTTGGTAAGCAAGGGAAAAGAAGAGAAAGAAAAGAAAAACCATATTCAGGGTCGTAACCATTGATTTATTCCAGAGTGGTAATTATTTCCATAAAAAACTGAAGAAACAAGACTAATAGCCAGATTCTCACTAAGATGTAAATACAAACAACTCTATGCAGCATGTGTTTGTTGAAATTCCTCTGCCATGAGAACAGAAAAGAAAGCAGCAAGAAAGAAACAAAAAAAATGAAACCAGAGCGAACGCACAAAGAAGAGCTCTAATTGCATATCAAACTCCAGAAAATGATATATTTACAGATTGGAGCATGCAGAACCATGTGCATTCTGAATGATGCAAAACCATATTGCATTCATAATGGAAAACAAGAGGCCTGAGACAATTTGGTAAGCAAGGGAAAAGAAGAGAAAGAAAAGATAAACGGAAAGAAATCATCATTGATTAAAGAATTATGTATATTGATACAAGAGAGAGACCAATAGTTATATATACATAACAGTCAAAACCTGGGAAAAACAGAAACCAACTGGATAACTACTGAGATAAGTTATTTCAAACCAAATAGATCAGTAAATTTATGCGGGTGGATCTGGAATCTATCAAAATATATGAGATGTAAACATATTGCACAAAAGTATTCCATTAATTTAAATTTAGGAAGTATATGATAAATGTTACAGCTGAATTTCCTTTCCTCGTATGTTTCTCCCCAAGCCGTGTGAAAAATCACATTCCAACAGCACATACTGTGCTCGATAAATTCTTACTTCTTCATAAATATGTAATGAATAATATGGGTATTGGCTACCAAAACCAAAACCAAGGGGAAAATTACTATGTATGTAAAAAATAATCCAGTAAACTATGGTAGGTAAATGCCCCTATGGGCTGAACACTCTCAAAGCAGTTCATCACCATACAAGTTTAACTTGCCGCAGGCTTGGCAATGACTTTCTTGATGGCTTCAGCATAAGTTCTGTGCTGATAGGTGAGAGTTGATTCAAGCAGGTCCCAAAGTGAGGTCTTAGGATTCCAGCCTGAAACAGGAGTGATACATCATTAACAGGTAAAACATCTTATCTTAATAATCTTTAAGGTAAAGTAGACAAGGAAACATACCAAGTTGCCTATTAATTATGGTCATGTCAGGTATTCTCTTGTCGCTATCATCATATCCCTCACCATAAAATTCTTTGGAGCTCACATCAATAGTTGGCTTTTCCAGAGATGCTTCTCCACTTACCTTTGAATAAACCTGCAGAATTGAATGAAAATAAATATTTGATGGCCCCAAACACCATGTTAAAAATCTAATAAGGGTCAAACAGTCAAACTTGATGCTTCAACCTGAGTCATCATTTCAGCAAGCTGCCTCACTGTAACCTCATTGTTTGGGTTACCCACATTAAAAATATGTCCATTGGCCCTGCCAGGATTTTCCTGTTAACAAGTTTTTGTTCACATTTAGAGGAATAGTTTAAAGGTGAACTTCTACAATCAGATAATCTGTACTCAAAAATCATAAAGTTTCATTCAAGATTGGATATGGGAGCCTACAATCATCAACAAGACAGCTTCAATAGCATCCTTAATATACACAAAGGTTCTCTGGGATTGGCCACCATCCACAAGCTTGAGGGGCTCACGACGGAGGAGATTCTGCAGAGAAGGAATGGAGAAAATAGTTAGAATAGTAATTCAAAAATATGGACAGAAAATATTGTTTAAGTATATTCAATCTTAAACAAAGTCTAAATCTCAAAGTAATCTCACATTGCTAAAGCATGCCAGAACACGAGGAACACCCTCACTTGGACCATCAATGCCGGGTATGAAATCCATTCGTGGTCCAATCCAATTAAAAGGCCTCACAATTGTGAATTCCAATCCATTTTCAGCGCCCTCAGCTGTCAACAACACCATCCAAAATCAACACATGAAAATTGAAAGTCTATACACAAAAAGTAAAAAAAAAAAACAACTTACCATAGATCAGCCTCTCAATCAACTGCTTAGCACAGGCATATGACCATCTCTGCTTTTCAATCGAACCAAAAATACAAGGAGACTCATCCTCCTTAAGAACGTAGTATGCAGGATCCTAACACAACATGGAAACAACATAGATTATAACTCCACAGATTACCAAAGAAAAAACAAGCAAACCATTCTACTGCTAAGATGCTGTTAGATAATTTTTTTCATAAGTAAGATTTATAAGAGCAGAAAGCAAGAAGATAAAATGAAGTTAGCTTCTTCCATAAACTAAAATCAACTTATATAGAAGCCATCTCATCTAATTTACCCAAATGATAAAAATTCAAAAATTGATTTTAGTTTATGAAAAAATAAACTCAATAGATTTTATCCTCTTACTTTCTTCTTCCACAAGTTTATCTAAACAGTGTGTAAACAACAAACATAGATAAAAAGTAATCATTGAAAAGATCCACCGGTGCAAAACAACAAACTGTTGATGCATTGCAAAATTGAAACCATCATCGATCATGCACAGATCTGAAGTAGTAAGTCCAAGGAAAGTGAAAGGTTACCTGCCGAAGTGGACTATCTTTGGGGAGGAAGCTTCCAATCGTTTTCCCATACACTTCACAGGTAGAGAAGTGAATGAGACGCTTGTTGTTTTCCGAACAGTATTTCACCTGAACCAAACTCCACTCCTCAATTCCAACTTCCACACACAGAAACTAAGAGAGAGTTAGAGAAAGTAAAAGTAACACGCACCACAGGAAGCGCGTCGATGAAGTTGCTGTAAATGGTGTCGAGAGGGCGCGTGTTGTAATCGGCGGGAGTGCAAATAGCAGCAAGATTAATAGTCTGAAACAAAGAAACCCAATTGCGTCTCAGACATAAAAGTTCCGGAAAAGAACACTGCAAGAAAAAAGATTGCATTTTTATGAAGTGAAACCAGATCTGCGATCTTGATGAGGCCCTCAAGTCGAGAATCGTGCTTGATGTTGAGGCGGTGGAATTGGATGCGACCAGCCCAGGGGAGCGTGTCGGGTTCCAGAAGGTGTTTGATCTTGTCGTTGTAAACATCCAAAGCAAAAACGGTGTGAGGGGTTTCGGCCATGAGCTTCTCGCAGAGGTGGGACCCGATGAAGCCACCTGCACCTATCATGCAGATGGTGATTGGCTTTATGGGGTTCCCGTCCAGATTCAATCGCGCAGAAGCCATTGCTGAAAATGAAGGTAATGAGAGTGTCTGTGAGAAGAGAAAGTGAAAGGAAGAGTTTATATGGATGGATGAGAGTGTTTCTTCTTCTCTTCTATGGCTTCCACAGTGGTATTTTTCTGGTTACTGTCACTGTTAGCGATTGTGTGATGTCAGAGAGTTGCAAGTAAGGTATAAATACTCTTTTTCTTTACATAAACAATTTCATACACTTTTTTTTTATTATTATTATTATTATTCATGAAATGAAGCCTTTGATAGATCCACATCACACACACTTTGCATATGGTTCTAAATCTACAGCTAGCTATGACTTTCGTCCTCATCTTTTACACGCGCATTTCTCACTCATTCACAGCACATACACGTTCCAATACTAGCAGTCTAAATTGTTTTTAATAAACAAATAATTCAAAATAGACATAAATTATTATATATCGTATATTTTAGTTTTATGTAACCATTAATAAGAATTTTTTTTTTTAACTAGATCTTTATATTTATTTGACTTTTTATCTCGGCTTTATTAACTAACTTTTTAGTTTTCAGGATGTATAGAGAACTACTTAAAGTAAAACATATTTTCAGTCGGTAACTATAATAATTAATAAAAATAAAATATTTTTATAACTTTTTGAATTTTTATTATAATTGAACTTCTTTTTATATATTTTAGTAATCACTATTTAGTGTAATAATATTTGTAACTGTATTTGTTTTCACAACAATATTTACATGTGCGATATCTGTCACTAATAATAATTATATAATTTCTTATGGTGTAAAGTAATAATAAATTAAACAATTATTAAAACGATTACTTTTACAGGTATTGATATTCAAATATTCTATTTGATGAATCCGACAGTTTTAGTGGACGTAAATGTCTATTAATTGAATTTTGTAATATTATTTAAAACATTATTATTTTACAATTTCAAAACAAATCAAAGTCCACAGAAACCATAACCAATCCAACATGAGAGTATTTAACAAATCAAAGTCCACAGGAACCGTAACCAATCCAACGAGAGTATTTGTGTGGCCCTCACCAATCTTAGCTTTCTTCACGTTATTAATTACTCCTTTTAACTATAAGGACTTTAATTTCTATTTTTAAAACACTTAATTACCGCACTTTGAATTTAATATTTTAAAATTTATATCCAAACATCTAAGTTATTTAGTTGAATAAGGTTCCAAGTTATTTCGGGTGAAATTTTCGGATATGGATTATTTGGACGGTGAATTTATATTGGGTCATTTTTTTCAATTTTTATAAATTAATGGATCAATTTTCTTTTAAGTTTTTATAAATCTTTAAAAATAATTATATGTCTAATTTTAATAATTACTTATTTACATAGTTTAGTATTAAATTTTAACTAAAATATTATATCAAAAATAAAATTTAAATACTTACAAATTTATAAATATTAAAACATTGTTTTTGGACCGGGTCGAATATCCACAAAATTTTAATTTATTATTGGAACTCAATCGTTATTATCTTTACCTAATTTTGTTTATTCGATATTATCCTATTGGACCTCACCTTTATGCATAAATTTATTTTTATTTTGGATTTCTGCGGTTACGTCTTATTTGGTCATGCCTAACTTAATTTTCCATTTTAGTGCTCCAATAATTGTTTTATAAACTTTACTTTCAAGATCTTTCTTTCCTATGATTTTACAATCAAAATTTTAAATTTTCATAAATTATATTGTTCCGTTAAAATTTTAGCAAAATATAATTATGTATGAAACAAATCGTAAAAATAGTTATAGCAATGTCGTTTTTTTGAATAAATGGGTCATAAAGTAATGTCATTTAAATTTCTAAAAAAAAATCCTTATTAAAATTGACCACTTTATTAAAAATTTAGCGAACATATGAAATGGAAAACAGAAAGTTTGAGGATAAAATTCGTAAATATTGATAGATGGACGATAAAATATATTATCAAACAAATATTAGATATACATAAATTCTTTTTACGATAATATATTCTCTCCTTTCCTATTTTATCAATAATAACTAATTCATATTTCCTAAGAAAATTGGTTAATTTAATTCGTAATATTCAATTTATAAGTGATTACAATATTTTTCAAAAATTACTCTTAAATAATTAACATATATATATATATATATATATATATATATATATATATATATATAAAGAAAATAATAGTGGTAAAAAAATTAAAACTAAACTCTTTAATTTTCTAATTTTCACTAAAAAACAACTCATAATATTTTTTATTTACGATGAAAGATAACTAAGGGTGTTGTGATAAAAAAATTATCAATATAAATGCCAATTTTAAGAAGAGTGTCGTGAAAAGGACAAAAAAAATTATAGCAATGTCTTGTAATGTGGAACGAAGAAAGTAAATTTACCAACATTTTTCGTAATTATATTATTAGAATGATTTATTAATTATTTTTTTAAAATGAGATATTTAGAATAAAAATCAATTTCAGTTGAATATAAATATAATTAAGACTAAATTGAAAAAATGAAAATGAATAATTGAGAAATTTATCAATAATTCTAGATTTATCATGGAATAAAAATATATATTTAGTAATTATTTTAATTTATAATACTATTTAAATTCAGAAATATTTAAGAAATTTAATCCCTTATGAATGTATTTAAAAACATTTAAACACCAATTTAAATAATTACGAGTAACTAAATTGGGTTATTTTTAATGAATGACTGTCACATTAAGTCATAATTTAGTTTTTATACTTTTTTTATAGGTCTATTTGTACTTTTTTTTAATTTTATTATAATTTGTACTCTAATGTAAAAATCCATATATTAAATAACCTTTTCTTATTTTCTAGCAGAAGGTAAATTTAATTTAATTTTATTTTTTTACAAAGTTTGTAACAAGACAAAACAACACTTGATGTATTGGGGTGAGGTGATGGTGGACGAAGTAAACAAATCTTCGTTGAATGGAAACATGCAAGGAATCAAGTACCTTCAGAATGGATCAAATATTATTAGTGAAAAAAATTGATGTGGTTTTATGATTTAAGATTAAAGACACTTTCTATTTAGATTTATTTATTTTTATTCGATATTAGCTAGATTTAAACTTTAACATTTTGTTGGTACTTGAGAAGTGTTTTGTAATTTTATTTTGATCGATTAAAAGTTCATCAAAATTTTAGAAAAGATCAAATACACCATTAAAATAGTATTGTGCATGAAAAAATCACTTCTTGCGGGTGAGACTCATCATTTTTATCTTCCCCTCAAAGGTGGATTCAGGGAAATAGAGAGGTTCAAAGGGGCACCGATCAAATTTTATTTCTTATTTTTAGTTAACAGATAATAGTAATTGTATTTTATGATATTAATTTTAAAATGCAAATATAAAATATTTTTAAAAAAAATTACATACGAGGAAGATGAAATTGGAAACTGTAAAAAATTGACTTTGCTAATTAATAAACAGTGGGTGGAAAGAAAGAAAGAAAGATCAAACTACATAAAAGGAAATACGTAAAATTCAAAGCACTTTATAGTTTATGGGTAGGGTAAAGCATGTGCCGAATAAGAAAAGTAGACTGATTCTATTTCAAAGTACTATAAAAATCATGTATGGGAAATCAAAATATAATACTAAATTTAGTGCTAAAATATAATAAATCCAAAGAAAAGCTAAATATCACCTAAAACAAATAATACTTGACACTAGTTGATTCCAAATCGAAAATTACATTTTAAATTGATGGGTGATAAAAAAAATAATCATCTTGAGAGAATGAATAATTTTCCAAAAGACCATTCTTATTTACATCACATTGTACTATTTTATATTTTTGTCTTCTTTCATTTTGTATACAATCAAATAAAAATAAATTATCCATTTTTTTATTATTCTCTAACCAAACAATTTTAGAAATTATCTCATCTTTTTTGCTTTATTTTTTCTTCGTTCCTAGATAAGTTATACACTATCAGTGTTATGAAAAGAAACCATAAAATTATTTCACTGACAGAAACTCGCATATGGTCGAAACCTTAGGTCACAAGAAACAGTTAAGTGTTGCCAACAAGAAAAGCTATATTGCGCGTTTGTATATAGTTACCTTATAATGATATTCTTGTTTTTCCTTTTTCTTTTTAGTTTTTTAATATTAAGCTACTTGTAAGGATTTTTGAAATTCTACCCCCTTATCAAATCTTGTAAGACATCAAATATGGCATCAAACGTTATCTCATGGTCCAACCATGAAAATCAATGTGTCCAAAATCCAAGTGTTGTTACGTCTTTCTTAATTTCTTCCTCTTTGTTTCTTCCTCTTTGTGCAGTAATTTTGGTCTGGTTGAAAAGTGTGCTTGTTGAAGAAGCTTGTAGTTAGTTGCATGTCACGTGCAAGACTCTACCTGTAACCAACATCCCTTTTTACTTGTATATTAACTTTATTCAGGTTTTTGGTTTTGGGAAATGTAGAAAACAGACTAAGAAAAAGGCCATTTGTTGCATTGAGCCACACCATATAGCTTGCTACTATTACCTCTCTTTGGTTTTTTGTTTTAACAGATATCTTGTAGCTCAAGACATGATCATAATTTCATTCATACTTCTGCAACATTAAGATGGTTACAGCTAAGAATGTTTGTGCTACCTACTTCTAATTAAAAATTTTACTACCTTAACTTGCCAATTTTAGTTACACTAAAACCATGCACTACGTTTATGTGATACTGGGATTTTTTATCTGTTTTGACTGGTGTATCTCAACTACCAAGTTCAGACATTTATAAGATTCTCGGAATTGCAGCTTTGCCAAACCTGTCCCAGTGCACGCTTCAGACCATTGCTCAGATTATCAGTTCCCAATACTATTACACCCCTTTTTAAAAGCCTTCTTACTTTCCCTCTCTATTTGAACAGAAACTGAAAAAAGCATGGGGTATGCAAGTTATTTCTTGGCTTCCTTTCTTCTGGTTGTAGTGTTCAATGTGGCTAAAGGGCAGCCTCTGGTTCCTGCATTGTTCATATTTGGGGACTCTGTGGTTGATGTGGGAAATAATAACCACTTATACACCATTGTTAAAGCAAACTTCCCTCCCTATGGAAGAGACTTCAGTAATCACAGTGCAACAGGGAGGTTTTGCAATGGGAAGCTTGCAACGGACTACACAGGTATTGCTCAAAATCCTACTTAATGAAACACCATTTTCTCACCCACATTATCATGTTTTTGCATGCTTGATCTTTATTTTGTTCACTGCAGCTGAAAACCTTGGATTTACCTCGTACCCGCCAGCTTACCTCAACTTAGAGGTCAAAGGAAAAAACCTCTTGAACGGTGCCAACTTTGCCTCAGCTGCTTCTGGCTACTACGATCCCACAGCTAAGCTTTATGTAAATATACACTTGCCAGTTTAAAAAGCTTCAGTTTTTCTTTCACTTCTCATCATTATTCATAAATCCTAATAATGGGTGTTTTTTTTTCTTTGTTTCCATTTGGTCTAGCATGCAATTCCATTGAGCCAACAGCTGGAACACTACAAAGAGAGCCAGAATATATTGACGGGAATAGTAGGGCAGTCAAATGCTTCATCAATTATATCTGGTGCTATATACCTTATCAGCGCTGGAAACAGTGACTTTATTCAGAACTATTATATAAATCCACTGCTTTACAAAGTTTACACTGCTGATCAATTCTCTGATATACTCATGCAACACTACGCCACGTTCATTCAGGCATGTCTTTGTCAACCTTAAGAAACCAAGTTGCAATGATAAGAAGTGATATTAAGAAACAAAGGGCTATTTATTTTAGTTTGCTGATGTTGACTTTCATGACAGAATTTGTATGCACTTGGAGCAAGGAAGATTGGCGTCACAACATTACCTCCTATGGGTTGTCTGCCAGCAGCCATCACTCTCTTTGGCTCTGATAGCAACGAATGTGTGGTTAGACTAAACAGTGATGCTGTTAACTTCAATAAGAAGCTAAACACTACGTCGCAAAGCTTGCAAAAATCGCTTTCTGGTTTGAAATTGGTCCTCCTTGATATCTACCAACCTCTATATGACCTTGTCACTAAGCCTTCTGAAAATGGTACACTTTCTAACTCTGCTAAGCCTAGAAAATCAATCTTATCATGCATAACTCATGAACTAGTTTTATTTTTGTGGCATGCACTACACTTTCACAGGTTTTTTTGAAGCAAGGAAGGCTTGTTGTGGAACAGGCTTGCTAGAGACATCTATATTGTGCAATCAGAAATCCGTAGGAACGTGTGCCAATGCATCTGAGTATGTATTCTGGGATGGTTTTCATCCCTCTGAGGCTGCAAACAAGATTTTGTCGGATGACTTATTGGCTGCTGGCATCTCTCTCATATCCTAATCCCGTGTCATATCTACTTTGGATATATATATTTTTAAGAATTGTGCGGTTATTGTTGTATTGGTTTGGCTTATGTAAAAGCAGGTTGAATATGTTTGATGACAATGTTTACTCTGTGTTTTAAAGTTTCGTGTAATAAGACCCATATTCCAATGAGTTTTCGTGCAAAATTTCTACTGAGTATTCAAAGCTGCTCCTAAAGGATTTGTGTTTAATTCAGTTATTTTAGTTTAATGTGACAGCTAAACTCGAATTCTTCGCTACTACAAATAGATATGTAAGTTAAATCTCAATGATGTGAAAGTAGGAAACGATTATTTTTCACCCTTTAATTCCTACCATTTATTATTTATTATAAAATCACACGCGGTGAGGTTCTTGAGTGAGAAATTCATTGGGTCGTTAAGGTTAACAAATTACATCTAGACTCACATTATAATAGTAATATAACGTCCAGCTTATATTTTAGACAAAATTTAGATAAAGTCTTTTTAGATGGTTTTATTTTCTGCAATTATACAGAATGAAGTTTTACCTAAATGTACTTAAAAAAAGTTCACATAAAAAATCAGCATTAATTACTGATGTAAAAGTTCCATAGGTCTTTTTAGTTTTACTTTCTAATCAAAATTAGAGCTTTGATTAACAAAGTTTATCAAGTTGAATGTACAAATTTTGATTAGAAAATAACAAAAAAAAATCTGATGACCTAATCAACTTTAAAATTAGTCCTCCAAAAATCCAGTTGTAAATATCCTACCACTACCAATTGCTTCTAAAGATGAGCGGACAACGCTAAAATTTGTACCATAAATAACTAGATGTAACTGCCCAGAACAAGCAAAAAATACAAAACAGTCCAGAGCCTTCAAATATTGTCTAGACAGCTGTAATTTACAAGATACATTAATTGTTGAAGAAATTATGACAACAATCCAGCAATCTTTGTACATCTGTCTCACTGACAGGAACTTCATCATTCAGATTATTCTGGGCATTCTCTTCTGCTGCAGTCCAGTTATTCAGAATACTGATGATCATCCCAAGCTATCGATTGCGATGGTAAAGTGAAACAACAAATAAATGGCAAAGCAGGTCATGTGGATAAAAAAGCATGTGAACCTAACTGTGGGTAGGCGTGGTTGGCATTGTATAGTTAGACAAATTTGAATGGCTAGATAAGAGGTTTAAAGGTCTAATGGTTCGGAATTGAAGACACAAACAATCTAATATGCAGAGTTCTTGAGAGTGTTTTTGTTCCCTGCCGAAGGATTGTCCGTTGGAAAGTTTATTGACACATAAAAAAAAAGTAAATAATAAATACCATGAATGGATTCTACAGAATTAGAGTAGTTTTTGCCACGCTTGTACCAGATTTGGTAAGAAACCCTTTTTAACATGTAGCATCATTAGTAAATTGTAAAAAAAAATTGCCCTGCATTTTAGACTGAATGAAAATAGATACATTATCATATAATCATGAAAACATAGATAGGAATGAAATTAAATTCAACATCTTCTTTCAGAGAAATTGAAATCTCAACAGATTTTAAATAAAGTCATCCAAAGGGGTCCTTAGAATCACAAAGAACAGATTGAACTAACTAAAAGAGAAGGATACTAAAAGAGAAGGATACAGATATATTCCTAGCATTTGCTGTTGAGCCAGGAGAAGACAAGCTATGCTGTTTATCACCAGATTCAACTTGTAGGTTGAGAAGCTCATCTTCAATCAGATCAAGTTTTTTGACAAGAACCGAAACACAGTGATGTACTCTTGAAGGGCTCATTTCAGGTTCTCGAATTCTAACCAATATCCTAGCAATTACATTCCAAAGCGCATTTCTTGCTTCCACATCATCCGAAGCAAAAGGGAATATATCAAGCAAACCACCTAATAGGTTCAAATCTAGAAAACCCAATACCATTTACCATTATATTAAATAATCCAGAGATTCAAGAAAGAATACACAGTGAATATATAGTTTACCCTGTGATATCCTCAAAGCATGATCAGGAACATCAGACAACATATTTGCAATGATAAATGAAGCAGTAACACAACAGTTCCCAACCTGCAGAAGATATCACCAATCAACCAGTTTTCAGTTAGCCAAATCATTTTATTTCCTTGTCAAAACCTAAAAGTTTGCTATTAGCTATAAATTGATCAAGAAAATGTTATCAAATAATTAGAACTGATAAAAAAGCTGAGATGTTGTCAGACTCTCATGGCTCTTAATCAGAAAATCATCAGTAAAAAAAGTTTGGATAGCTTGATTAAGTTGACTGCATTATGAAACTCTCAGGTCAATTGAATGTAGATTTATCTATAGGGGGAAAAGGTCCTACTAACAAAAGAAGAAAGCCTTTTTTATTCAAGTACGATCAAAATGAAGCAGGAGTGCATCACAAGCAACAATAACTTCAATTCTCACCCAAAATGAAATATTAACAAAATTTCCAATTTTTCATCAATAATATCCATTGATAGAGATAAAGCTTCGTAGTTTAAAAATATAAAAGCTCGTTACACATCTTGGAAGAAAGAAAAATATAGTGTTGGAGAACATTCTAGAACACGAGTAATGCGGACATAATTTTTCTGACTTTACAGGTCATCAAATACCAAATTATTGATATCAAAAGTTAATGTTGTGAAAGATGTATCAGTATTGAAATTGTTAAGAATAACAATGTACCTCAACTTTATCTGGGAACTTAACGAGATCACATACTAGTTGAAACAGTTCTGTACTTGAGCAAATTTCCTGAGAATGATCATCCAAAATAGAAAGTGCTTCAATTGCATGAAGAATTAAATCAAGAATGGAGTACCTGAAACATTAAGATGAGATTTTATCATACCAATTCCACCAGATAGGTAAATGGAATAGTTATCTGCAAAATAAATGTGACAGTGAAACAAATTGCAGTACAACATATTCTACAGCCATTTGTCAGTGATAACAGAATTAGAATAAGGGGATAATAGGAACTGTAATTACATCATTGCAGAATGGAGGACTGTGGATCACAGTACCTTTCAGGTATTCTTTCACTCGTTAATTTGCTGATCTCAAAAGTCAAGAGACTAATTAATATATTTGCCAGACCAAGCTTCATCATAGGTGGAAGGAGAGCATGCATAACTTTCTGTTGACTCTCTAATATAACTAAAATCAGCCCGATGATCTGTTAAAAAGTAGAATGATGCTGGTTATTGAACAGATAAAATTTTCATTCTGATGAAAGTAAAAGAAAAAAAAAAATAAACATAAAATTTTTCCTCTGAAATTATTTAAGTTTTTAGTGCATATATTCTATGACAAGCGTTTGACAAAGTTTAGTGACTTTCACACATTGTAACCTCCATGCAAAAAACAAAAGTTGAAACTATTCTGGATTGGCACCAAGTGTTGACTACCTTTTCTAAAAGCTGTTGGTTCAACGTATTTTCTGCAATCCATAAGATTTGACAGAGTACATGTTCAGACTGCAATGCCTCAGCCCATGTAATAGATTCACCACTTTGAAGACCTGCAGTCAATAATCTGTTCCAAAATTTAATTGTAAAAAGGTTTATCCGTTGTATAATAAAGGCACCAGTGTCAAAAATTAGTGTGATACTGGATTTACAGCATAACACATAAAATTCTTGAGATAAATAAAAAGTATGTCTTTCATCTATCCATCTATTTGGGTCGGTAAGTCAATGTGTCTTTTTTCTTGCACACACACTATAATGCAGGAAATTGATTCAATAAGACAAAGTAGAAGTAAGGAGGATTAAACATCCTCTAATAAAAAAAAAAGAGATAAATTAGAACCAATGTGATCAAATCATGTAGGAACACACACCAATCTTTCTGGAAACATCATGAACATAACACCAGAGGTTGTCCAAACAAAATATTATCCCAAATGAAGCCTACAGTCAAAGAAATTGACATTTAATATTCTGCCTATAAACAGAAAAGATGCACCAAGACTTTACTGCAAAAAAATTAGCCTCTTCGTGTGAGCCAAAGTCAAGTGAAAAGTACAAACAATGAAAGAAATGGACATAATATACAAGTAATAAATAGATAAGCTTGGAACAAATACATATGATTTATTTAAAAAAAAAAAGGCATGGGAACATTTAATACTAGCAGAGTTTTTCTTTTGCAATGAAGTTATGCATTAGACAAACAGAAAATAAAAATAGCAGGAAAAAAGAAGGCATACAATAGGGAAATAGTTACCAATCATGTAAATTTGGTACTTAACAAAAAGGAAGGGAACCACATCTATCCCAATTCCAAAATTGACAAGAAATGTGGGTGTAAAAAATGTGTCATACCGGCATGTTTCACATAGGCATTGAGGATCATCCAGAAACAATTTTTCAATGATTATCTCAATCAGTCCTTTTGTTGAGATTATACGCTTCATTGGAACTTCATGACAGGCAAGGTTCCCGATAATTCCTATACTAATTTCCTACACCATGAAATTAATCCACAAAAATGTGATAAGAGCTTCTTACTCATTTGATAGTTTTATGCAATCTGAATAACATTGACTTACTGTTACACGCTCTGATTTGCAAACTAGTAGATTAGCTAAAAGAACTTCAAGTATGAGATTATCCACCTGCAGTATTGCACCAAGTAAACATTTGGTTTCCATTTATAAAAGAATCAAATGGCTGAAACTTGAAAGACAACAAGTTAAATGTATTTAGATCTCCAGTGCATGAGAGAAAGTCTCAACAATCATGAAACTTTAATGATTATGAGCTTGGTGGTACATGGATAAATTGGGCAGCGTTGGATAACATACATTAGAGAACATTCAAACAATCAGTTACTGTGTTCTTACAACTATGATATGAGGGAAATTTGAGACTTGCGGCCAAGTTGGTTTAAGAAAAAAGTTTTCTATTTCTGCACATAAATACAAAAAAGCCATTTAGTTTTGCTCCATTTCCTATTTCATTTTTGTGTTTTCACTACTCACAATATATTTTTTTTTTGAAACAGGGAACAATATAAAACAAGGTGACTTTCTTATTTGTACAAATAAGAATTGAGAACGAAAAAATGTTTTATCAAACCAAATAGAAGAAAAGGTTCTGTGGGGCCTGGACCAAATTATGACCGTACAGTTAATCGCACTCAACCTACTCATTATATGGAGAGTGGAAGCTAGTGGCAACAACCTCGCCTAGGCTAGAAATGTAGTATATTATAATAAGAAAGAAACTCGAATAATTTAAAAACCAAAAACCAGCATTGCTATACCATGAGTTCTGCATGCGTTTTACTGGCAGCTAAATCCCACAAAACGCAACCGTATTCCTCCCAGGCGGTCTCTCCAACTGAGACATTAGTACCTTCACACTCCCCACGCGAAATTTCAGCAGAAGCATCAACATCCATATTCTCAGATTTGTTCCTGGAGGATTTAACGTTTTCATCGTCGGAAATAGACGCAGAAGGCACATCCCCTTCTTCTCCTCGATTAGGGTTTTCGGAAGCAACTTCACTGAAGGTACTCCGAGAAGCAGAATCCAACGGCAGAAGCTTTCTTATCAAGGAGATTATGTAACTCGGATCAACTGTCGTCGATAAATCAAAAAACTGCATCAGGAGGAGTAATCATTCAAAATCATCACTGAAGAACAATAAAAAAAAAAAAAAAAAACATAGCGAACATATTTTGCAACGTGTAACTTAAACGGAACGGTCGATGAGAACCTCGTGTGACGGAGCGGAAGGGTGGTGCGTAGGACCACCGTTTTCTACTTCTTCTTCTTCAATGGTGGAATCTGCCGGAACCGCCATGCCCTTCTTGGACTTTGCTCGTTCCCTCCAATTTTAAATTTTTATGACAAGTATTCAATCTACGAAAGAGTTGGCGAGATGCAATGTTCCTTTTTTTTTTCTCGATAAACTATTGTGCATATCATGGGCCAATGGGCCTGTGTCAGGCCCGGCCCGAAAGAGACTATTAGTGGGATCAAGATAAACTAGAAAAATCTGTCACTCTCACTATCAAGTGTCAACTACACCAATTACACAAAAATGAATTAATTAAATATTTTAAAGGAGAGGATTGTGGGATTCCGATTCGAATGACGAACGCGACGAATATCAGCCACACGTAACTGGCAACAAGATTATCCGCCACAAAATAATATATTTAATTTATTCTTCATTTAAATTTAAATTTACATTAGTTTTTATTTTTTTACTTACGCGAGTTTCGGACAAATTCGCGCACTTTTCCGTGGCTATCCAATACGCATCCTCATTTCGTCACTTTTCTCGTTCCGTCAACTTCACCGGAATATTATTATTATCATTGGTTAGATATATTATTATTATTGTTATTATTATTATTATTATTGTAATCAAAAGAAACATTTTATAGTAATAAAAAAATCGAATTCGGATAAATTATTCACCTGTTCCGTTTTGATCGTTACGGACACATACACCTTCAACTACCACCCTCATCCTCCCTGCACGGCATGCACGACCACCGTAACCATAACAGCAACTGAAGTGAACCACGCTAATATGGCGTTATCTTGGCCACACTTGCTGCAGTTTCGTTCTCAACCTTCGTTCGGACATGCTAACTTCGCCTTCTTCTCCGATCTCACTGAATCCCGCTCTGTGGAACTATCGTGCACTGGTTCCCTCACTCTGCTTCGTCGGTGCAAGATCTCCGGTCTGTCTCGGGCGGCGCTGAAACCGGTGAAATGCCTCAGCAGATCCACGGAGGAGAAGCTGAGCGACGCCGAAACCGCTGTATCCGACTCTGAAGAAGTTGCCGATGAACCAGATGACGGCAACCGAACTTCCGTTCCGGCAAACGGTCGTGTTGGTTCGCAGAGGATTGTCACCACGTCTTCAGGCGATTCTCTTTCTCTCGGAGTTCGAGAACCGGTTTATGAAGTTCGTTCTTATGAGCTCTTTTTAAATAAAATTGAAATTTAATTGAGGAATTTAGGCAATTCTCCTGCTACAGTTAAATGAACTAAGACCTCAGAACTAATGTCGTTGGCTTTAATCTATTTTAATCCAGCTTATAAGTAGACATTTTTGTAGCTCAGCTCTCAAGAAACCAATTGTTACAATTCATGTACAAGAGAAGAGTGCACTCCAAAAGATTAGTTCATTAGGGGGGATAATCTTTCTGATTAAGTGACACATTAACTAATTTATCCTATTGGAACTCCTGCAATTAAATTAGCAGCTTAATAATGTAATTGCACCTTCTCCAGATCTATTAACTATTAGCTTTTTCTTTCATCTTACTTGTTTGTTGTGTTTCTTTTCCTCTTTCTATTTATATAAATTGTGAAGGTCGTTGAAGTGAAGTCTAACGGGAAAGTGTCAACCAGAAAAATCAACAGGAGACAATTGTTGAAATCAAGTGGTAGGTAAAGTGCATCTATTTCCTAAGATTTGAAGTTGGGAATACTTGCCTCTAGTATCTCATCACATTCTGTTGTTCATGCTCTGCTTATTTCTCTTTGGATGAGCTAAATTTTGAATGAGTTGCTTATAAACATGATTATAATAGAATCTGTGCAACAATTGTCTTTTAATGGGGCAATGTATCTGCATCGCGCTCAGTTGTGCAATGATACTGTTCATCTATTTATATTATTTATTAATTTTTCTATGTTTTGTTTAATTATTCAGGTCTTCGTCCTCGGGACATCAGAAGTGTGGATCCTTCATTGTTTATGACAAATTCAATGCCTGCTTTACTGGTAAAATTTCTTCTTTCTCCCCTATCATTTCTTAATGCCTCGTTGTATGAATAAACGCACGAATTCAAGTTAATCAATATACCCAGTGATGAGTGTCCCGTTATCCATGTTATTGTCAACAATGAATTCCACATATTTTTCCTGAAAATTTGCATGTTTCGTTCCATAGTTTAAGAAATATATTTTGATCTTGGTTTTCATCCTCATCCTCCCCAAATTTCGGTAAAGTACTGCTTAGCTAATTAAATGGAAAACTAGACTTGTGCCCGAAAATTTGTGGGAGTAAAAAGTACGAGACATCTCTAAGAAATATTAATTTAATCAAGCTATTGTGAAAGTTAATAGATAAGCTGTCTAGAGCTATTATTACAATGTAAATAGAAATCCAGCCTCAAAATGAATTCGTTTATGGTTGATTGTGTGCGTGTGTGTTGATGTATATACATATATGCAGAGACATACTCAAAAACCTTTTATTTTGTAAACTTTACCCCATTTGTGGTAAGGATGAATATACAACATGGGTATGGATTGCTGCTTTTATCAATTAATTATCTATTCGATTTCTTTGTCCTCTATTAGGTCCGGGAGTATGCTATACTTCTAAATCTGGGTTCACTACGAGCAATAGCAATGCAAGATTGTGTACTTATATTTGATAATAATCGGTATTATTCTAATTCTGAAATAATTCATAAATTATATATGGGATGCATTACCGTTACTGTTCCTTTGATAAAGTAAGAGAATACACTAAAACTTTTGTTGATGTCTATCAGTATAGGTGGGAAAGCTTTTCTAGAGACATTGCTGCCTCGTTTGAACCCCAAGAACAACAATGGAGGACCATCGATGCCATTTGAAATTGAGGTTAGTCTGGAATTTCAAATTTTCTTCTTCATTTAGCATCCTGATTTCTAAATAGGAGATTGACAAAAATAGAGTCGCAGTCACTTCCTGATACTCTTCTGCAGTAATGCTACGGCATTGTTTTCTGCTATATCAAGGAGATCAGCAGTCCTCTGAGACAAGAAAGTAAAGTGAAACTGATTTGAAATTGGATATGGTTTATTTTCAAGGGTTGAAATATAGTCATTTAGTCACCCTCAAGAATGAGGATATAGTATGAATATAAAATGCATTTCTTCCTAATTTTATTCTGAGAAACAAGTATAAACAAGATAACTAATTAGAATTATACTTTGGTTCGTATTAATGTGCTCAAGGTTGGTAAACCTAAGATGGTGTGGTGTCATGGTGGTGGTTGTGGATATTATTCCGGTACATCCAATAGTCCCACATCCCTTAGAAGTCGAGGTCAAGATAGTTTAAATACACCTTCCTCCTTTAACCCTCCGATATGCTTTTTAAGAACAAAACCCGCAAAACCGTGATGGAGCTGTATGTGGGGACTTTGTTCCCTTAGGCTGCCTTCAATTGGGGGGAGGGGGAGTCCCACATTGCTTAAGAGTCAATAAAATGTATCTAGTGTAAATATGATGCAGAAGGATCTAATCATGGTGACAATCACAAATGCAGAAGATCACGAGAAGTGTGTCTAGCAGAAAGAAAATAGGGAGCTCTTAAAACTCTTTTTGCCTTTTGGGCAGTCGATTTCCAAGTAATTGGGCCCAAGGTTTGTTCCTTGTGGCAAATACCATTTTCAAAAAGAAACATAAAGCATTTTAAAATGACTGTTTAGCTGAGGATGCGTATAATGAGTTGGCTACCATGGGTGTAGTTTTTTCATCATTTGGTTTGTCATATTACTCACACTGTCGTCAACTGTCTTCCCTTAAGCATTTAGTGAAATTTTCAGGTTGTTGAAGCAGCATTGCTTTCAAGAATACAGCGATTGGAGCAGAGATTGATGGACTTAGAACCTCGTGTGAGTATGAGAACATAGTGAGTAACTGAGTATATTTATGTTAATTTGTATGTGTATACTTGCTGATGTTTTTGTCTATTTTGTTTTATTATTATCTTGACCAGTAGCTATTTCTAAACCTGCCTCTGAATAAAAAAGTAGGAAATTTTTGGCTTTATTTTTTCTCCTGCAATGTGTTGTAGCCACTCTCTCCATGCAGACATTCTACACATGTCATAACGTGCAAGTCATGGTGCTTTACTTTTAACATGGCATGTATCCAGAAACAGAAAACTTTCTTATTTTAATATTTTGTGGACAATGTTGGGTTTTTGGTTTTGGAGAGCATAACAGATTATACATTTACAGCTTCTCCCTATATCTGAATTCACTCTTTGATTGGAATTTTCTCTCCCTCTTCCTTTTGGTCCTAGGTACAAGCCCTTCTTGAGGCCTTACCAAATAGGTTAACTGGTGACATATTGGAGCAGCTTCGTATTAGCAAACAAACTTTGGTACCTTTCTCTCTAGATTTTTTAACCAATCTTGAGTGTTTCTGGATAAATCTAGAAATTTATTTGCTTTCCACCCAATTGCTAGGTTGAGTTAGGTTCTAAGGCAGGAGCTCTTAGACAGATGCTGCTTGACCTTCTGGAGGATCCCCATGAGATACGTCGTATATGCATCATGGGAAGAAACTGCACACTTAATAAAGGAAACAATTATATGGAATGCTCAGTGCCTTTTGAAAAGCAAAATGCTGAGGGTAAGCTATTTGAATCATAAAGGTGTTTTCGGTTTCTAATATCAATATGGATCTTTCCATTCCACCATAGTAGAGCTATAACATAGCTTCTCATTTCTTTTTTTCTCTTGATATGTAGAGGAGGAGGAGGAAATTGAAATGCTTTTGGAAAATTATCTTCAAAGGTTATTCTCATTCCAAATATGAACAATACATTTCATAGCTGATATTTTATGTGCACTAACGTGTTGTGGATTTATCTGATATTTGTAGAAGGCTGCAGTCACTGAATTAACATGAAAACACACAAATGAAAGGAAGAACGTTAACCCTTCACCTGCCCTTTAATATTCTTACACAAGACTTCAATGTTAAAAATCCCATGTAAATCTAGAAAACTTCTTTCAAGAAGTCCCACATAGCCTAGGGATATCACTCAAGTGGTTCTTACAAAATTTATGCACCTCAGAGAGATTTTAGAGTTGAGTTAGACCCATTCTATTTCTATTACTCTCTAATCCCATATTAGAATATCTAAAGCGAAACTGCATTTAGTAACAAGTCTCATAAGGTGTTAAGTATTGGCTTTATGTATTGCATGTAATTGCTTGTAACTTTATATTTTGTTTGTTTCCTAAATAATTTCTTAATATTAAATTATTAGTTACTGGAGGAGAAAGTCAGTTAGTTACTACTTTTACATGAGGAGCGATTATGAAAGTTAGTGATAATTATGTCTAAATTTGTGGTCTTTCAATTATTATAAATATAAACGTTAATAAAATATCAGATTCATTGCTTCCAGCTCAAAATATTCGAACGTGTTCTGTTTGCCGCTCTCTTATTTTTTCACCATAATTCCAACAATTAGTATCTAGAGTTATTTTATAGCCATCAACAAGTTCAAGTTCTTAAAGATCGAAGGTTGAAGTTTGCAATCCTTAAAGCAAGGAGTAGTGTTGTATTATACGTGATTTTATATTTTTGTTTCAGTTTTCTAAATATTTCATAGTAGTAAGTTATTGCCACTTTTAATTGAGTCCCAAATCAATCAGTTACTACTTTTACTTGAGGAGCAAGTCTGTCAATTACTGATAATTATTATATCTCTAAATTTGTCAATATGATTTATTTTTCAATTTTTATAAATGTAAACGTTGGTGATCAATAAATTATCAGATTCATTGATTTCTGCTCAAAATATTCTGACATATTTTGTTTCTCCTCTTTCCTAACTTGTTTTTCTGCCATAATTCCAACATAAAGTTTTCAAACTCAATTATTTGTTTATTATTCTAGCAAATGCGCTTTCTTTTGTTTGTAAGTCTACCATTTCTAATGGTTTCAGCAAATGATTTCTCGAAATGCACTTACAGATGTGAATCTTGTCATGGTCAAGCTGAAAGGCTTCTTGATTCTGCCAGGGAAATGGAAGATTCTATAGCTGTCAGTTTGAGGTTTGAATATCTTTATCTCTTGATAATTGATTGGGGATAACTGCACTGAAAGATTACATAGTTTGATGCTAGAAAGTTAGTGTTTTTCTAAAGCCATGAATATGCCAACCATGGGATTGTGTTTGGAGTGCTATATTTAGAAACAATGTGACTGGTTAGGCTCAGAAGTCACATTAGGCATTAAATCATTTGCTATCCATGTTGTCGTTGTCAATGAGGTCAAAACTATGACATTTAAGAACTTCAGTAAGACAGGTGGAGATCAATCAATAATTTCAAAATTCAAATCTCACAATTAAGAAGGCATGAAATATTGGGTGCTGTTATTGTAAACTTAAGGGAGCCATCTCGATTTCTTCTTGCAACAGTCTTCCATAGAGTAACGTATGAGCATTGTGCATTTGTCAGACATTATTATACAGATTAGGTTAAATTTAAACCAAATTAAAGAAAAACCAATTTTTTACGTCCTCGATTCTATCATTAGAAACCTTATAATAAAATTGATTTCATTCAACAGTTCACGAAGGCTTGAGGTTAGCAGAGTAGAACTCCTTCTTCAGGTTGGAACATTTTGTGTGGCAGTAGGTGCCCTTGTAGCAGGTACAGGGTTTGGGTGATTATTGGATGTGATATATAAAATGTTTTTTTTACAGCAATATAATGGTTTTTTCTTACAGAAATATATACAATGGGTTATACAACCCACAGTTTTATAGCCAAAAGAAGAAAACAACCACAGTTTTAACCGAAAATTATTTAATTAATCACTCCCAAAACCACATCAACCAGCAAACCAAAATTTATTTCACATCAATTACATTAAAATTTACCAGTAATTGAAGTGAACTCAAACTTTTGGTTAGTTATCAATTTTGTTAAGGGTTTAGATGGCCGCAAAACATGTCTTAAAATTTAATAAATCATTATCAATTTATTATGAAGCTTGGCTAAATACATGATTCTACCATTTAATAAATCATACATATTTGAAGAGTTATATTATATATTATTATCTATAATATATTATTATAAATAAGATATTTGATATTTGAAATACTTTTAACAAATCTCAAAAAGATGTATCACATTTTTTATAATCGACAAAATATATTTTCTATTCATAAGATTGTCATTTATAACTTGCAAAACAAAATATATATATAAATTATCATAAAAAGTGACTTCTTTAAATATTTTGGGAAAAAATAACTAATTATTACATCAATATTAGGAGATAGAAAGATATACTCTCTTTTTTAGTTAATGCATATTATGGCATGAATAATTATGTCAACTGCAAGGACTGTAATATTATCTGAGAGGATATTATAACTGTTCCCTGATTTTATTAATATATATATTTTGGTGACTTCAGGTATATTCGGCATGAACCTGAAGTCCTATCTCGAGGAACATGTGGTATGTGAATTGGTGTCTGAAGTCTTATTCCCTGCATGATTTACTTTATTCTTAGTGGAAGCTGTTATCAATCAGTCTTTAATAACCACATGTTTGGACGTGATGCAGTTGGCATTTTGGCTGACAACAGCGGGGATAATTGTTGGTGGAATTGTTACTTTCTTTCTGATGTATTCCTACCTCAGGGCGAGAAAAATATTTTGATTGGGAGAAACTTCATATTTAGGTAATTTTAACCTGTCTCTCTACAATACAGCTCTAAAACCCTTTTTCTTCCGTCATCGGATCTATTATCATGATATTGCCAATGTAACATCTTTAACCATGATATCTCCAAGGGTGCTATTGACCTTCCAGTAATCAACGTAACTACAATCTGTATTAATTCCTAATTTCCTTTTCAGGTAATGTCAGGTTGTGAACAATTGTAAGCACCCAGGAAATGCAGTGATTTACACGAGGATCAATCATCCAAAATGACTTCGAACGTATGCATGATGGTACTCACATTACTGAGCTGTGATGAGCATTAATTTTCATTCTTGTTTTTGGAGAGGGGGATACATTTTTTTTGGTTCGTGAATTCATAATGTATATGGCAATGACTGTCATGATAGATTGTCAGCCATCAAGAGATCATGGTTTAGTTGTTGTCAATGTAGGCGTGAGTCTTGTGTACACTAAAACATTATTCAACTTACAATATTATACGCTATCTTTAGGTTCAGGGCACTGCATCATAGAGGTAGTTCAATGCAGATGTCGATCAACATGGTTTTCAAGAATGTAATTGCATGAATTGCGTCTTCAAATTCAGTCAATATTCAAAAAAATCCTATAGATTAAGCTCGTTTCCTTGGTGCCTTGTTTTTCCATGCCAACTATCAAAGATCCTTCAATGGTGAAGGAGATTAACAACAACCGAAAAAGAAACAAATCCCAATGAGAAACAGAGAAAGATTAAGAAAGAAAAATTTCTCATTCAACAAAAAAAAACAAAGTTGTATGTATATACTACAAGAAAACCAAAAACAGGAAAAAAAAAAAAAAAAACTTACACCATTTAATTAATATAAATAAAAAAATTTAAAAAAAAAAAAAAAAAAAAAAAAAAAATACCATACAAAAAAAAAAAAAAAAAGAATTAAAGAAAAACAAAAAAAAAACAAAAAACAGAAAAAAAAAAAAAAAAAACTTACACCAGCTAATCAATCTAAATTAATAGCTTTTAAAAAAGGCAAATAAAAGAGAGTTGCTTTCTCATGTTCACTTCTCTTTTTATTTTTGAGAAAAAAATATAAAAAATAAAACTAATGGGAAAAATAAGTTGAAAAAAAAAATATTTGCCAGCTGAATAAAAATAGATTTTTTTTTTTAATTTTGTAATTAATTGATTTGACAGATAAATCATTGGGGTAGTGTCTCAAACCATGCCGCTTATAAACAAAATTAGAAACTCCGATTCAGCCAAATATATGTTATAGATATGTGCATACTGTGATACTGAACCCTAAGCTTTAGGTTAGAACTCATGTGAACAAAAGATGCAATTAGTAAAGTCTACCGCAACAAAATCTGATATATGGATACATAAAAAATAATAATAACTCGTTCAAATGTACAGTTCGAACCCCTCAAATATAGCAGTTCCAAAAAGATGAAAATCTAACCTAGGGAGAAGCTTCATACATATTCTCCAAAAAGATAAAACCGTGGTTATATCACAGTGCGACTAGCTTCCCCGTAAAGGGCTTCCCAAATGACAACCTCATCACGTATGACCTTTGTTGCATGTAACAGTTAACTATAATATCATGCTCTGAGGAAATTCCAGGCTTACCATATAAACAAAATCAGGTGGCATGCCCACCTAAACAATCCAATTAACTTCCCTTTTGATGGCTTCACAAATTGGAACTATTAGAGTTGCTTTGAATTTCCATCTATGGCCATATTCCCCATACCAACTTCCACAGCTTCCTGCTCACCTTTTTCCCTCCGCATCTTTTCAGATGTTTCCCCGTCAATTGCAGCATGCTGCACAGTAGCCAGTGAGGGCTCAAGAGTCCGGGGACCAGCACTGAACCATGGATGCTGAAGGCAGTGTGCAGCACTGGGCCTCTTTTCAGGGACAAAATCAAGTAATGGAAGAAGGAAGTCAGCCATGCTGCTTGCATCTTGTTCACTGAAATCATACTTCTCCATCAGCACCTTATGAAGTGGCCAGAAACGCAATCGACGGATGTGTCTCAAATCGCCATATCTATTGAAAAAATCTCGGGAATAGCGGCCACCAAGTGCAATCTGAAAGCAGAGGTGTTCAAAATTTATGAAAGGGAACAGATAAAATATTCTTAGTTCTCGGAATAAAATATTGCCGTAAACTACCATATTGTTATTTTTTTGAAAGCAGAAGAATTCAATAAAACAGAAAAATGGTTGAATGAAATAGCATCAAGAAAAAGTGTCCATAATATGTTGAATATTTTTTTCTAGATCATATCAACATGCAAATTGATAACATCAACTACGATGTTCTACAGCCAAACGCAAAACAGGCCTACCTTGCGAGGCATCATCCCAAGAAGCTCCATCATCAATGCTAGATGATCCTGTAGAGTAGATTTCAATTGTCAGCAATCCATAGATTGAAATTGAGGTCCAAATAACCACAGCAGTATTTCACAATTTTATACATTTTTTTCCAAAAGAATAGGAAATTATGACATTTTCAGTTAGTAATACGCACAGACACTGTACATTATTTTAAATGAAACGAAGGGTTAGAGCCCCAATCATTTTTTAAGAAATTTATTTGACCTCAATTGGTCCAAACTTCAAAAAGTTCTTAAAGAAGCATTGTGAAGCATCAATTCTAAGATCAATTGAATAAACAAACAAGTTCAAAAAATTGAGAAGATTATAACATCTTCAGCAAAACTCCATAATTTAGTTCATTCACAACTTCAAAATGTTATTGACTTGAACTATTTTGGCCAAACCAACGTACAGAAGCATTTAGTACGATAATCTTCTCAAGGGCTGCTTCGTTGGGTTAAGAAAAGCTAAGGAGGAAAGTAGAAGAGAAGAAAAATAAGCTGTTTAAATTGGGAGATTAAAAGGGAATGGGGTGGAGAATTCTGCTTGGCGTATCTCCAACAGATTGGCAATAGGATACTGGAGAGGAGAGTACAAAAATCAGCAGAAAGGACATGGCTATAGATATTTTGGTTGTGGCAGAGGTAACAGGGCAGAGATATGTATTCAGTTTTATCTTTCTTTATTTTCCTACAATTGTTATTCTAATCAGAACTTGTTCTCTGAATTTCTTCTTATCGTTCCTATAGTAATTTTAGTATCTATCAAGGGATATTATCTGAGTCTTCCAACGTGTCTCTCAACTGCAAACAAGCATGAAGCTTAGACGCAGTAACTGAAAGCTATTTTCCCACTTCCAACGTGTCGCTGACATACACACTGCAGGAGCATCCCCGACATGGTGTTGGACACCTTATCTTGGGCTGGACAAGGCCCAACCTTTAGACGCACCAGAAGTGACACAGTCCATCCCTTGGATGCAGCACGGACACAGCAAGCTCCTTAAAAGCCCGACACACTCTGGTTTACTTTTAAAAAAACAACCTATTTATTTACATATTATTTCTCCTTGCCATTACATCTCCACTGTTGTGGCATTTCATAAATCTTGATAATTGCCATGCCTCCACTCCCATGTATTACAGTGGGTAGCATCAAGAAAATACCAACATGAAGAGGGAGGCTTTGATTATGTTAACTCGTTATGGATGCAAAATTATGGTGACTTGTTCATGGAACACCTACTCCTTTATGCATTCTTAGAAAGAAAATAAGATGACACCTCAAAAGGGCAAGTCTAGTATTTTTTCATAACAATCTCTGTTTTCTCTCAAGAAACTCCTCAAAAATGCAATGAAGAGGCAACAAAATTGTGAGACATTGAAAGAGATAACTTATCATTGGATGACAATAGGATTCTTGAGATGGCTAGCTTATCTCTTGATGAATCAAGCTTAGAAGACTTTTTCATGATTTTTTTCTCTTGATTTTTTGGATTATGAAGTATGATTAGTACTTCCTAATACACTTACAATCATATGAATATAATATACGCATATATGTGTATCGTGTTTGAATCGTATCCACACCCATGCTTCTTAGACATTTATAAGGCCTTCGGCTATCCAAATACAACAGCAAGCTTTTATGGCGTGGCTCTCAAGGTTCAAATCAATCAGTACCATAGCCTTCTGCAATAGAAGGTGTGACTCTCCCTTTTTATCAACTTTTAACAAATATTTACTTAACAAAACCAGCAGAAATATTATTTTAATGCAGATATTATTCAAACAATGTGAGGTACAAAATTGAATTTTACCATTGAAAAACAACAACCCAAACGGTCAAGGACAAGTTTTATTCTCAGAACAAACAAGATAGCAAGCCAGTTTTAATAGTCAAAACAAAAATAAGAATAATAGTAACAGCAAGCATTAGACGATTATGCCAAGAAATAAAGCCAACCAGTTCTTTCAAGTCCAAACAGGTTCACTTACCTCATCCCTATCATAGTTGTCACCACTATGAGGATCAAAAAGAACATCGCCAGTGGCAAGCTCAAAGCAAATGCAAGCAAAGGACCATAGGTCTGCTGGAGTTGAGTATTTAGATCCAAGAAGAACTTCAGGACACCTATACTGCCTCGTCTGAATATCATTCGTGAATTGCTTATAGGTCCAACAAGCATTACCAAAATCAACCAGCTTGCACTTAAGATCGACAGATGCAAGCAACTTCTTTCTTGTAGAGCGGCTACCTCTCCTGTGACCCTGACTTCCTTGAGGAACATCCTTATTTTCAGAAGTATTTGTTGATTCATCTTTACTAACAGGACTATTAGGTTTATTGTCACCAGATTCTACACTTGGTTTCACATCATTACTACAATCATCTTGCTCATCGGGCGCTTTGGAATCCTCCTCAGCTTCCTCAGCATGTTCCCTTCCGACACAGCCCTGGGCTAACTTTTTAGCCTTTTTTCGCAATTTCTTTTTCTGGTTCTTGGTCAGATCTCCATTCACACTCTTATTGGCTATTGTTGTCCCATTTTTTGTCACAGCCTTATCCTTAGTGTTTGGAAGGATAAGTGGAACACCTGATTTTCTAGGATCCTTAGATGGATCTATGGGAGACAGAAGCAGGACATTCTCAGGCTTCAAATCAGTGTGTATTACAGAAAGCTCACGGTGCAAGTAGTCCAATCCCACCAAAATATGGAAACAAATCTCCTTGACCATAGGAAGGGAAACACCTCGGTAATCACTATACTTGATAAGGGTGAGAAGATTATCACCAAGGAATTCAAAAACCATACAAACATGATGGCCATTAGGCCCTGAATGCTTAAAGACATCCAAAAGCTTTACAACACACTTTTTGTCATCTGGATCCCCGTCAGCAATTTGTTTGAGAATCTTTATCTCGTCCATTGCCGCTTCAGTGTAATGGTGAGCACTCTTTTGAATTTTTAAGGCAACATATCGCTACAAACAAACAATTTAAACCATCACTAATACAGTTCCAAACTATAGATTGCTACGTGTGTTAGCTAGGAACTGAAATGACGAAGAATAACACGGACTCCGTTTGGATAAATTTCTTTATAAGCCTTTATAAGAAAAGAAAAAATTCATTGAACTTTTCCCATAAGCTAAAACCAACTTCTACACTTAACTTTTCTAAAAGTTCTTCTTATCTAACATCTCCTGAAGCGAAGACACAACATTTGATTTTAGCTTAGGAGAGAAGCTCAATGAATTTATTTACATTCTTATTTTCCCTCTCCTGTAAGTGTTTCTAAAGAAGTTTATCGAGACAGGATCACAGTCCTAACGAGAATTTCCATAAACAAAAAACGGTAATAAATAGAAACAAAAATATGTCCAAATCTCCATACCACAAACACTTCTTCACAACCCAACTAGAAAAAAACAAAACTTAAACTCTCTAAACTAATTGTAAAATATCAAAAGCATTCATTTCTGTCATCTTGCGAGGAAACAAACAAAAGGGCACGCACCGATTTGTTAGTGTCCCAAGCGAGCCACACAGTGGAAAAATGACCCCAACCAAGCTTGCTCTGCACCACATAGCACCCCTTCTTGAAAGTGTCACCAATCCGAACAGCATGATACCCTCCACGCCTGTAATCTTCAGTTCCTTCGTCCTCCGAACTGTAATCACTCACCTCACTCCGGTCCTCCGCCATTGAAGGACCTTCAAACACAAAACCGCTCTGAGACGGCGACAGAAGAAGAAAAAAATTGAGGAAGACAAATTGGAAATGTTCAACGACGATGAATCGAATTGACCAATGATAAGAAATATTGGAGTGAGAAAGAGGCAAGAGAGGGTGTTGAATTCAGTGAACGGTGGATATGGGAAATTAGGGTTTTTGAGTTGGTCTTGTTGCCGGGAAAACAACATAAGAACTAAGTAGGGAATTCAGAAGTAAGTAACCTATTGTTATTTTAAATAGAATAAAACTAAAAGACAAAGGTTTATTTTTTATAACAAATTATGGTAAATTAGCATTTTTTTAATATATAAATTATATGGAAGATATAATTTATATTTTAAATTTACGATAAAAAGTTTATAATGTGTTAAAATTTTACTTTAAGTTCTGGTATTTTGAAAGAATGAAAACTTAATTTAAAAAAGAAAATGAAAAAGTAAATTAAAAAATATATATTAGAAAGAATAACTTAAAGGTATATATGTTGCTTCTTTATTTTAAATATTATTTAATCTATATACAAAAAAAGATTATCCCCTTCTAAATAACAATCAAAAATTCCCTGTGGTTCACTTTTCACATGCTATTTATTTTTTCTAACTTTAAAGATTCTTATTATCTAATTATATTTGTTCTTTTTCTAATCAATGATTTAAGCTCTTTTATTTTAAATTTAAATATCTCAAATAATATCTTAATTTTAAACAAAATAACATGAAAGAATAAAGTATATACATAAATATTATTAAAATTATATTAAATTTAAAATTAATATACATATTAATATTAAAAATTTAAATTTTAACTTAATAAATACGAATACACAAAAAAGTGTCTTTTTTTTATAGTTTGCATAATAGTATTAAGGAAAAATAGTTAAAAATATGTTTGTTGAAAAATAACATCTAAAATCACTTATATTCAATATTATTACTTATAGTTTTATATAAAAAGGGATAACCATGTAGTGAAAAAAATAGTATCCAATTTGATGTTATAGTTTTTATCTCCAATTAAATAATTTGCATTTATCGTTTTTTTATAAAAAAAATATTAACTGATCATTTCAAAATACTATCAATTTATTCTCTCTTTTTTAAAGAAGAACATGCAATTAATGTAAAAGGCTAAATTTTTTTATAACACTGAATTGCAAATTATTACATGCGAAAAAGTTTATTAAACTTTACAATATATATCTTAAAAAATATATTTAGTATTATATTTATTAATTAACTAATACTAACAGTGCATAAAATTAAAGATTTTTAGAAAAAACTAAACAAGAGTAGTAGAAGATCGAGTATAGTGTATTTAGCACAATTTAAATTTAATTTCTTTTAACATTTATAACTTCAGTGGAACTATTTATTATATGTGTGTGTCAACCTTACATTATATATGATAAAATACTTACAGAATATTTTGAAAATAAAACCTTAAAATAACTCTAAAAACTAATAAGATTATTTTACATGATAATTCGAAATAGCTTAAATATACGCGTGTTCTTATAAAATTGGCCACATTTTATATAATTCAGAAAGCTATTTATTTTTCATTTTTAAAAATTTTGAAACCGTCATTTTTCTGAAAAAAAAAGGTGAGTCCTTGTTTTAGTCTTTTAAAAAATCCTTAAATTTTTACTTTTCTAAAATTTAAAATTATTGTTTTATCTCTGACATTTAATAAAATAATGTTTTTAATTTGCTACATAGGTTGGATTTTATGTTATTTATTTTAGATTGAGAAGATCTGAGTAAGTTCAGTGCTTTGTCATTTTGGTGTTTGGAGTGATCAATCATTTTGGTACATTAACATATTATTTAGGTAAAGTTGGTACTTCCAAATGTTTGATTCCAGATCCATTTGGTAGTTAGCTGTTGGATGAATCTTCATTAGAATATCAAGTTATAGTAAATAAATATAACAAATACTAAATAGAAAGATCAGGATAAAAAAAAAAAAGTATATCTTTTAGTCTGTAACTTGTAGAAAATGTTTTTTTTATTTTATTTCCTGAAAAATCATTTTTTTAAATTTACGGCTAAAATTCTGCTTGAGTTTCAAATAAGTTTGATATATTGAATACCTCAATTTTTTTAAAAAAAAATAGTCCCAAATTTTAAAGTACTTTTTAGTATTTTAATTTAGAAATAATTTATTTTAATTTTTAGAGTTGATGTTGTTGAAATTGTGTTAATATAATTAACACGTGTTTAATTTTACAAAAATAATTTTGATCATATTTCAATTTTTTATTTCTTTCTCATTTCCCCTCTTTTCATAACAGTTGCGTGGGTTATTGTTTCTCCTCACTCATCTCATAAATGTAATTTTTTTTAATCTCCAACCTTCCTTCCTTATTTATTGTCATATTGTTATGAATGGAGTTTTCTGTTAAATTTTTATTTTAAAATTAAAGTATAATGACGTTGACTATAACGTGTTAATACAACGTTTTCTTTTGTTTAACTGTCTGTATTTTGGAGTTTAAAATTCTTAAAATCATTGTCCTACAACATTATTTGATAAATTTTTAAATTTAAAGTTATGATAAATTATATCTCTAAACCTGTTAGAAGACATATTTTATCACTTAAACGTGTTGATACAGTGCAAAACCGACACATACACACATATATATATATATATATATATATATATATATTATGGGTCAATTTTATTTTTTTTTCATTTCTTAAATTATTCTAAAAAGGAGTTTAATAAAACAAAGGTTTTATATTTAGTTTTAAGTTAGATATATTAATCATTTTTTCGATTTGAGGACTGAAAAAGGTCATTTTTAAATTTGGGACATTAAAAATATATTTTAGCCGCAAACAAATAAAAATTGAATTTCTGCATCGATATTTTAGTTACAAGTGTCACTCCTAACGTAGATGTTGTTAGATAAAGTTTGAGCGAGTGTAGCATTCTTAAAAAGACCATGTTCTGGAAATTTAAGAACTAAAAAAAATAATTTTAAATTTAAAGGACTAAAACAAGTTATCAAAATTTGTGAAACTAAATATATATTTAAGCCTAATGAAACTATATTGTGTGATGAAACTATAATTGTCATGGAGGTAACAAAAATTGTTTGTTTTAAATTACTCAATTTTTTATCATACTGTGAGACATACATTACGGTGAAGGTATAAACGAGTCTAGCCTAATTATAGAAGCTTGTTCTTGTTTTTTTTTTAGAAAAAAAAAATTGATACCTAAAACGTATCTCGTTTATAAAATTGAGCTTAATTAAAAGCTTGAAACTTGATTTATTAAAAAAATATTAAACTCGAGCTTAACCTGTTTACCTTATTTATAAATTAATTAATTTTTCTTTTAAGAAATAGATAATGTTTTAATATATTTTTAGTTTTCCTATTTGGAACACTTTATTTTATTATCATTCAATTAAAAATATTCACATTTTACTCTTTCCCTTCTTTAAAGTTCATTTTGTGATATTGTGATTATACTTCATTAAAAACGTTATGATACGATTCATGATGCTTTAGTTGATATTCACATAAAACTCTTCGATTACTTTTCTTGAATTACCGAGTTGTGAATCTTGTTTTAGATCTATTGTGTTTTTTTATCACTCCGACTTAAGAATTTTTTTTTTTTAGATATTTTTTTCATTAAAGAGGTTGGGAGCGTTGTTGATGTTAAATGACAGGTTGAATTGTTAACAAGACAATCTGTGATAATATTAAGGAATAAGTGGAATTTCTACTAACACAGTATAAAAATTTAAGTTATTCATAAATAAGAAGAAAGATATCCCTTACTCAGGATTATACTGAAATGTAACAATATTTAACTATGATTTTAATGTTTTATTTTATCCTTGTTGTGATGTAAGAAATGACACATGATAATTATAAATTTTCAAATCCTTGTTATATATAATATTATTTTATTTGACTTGTTGTGACATTAAATTATTAAAATATATTATTTGAGTGAGGTGACTTATTATTGAGTTTTAAAACAATATTCATAAGTATGACTCATCATCATTATCATTGAAGTGATATATGTTATTTTTTAACAAGTTGATGTATGTGATTACATCTCATTACAAAATTATAACTCTAACTCATTCATCCTGATTTATACATTCAAAATATTATTACATAAAACTCAATTTAAATTACAAAATTTTAGTCCAAATGATCATTCTAATTATATTACAACTTTAATTCATTATATTTTTCACATGTTAACACATCTTAATCGACTTATATGAAATAAAATGCAATTAATCAGTTCCTCCTAACTACAAAGTAACATGCCTTATTAATAAATCAAATCCATGATGCTACAAATGTCCATGCCAAGGGAATAAAATTTCCAAAATTTTAAGCCTAAATCAAAGTTATGGTTAGACTATCTCAATCTATCAATTTTTCCTCTTTAATGATATATTTTGTCCATAAACAAGATCAGTCAGTAAAAAACTTTAAAAAAAAAGTTATATTCAAGAAAGATAAAATTTATATAAAACGAGTATAAATGGTGTAAAAATAGATATTTATAAAAGATCTTTTCATTCTTCATTTACGAAAAAAGTATATATTTTTAATATAAAAACGAGTTCTCACAATTTACCAATCATTATAATCAAAATTTGCTTTATATTTTACAAAGGTATTTGATGGAAATTTTAAGGAATTGATTTTATACAAAAATAAGGTGGTAAATTTTGAACAATTACTACATTCTTAAAAATTGCTCAGATTACTATTATACACAAAAATAAACTAATTTAAAGGATCATGTAATAATACCAGATTAATTAACGTGGAAATAAGAATCATATTCGAAAAGAAGGTTGAACATTTAACTTGTGTTCCTCTTGTTTCTATCTCCCACTCATTGTTGATTTTAATTTACAAAATAGGAGTGTGTGATTCTTATGGGTCCATAAACAAAGACAAAGGATTGATGGGCTAGTTTTGTTCCATTGATTCTCATTGTCTTTTTTGCACCCCATAACTTCTATTTACACCAACAAGAGTGAGTAAAGTACCAAATTACTCCTAAGCCTGCTATTTGTTCTCGTATGTTCTCATTCTCTCGAATTGCTCATTTTTTTCTTCACTCTAACTCTATTCTCTTTCACTGTTTTTCTTGCTCGTTACAATAGTCTAACCTATTTTTTTATTTAGTTTTACAAGACAAACTATTTTGTTAACTATTATTCCGGCTACAATTGCGTTGAAACAAGAATACTTTAATACTCATTATAATCATATTCAACTGGATTCTCATCGTCCATTTTCTAGAAAAAAACAAAAAACGATCACTTCGCCTTACTTCTTTTATGTTTTCTTTTATGTTGTTTTTCAAAAGTTTGACAGGTTCATGGTTTTTGGGAAAATAATACAATATTTTTTAATATTGTATTGATGATGTTTTCGATGTATATAGCGTATAAACTATAATAACGTTACATTGTTTGTTTATTTATTTATTCACCTGTTGTGGAGTACAAAAAAGAAGACAACTTCAAACATTCGGAGAGACCAAGGCAAAGAGGAGACGAAAAATAAAATAGAATGGAGGAGTTTACAAGGTATTGTCTAGAGACCCACTTTAACTAGAGAGTTTCTTTTTCTAGAAATAGAAGAGAGAATTTTTAATTTTATTGCCACAAAGTTCAAAACAAAACTGAACATTCAATGATTCATGAATGTCCATGCATAGTGACTATGACTGCGAGAGATGTGGATGGTGTCTGAAAGAAGATCCAAGGGAATTAACATGAAAAGAGACCCAAAGTTTATTCCATTCTATGCCACTGTGGTTGTTTGAATTCAAAATAGTACCACTCAAAACCCAAACTTATATGCTATTACTTGTATATTTTCTTAAAAATTTAATTCGACTAGAATAATACAACCAAATTTTAATATAACCTATTTTTCACTTCTAAAATAAAAATTAATATACATAATCTATAACTTTTTTAAGCTGGTTTTAGTTGTCTTATTGATAAAAGATGTTTATGATTTTTTTTTTTTGTTTAAGAATAAGGGGTATATATGTATTATGATATAATTAAGTGCGCGGAGGTTTTTATAGTTATAGTTAATCCAAATGTTTTTCTGACTTTTTTTTATGATAAGTCTGTTCAATTTATTTTTTTTAATTTTTTTAATCTAATACTAAAGTTTAGATACAATATTTCAGTACTTAAATTTAACCTATTAAATAGATATTCGTTCAAATATTTTAAATATCAATTATCAAAACTATTTTATTTACTGAATTATAATAATTTTAACATATTTAGATTCCTTTTTTAAGATTAAAAGTAAACGATTAATCAATAGACCCATATAGTCTGCGATCTATTTTCACTTACACATTTTTTTTTATTAAAATCATCCTGAGTCATCAAAGTGTCATATTAAGTGTTTCATATTTTAAACATGAGAAATTAAAACTATATAAAATAATTTGAACTTAGATCTGATTCATGACTAATAGAATTAGAGTTTATGATTTTGAGGTAATTGTTGATGTAACTCTTTGTGGATTCGGAACCACATGTCTTGCAAGAAAAGTTGAGCATATTTGAGTTGATGAAAAGAGGTGGGTATATCTGGTGCACAAGTCATATGTGCTTTACTCTATAGCTTCATTCATCACACTACTCTAACCTAAGCATCCTTGTCAATCTTCTTGAATAGGAATGAAGAAAATCTCAACATTATTCAGTTCTTATTAGAAGACGTGGTCAACATTTTTTTCTTATAAAAAATGGTGACGGAGATTTTATATTTGCTTTCTGGGTTGAAGCTGAGAGATAAGTTTGTAAAAATTGAAAAAATAATGCATTAAAATATTTTCTGATTATTTGGCGTGAATACACGTTAGCTAAACTCTTGCTTTTAAGTGTCTTTTTCTCTTTGTTCATAAAACTAGAAATAAACTAAGTCAATGTTTTGTTGATGAAAGCTTTTTGTTAACGAGGTCTCATGTTTTGACAACTGAAGAGTTCTATGGTGTTAGGGTGTACCTATCTCAGTCTTCTAGAACATACATCATCCTTTTGAAATATTTGTTTGACATTCATAACCAAACAAACAACACAGTTACCATCAACAAAAGAAAAAACGGTGTCGTTTTCTTTCATCAATAAGGGGAGTTTTCATGTCAAACAAGTCGGTTAAACCTGACACAACAATTTATTTACTCATACGAATTTATAAGGTGAAAATTGTGAATACGAAGTTCAGAAATGTGTTTTTCTTGGCAACGTGGATCAATTATTAATGTTTAATCAATGTGGTCATTATCAATTGACGTAAATTATAAATGGTTTTGGGAATTTTTAAATAAACTAGCATTTATAATTCAGCTGACCGAGATTTTTCAGATTAAAAGAAGAAATTAAAAGAGAGTTAAAATTTGATTCTTTTTTATTTTAATTTGTTGATGGAAAAGCTTCATATTTATTTAAAGTAATAATGGAAATAAAGGCCCTACTAACCCACAAAAATCCCAGTTCTGCCACTTGAAAGTGCGTTGCCAATAACGAAACAGAAAAAGAACAGAAGAAAACAATTGGGGTCAAATTGGGAATATGAAAGTGGAAGCTTTGGCTTTTAGGATATTATTATTCCTGTTGTTGTACTTTATCTTTCCGTTTCTACAATACAAAATTGAAAGCAAAAGAAGTTTTGGTTGTTGTGGATGTGGACTGCATTCACTTTCTTTGAAAAATCGATTATCTAAAGCTGAGATTTGAAATAATGGTGCATTGGGCTTAGCTAAAGCTTGATTTGATGTGGTGCAATTTGCAAAGCAAAAGCTCAAAAGCACTTCTGTTTCTTAGTATATTAATTTTCCTCCTTATGCTTTTTAAGGAAAGCACGATTCATGTATGTATAAACGAACGTACGAATTTTCTGTCGTGGAATGAAAATATCATGCATTTTGAATTAATAATGTGAAGAACAAAGAGTGATCAATAGGAGTGTCGGGGACGTGATTACAAGTCCAAAACGTGATTATGTGATGAGAAATTTAGTATTTAACTTTCATTCTATTTGAAGCTTTGTTGAATAAGCCACCATCGCGTTATCACGAATATTATTTTCTTTTACCTCATCTTTCGAAATATATAGTGAGAGACAAAAATTGAATAGATTAAACGACTCTGTAATCAAACTGATTATTAAAAAACACCAAATTTTAAAATGACTTTTTAAAAGACTTTGACATTTTTAAGAAATAATTTTGGTGTATGACTATGGCTGACAAGTATTTTTAACTAATTTATTATATGTTAAAAACACTCGTTTGACTGTATTGATATTGTTGAATAAATAACTGTTTTGTAGTTTATAATATTTTTTGAGATGTCATTTTAAGTAATGTATGTTGTTATTTTTATCTTTATTCATTTTATTTTCTTCTTATCATTGATTTTGTTGTGAAATTAGGCATGGTAAATTTATTTAATCTATTTTTATATTTTACTTGTTGTACTTTGCTTAAAAAGAAAAAATATAAATAAGTTTCAGAATTTTTATAAAACAAAAGAGAGTCCAAGTAAATACTTTTAAGAAGGAAAAAAATGTAAATAAATTTTAAAAACTAATCAATTCAAATAGTTTAAATTTTCTCTATATATAAACCATTCAAATTAAAATACGGGTAACTTTTCTTCATATTCTTCCATTCAAATTAATTTCATATTTATTTTAATTACTTAAATAACAATTAATTAATTTCAATGACTACATTTTCATTTTCATCAAAATTTCCAAAAAGGTTTTATCATTATGCATTAATTCTAATTTAATTTTATATGCACAACCCAATAAAACATTGAAAAATAGGAGAGGAAAGGTGGGAGAATTAATTACCCTAAACTCTTGCAGTAGTCTACCTATTTCAATTAATCAATTAATTAGTTAATTAAAATCGTACATTTATTTCACAATTTCATTACTTTAACTGAATTGTGTTATCTTCTCACGATTTCATATATCTTAAATTAAATCGTGCAATAATAGAACGATTTATTCACAATGATATCGTGTAATCTCTGCATGATTTACCCATATCCGGAAATAAAATAAAAAAATACACCATTTTGGAAATTTAAAAAAAAATTACACTAGTTTGGAAAATTTGCCTGAAACTTTTGATTGTATTTCAATGTTGATTATTATAAGAGGATAAAGTGTAAACAAAATAAAAAGAATCTAAATAATTTGTTGAGATGATGATTTGAAAATTATTATAAGTAATGTTAAGATGAACATTTATGCTTCACAATATAGTAGTTGATTATAAAAATCATGGGAGATGGAAGAAGAAAAATGTTAAGAAGTATTTTTCTTTTTCATGTTAAAAATTGTAAGTAGTCTAACATAAAAGCTAGTATTGATTTTTCATTAACGGTGTTTTCAATGAATCACGTATTAGTTTCTACTAAAATATGTTTAATACAAATATTTTGAAAAAATTGAACGTCACGAATAATTTTAAATAATTAAGATGTAATATTTTTATATGATACAAGTAATTTAATAATAACTTGTTTTATTTATTTTCTAGTATGAAAATGTGAGTTATATTATGTGAATCTGTTGGATGATTATATATTTATATGAGTATGAAATAATATTTGTATTGAAATTGGTTATTATTATATTAGGTGACTCTACTGTGTATATAATTACAGAATATCACGTAACTTTGTAGGTAATATAAGGGTCATTTAGATAGAGCCAAAACTATTATAAATAATTAGCTATCAAATTACATTTTCACTTCTTCGTTCACTTCTTTCATTCTAAAATTATAACAATTTAATCTATTTTTGGAAAAAAAAAAAGTTGACATTCTCCATTCTTAAAAAACTATTAATTTTATACTTATTTTATTTCAATTTATAAAAAGTGATATATCCGCGAGAAAATGATGTTCTTTAAGTTAGAGTGATAAAGAGTGTTAAATTTACCTAAATCTAAAACAATAATTAACTAAACACATAACTCCCTCTATATAATATTAAAATCATATAAACGTCCTTTATATCATTCGATACCTGATTTTTTTTTTTAAAAAAATGTAATTAAATAAGCTACGTTAATCATATTTAGTTAGTTTTTATTTTATTTTTAACCAACCCAACAACTAATTTTTATTAAATAAAATTTAGTTCGAGATGGGTTAAATATCATCAAAGTTAATAATAAAGCCTATATCTAGATACTTAATCTGTCAAAAAAAAGGTAACTGATTTCTAAAAGATAAAATCTCACACACACACACACATATATATATATATATATATATATATATATATATATATATATATATATATATATAAGAAATTTTATTTATTTAATATCTATTTTTTATTAAAAAATTATTATTTTTTAAATAAGAAAGTAAATTAAGAAACATTTTCCCCTTCATTTATAATCATTAAAAACAACCTCGAGCCACTCTGAGAACTAAATATATACATATTTTCAATTCTAACACAAATTCAAATCTTAGAATATCACTAGTCTCTTTTACTAGACTTAATTTTGTCTGTAGTAAAAGGATTAGAAATAACATATTGCATATATATTCTTTCTTTTAGTGTTATTCTTATCTAATTGTGTTTTAATATTATTGATATGCTTAATTTTATACTAATAATTGTTGTTCTATATAGACTGCATTATCATCAGTGATCTTCCAGACTCCATGGTGATATTAAAGAATAAAATTAATATAGCAGTTTAACATTGATTGCATGTTCATAAAATTTAATATAAGTTTAAGTATTATTATGCTCCAACTTGCATTGTTGCTTTTTGTGATACGGAAATAAGGCAAGGGTATGTTCGTGTTTGACGATGGAGTCTAAAATCGCGTAAAAAACGCGAAAAATTTGAAACAATGGATCTTTCTTGGAGGAAGAAACCCTATAATTGTTGCTTCTATGTCAACACGCAAATTTAATCGATTTTGAAGAACAGTTGAAAATGTAATTATTTTATATTAACTCTGAAAACATGTGTACTTTTGGTTCATGTAGCCTTAACCAAATTTGATTTTGGTTCTATCATTTTAAATTAATGAATTTAATCTTTCATTTCTATATCTCTTTTAATTTGATGAAGTGAATAAATATAAGAGTAAGGATAAAAGAGATTAAATTCATATATTTAAAAAAAAATTAAAAGGCAATCATTACGTTGTTTTTTTATCTTGATAATATAAGTAAATTATGTTTTTAAGTCTCTATAAAAAAATATTTTTATTTTCATTCTTCTAATTTTTGAAATTATCATTGTTATCCGAAGCATTAAGTTTAAGATGGCTAATAATAACATTTATTTTTAGGTTTTGGATTTTTTTTAAACTGTCACAAATATTCAGTTAAAACCTAGTGTTTAAATAGCAGAGAAAGGAGTTTTAGTGCATCCGTTTTGACCAGAAAAGAAACTTCTGAAACTAAAAAAATGCCTAAAAAAATAAAAAATAAAAAACGCGTGCGAAGGACGCACATGATTATGTTAACACGTACATGTAGCTTTAGTTTATAAAACGAAGGAGGATGAAGTTCCGTTGAATTAAACGAACAAGACAACACAGAATCATAACTTTACGTAATCCATAGTTGAAAACTCCGAATTCTCGGTTCTGTTATCTTCGCTGTTCCAAAACCAAACTTCGTTACAAATAACGTTTCTCTCTTCAATTGCAATGAACAAAAACATCCTCGTCTTCCTCAACCTTCCAATCCACACACTCTTCTCTCTTTAGTGTCTGAATCCTAATTCCGTTTTCTCTTCTTTCGGACACGTATTGCACATACGTACATAAATACGTACACACGTAAGCTACATATAGTAAAAATATTAATTACGATACGAATGGCAGCGGCGGCTTTTGCAATCGCCGTCGCGTTGTTGGTGGCGGCGGTTGCTGCCGGATCTCCGGCGAGTCTGACGCTGGAAAGAGCGTTTCCGACGAATCACGGAGTGGAGTTGAGTCAGCTGAGAGCGCGCGACGCGGCGAGGCATCGCAGAATATTGCAGTCTTCAAACGGCGTCGTTGATTTCCCCGTCCAAGGCACCTACGATCCCTTCCAAGTCGGGTAAACTTTGTCGGCTCTTCTGTTTTTGCTTTTCCCCTTTTTTTTTTTGGTTTCGTGTAGTTGAATCAATTTCAGAGGCTTTTGGATTTGTGTTGGATTCTGAATGAGTGCTTTTCTGTTCATATCGAATTGATGTGTTATTACTCTTGATTAATCTGTGGCCTTAATTCTTTGGGTTTTGAAATTGGAATTAATGGCTTATTGCAGGCTTTACTATACAAAGGTACAGTTGGGTACTCCTCCAGTGGAATTTAATGTGCAGATTGACACTGGCAGTGATGTTCTCTGGGTTAGTTGTAACTCCTGTAGTGGTTGTCCTCAAACAAGTGGGCTTCAGGTAAATACAAGTTTTTCTATTTATCAAGATTCTGTTTCAATAAACTTCTTATAAAAAACACTTGTACATGAAAAATAAGTTTTTTAAATGAATTAATTTTCTCACTTACCTATAAACTATTTCATTGAGCCTCTTGTTGATTTTAATTTCTAGATAAACTAATTTTTACATGTGGTAGGAATCAATTCATTTTACATGTTTATTTTCGTATAGAAGTACTAGTTGAGAAATTTTATGTGATCTAATTTGATGTCAACAATTATGTTTGTAGTAAGGTCAACAATATACACCACCTACAATTTGTGAATATCGTGGTTGTTGGATTTTGTTACAGATTCAGCTAAATTTTTTTGACCCCGGGAGTTCATCAACATCTTCACTGATCGCTTGTTCTGACCAAAGGTGTAATAGTGGCATACAGTCATCAGATGCCAGCTGTTCCAGTCAGAACAACCAGTGCTCATACACTTTCCAGTATGGGGATGGCAGTGGGACATCAGGCTATTATGTGTCAGATATGATGCATTTGAAGACAATTTTTGAGGGATCCGTGACCACTAATTCTACAGCGCCTGTAGTTTTTGGGTGAGCTTTCATTAGTCTGAAATGGTTGATACTATTTCTGTTTTTGTATGTGAGTTGGTTTAATGTTGGGAAGTGTTGATTTGTTAATGGAACAGTTGTAGCAACCAGCAGACTGGGGACTTGACAAAGTCGGATAGAGCAGTTGATGGAATATTTGGATTTGGACAACAGGAAATGTCTGTCATCTCCCAGCTCTCCTCACAAGGGATAGCTCCAAGAGTATTCTCCCATTGTCTGAAAGGAGATAGCAGTGGAGGGGGCATATTGGTTCTTGGTGAGATTGTGGAGCCAAACATAGTTTACACCTCACTTGTTCCAGCACAGTAAGTTCCTTTCATAACGAAAAATACGTGTTTAGTGTTTGGTAAATAATATTTGCATGGTGGGGGTGATCCAAATTCTTTGGTAAATGTAGTGAGTGAATGGAGGCTGATAAAGTGTCTGCATAAAAGTTTCAGCACTACAAATTGATAGCAAATATTAATACGGGAAGTCTTCCAGTAATCTAGGCTTCTGATTATCCATCTAAACAAGATTTAAAATAAAGTTTCTGTCTGTCAATCTAGAATGTTGCAATCGCTTTCTGGCCTACAGGTATGGAATGTGATGAGTGGAATATCGATACGAAGATATAGAGTTGACACCAAATTATGGCTATAAAACTAGGGATAGTATGTTAGGATTTTGTCATCTACTCTAGTGAGTGCTCTTGGAATAGTGCCTTGTGCAAGGTTGATGATAAGTTTAGTCAATAGTTAATTAGGTGGTCATTACTATCTGAAAAAAGGTTAAACATGAAAGAAGTTGAAAGAACCCAGAAGGAAAAATATTGTTCATTGAGCCAGAGTAAGATGTAGATTCATTATTGTATATTCAAAGTTTTGTACAGAAGCTGGTTAAGGATCTGGGGCGTTAAAATGTATTACTGAGATTAGGTATCTGTTGTGGAAGTGTTTAGACTAACTCGTTCCTTTGTAAATATTTCAGGCCTCATTACAATATAAATCTACAGAGCATCTCTGTCAATGGCCAGACGCTGCAAATTGATTCATCAGTTTTTGCAACATCAATCAACAGAGGTACCATTGTTGATTCTGGGACAACTTTGGCGTACCTTGCTGAAGAGGCTTATGATCCTTTTGTCAATGCGGTGAGTTTCAGTTAGGTAATTTCATGTAATTCAGTTTATCTAAAACATATATTGCTTTAATGTTTATAGTCATGCAATAATTACAAATCATTGCAAGCTTTTTGCTAGGTTGGAGGTTTATCAATTATTGATGGCAAAAATGCTTTTTTTTTTTCATTAATGCAGATTACAGCTACAATTCCACAATCTGTACGCACTGTTGTTTCCAGGGGAAATCAGTGTTACTTACTCACCACTAGGTTAGGCTGGGTATTTCATACCTCTTTTTTGGACTTTCTTTTTTATTTTCTTTTTCTTATTGGTAATTGGGTACTAAAAAGTGGATAATCTTGATAGTCTCTTTTTCTAAATCCTTTTTTATGTACTGTGCTTAGTGTCACGGACGTTTTTCCTCAAGTAAGTCTGAACTTTGCCGGTGGGGCATCTATGCTTTTAAGACCACAGGACTACCTGATACAGCAGAATTCTATTGTAAGTATTCAAACTTCAATTGCTATTTCTTAGATTTTCTGAGCGTCTTGAGAAAAAGATTTCCAAAGATACTGATTTCAAGTCGGAAAGAGTTACAATTTTTGTTTCTATAGGCACCTCGTGCGCATTAAGTAATTTCCTTGGAAACTTCTTTAGTTCTTGTTTAGATCTAAAATTCTCATACCATATGGATATACCAAAGTTATCTTTCCAGTACAAGGAGCTTCTTTTGCACTTCCACTGTACTTGGTTAAATATCATCATTCTTATGCGTTTCTAGCTCTCTTGAGTGCATTATCAGAACAAAATAAAAATAAAAATTTCCCTGCACAATACATCCTTTTCCAATTTCTCTTTACATTCATTTTGATTGAAATTGGATACCTTAAAGTTTTGAGAACAGATATTGCTGATAGCTTTGATTCATTTGTTCTTCACGTACACCTTACTGCTTTGTATTGTCCAACTTTTATGTGCTGTATGTGAACTCACTAAATGCTGTGGTGAACCTATGCATTGTACAGGGTGGTGCAGCAGTGTGGTGTATTGGCTTTCAAAAAATCCAGGGTCAAGGAGTAACAATTCTAGGAGGTATAACACATTCATACCAATTTGAAAACTTTATGTCCTGTATCCATCTCTTTTATGGTGACATCTAGCATGGATAGATGAAATAATTTTTGCATTTGATTGAGCTCAACAAAAAAGTTTGAAGCTTGAGCCTATATTTAGAAAGAGAACTGTTATATTGATTAGACTTTTTTTGACCACTTATAGCAAAGTGTCCTTACATAAACACTATTAGGATATTTTCTTCAAGAGTACGACTAACATCATTTTCTGCCGTGGCAGATCTCGTATTAAAAGACAAAATTGTTGTTTATGATCTGGCTGGTCAACGCATTGGATGGGCTAACTTTGACTGTAAGTTTCAGCCACACTACCAGAAAAGCATATAGTAGATGGCATAATGTACTTTTTTCTTGAGGCTCTTAAGTTCTTGCTTTTCCACTCAACCAAGAATTTTCGTTTTGTTATTCTGAGTGTGGGACCAGCATAAAAACAAGAGCCAACTTGGTTTTAATTTATCCTTAACACTGGCTTCTGATGCTGTTCTTTTGGAATTCAACAATGTAGGTTCTTTGTCAGTGAATGTCTCTGCAACAACTGGCACTGGCAGAAGTGAATATGTGAATGCTGGAGAGTTAGGTGCAAGCATTTCTTTACGCGATGGACTTAAGCTGACAAAGACAGGGTTCTTGGCTTTCCTTGTGCATCTAACACTAATTTATTGCTTTGGATTCTTGTAGCATATATATATTGTAAGAGATATTCTTTTTCATATGCATATTCTTTTGCCGGTATATATTTGTCACAATCGGCAAGACCACATTAATTTTAATGTTGTTTGTGCCTCCTCTCTTCACAATAGGCTTGTTCAGTTTATCTTCACAATAGAATCAGATGAACACTCTCCACTTTTGGCAGTATTGTAAATTACTTCACAGGATTACTGTTTGTAATGCATACACATGGTATAGAATATAGTTTTTTCTTCCCCTGCTTTAATTGAACTTTCGGTTTCTGCTTATAGTCAATATTGTTGAAAGCTGATATTTTAACTACATTAGTTAAGCTGAACAAGGCCAAAATAGCAGAAAATTGTGAGTAATCGAAATTAAAAAAAAAAAAATCTCTTGTCAAGGATAATTAACAGGTCTGATAAAAAAAATAAAGGAAAATTAACAGGTCCCAACCTCGAATCGGAAATGCCTAGTTAGTCCTGAACTAGAAAACAGAATAAATTAGTTCTTTTTTTGGTAAGTTCAAATTAGTTTATATATAAAATAGAAATAAAATTTTAGAAAAGATATATAATAGTTTCCACAAATTAAATTATGTAGCTAATTTTATTGTATTGAAAAATAATTCATTTGCTTTATTTTTCTTGTGTTTTACTAGAAATTTTGTTCACACGTATCTATGTATACCTATGTATGAATTGAACAAATCTAAACCCTAACTAAACAACAAAACCGTTTTAACAAAACTAAGCCGAACCATTTTTTTTAAAATGAAATCTTGGGCAGAGCCAGATTTCCATGGCAATTTGAGGTAACCTCGTAACGTGAATAATGTCAAATTCTTAGGGCGACTTTTTCTTAATCATGGGCCTGTTCGGATCGTTACGGGTTTCATCCTAATTCACCTAAAATTTCTGCAAACTTTGTTTTAATCTATTTTTTGTGTACAAAGGTGGAAGTATCATTTTTATGCTTCCTATTAATATATTTTTTTATTACTGATAAAAAATATAATAATTTTGTTATTAGTGATTTCTTTGAATTGAAGATGAAATAAAGAAAAAACGAGATAAAAATAAATAGCATTTGAGTAAAAATGAGATGTTATTTTAGAGATAGTAATACAAAATAAAAGAAGTTGGAAAAATATAATTAAAAATTATATTTTGATAATTGCTAGTATTTAATTTTTCCATTAAGAAATAATTTGAGGCGAAGTTTTAATTATTTAATTTAAATTAAAATTTCATAAATTTATTACCAGGCACATATTACATTTTCATTACCTTTGTAGTGTCAAAACGAATATTTGATTAAGTTTAAACATGTGTTAATAATACCCTTCAAAATATGTTGATAATAATAATCATATAAATAATCGATTAAATTAGTTTCATCAAATATTATAAACTATTTTTAATTAAGATTTAACAAACCTTAATTTCAGTACTAATCTCTATTGTTCTCTAGAACATTCTAATATATTTTCTTTCATTTCCCTTTCTGTCTATAAAAGGTCTTAAAATCGTAATTCATTCCATTATACTTGTATACAAATTTATCATACAGATAAAAGGAAAAGTTCTTCTTTACGTGCACAACCTGTCTTCAACTTTTAAGAAACTCTCCCAAACATACAGTTTATTTTTATATAATTCTTTTTGAAAATAAAAATAAAATTGGTAAGAAAATAAAATAAAATAATAATATATATTAGTGTTAGATAATGTCAAAAATGAATAATGACATTTAAATATTTTTTTTAAAAAAATATTAATTTAACATTATTATTTATTTATATATATTAGTGTTAGATGCTATCAAAATATATCCAAATATTACCGTTCTTTTTTTCAGACCCACAAACTCGATGACCGAGATGTTACTTCTGTAGTTGTTGTTTTTTTTTTTAATGTTTTTTGTAATGTTATACTATTTATATTTTTAAAATAATAAATTTTTTAAAAGTACTTTTATCTTTCGGCCCCAATCAAAATATTTTGATCAACTTTAATAATAGTCTAGTCCAACTTACACGTGTATATCCTAAATAACAAATGCCTGTCTTTCCTTCTATAAGAAAATATAAAAATTATATCGCGCAATAAATATCTTACTTTTGCTATAAAAAGGGTTGCCACTTTATTCTCCTCAAAGAAATATGGAATAAAGATTTAAAAAAGTAAATTTTACTTGTATTTTATAACTTCTATTCACAAATTCTCAAATTAATTTCTATAAATATTCAATCATTGTTATGATGTTATACTGAGTAACATATTCCCTTCAAATTGATTTCAGATTGATGTTTTAGCAAGAAGTTACATTCGTTAACTTTTTTTATTTTCAATAAAATATTTAAAAAATTATTCCAATTTTATCTTCTAAATATAGTATCTTAAAATATTTACAATATTTATAACCATTTTGAAAAAAAAAAGTAAGACTATTTTAATAAAACTGTTCATAATAAACACTATTATATATTACTTTCCGTCCTAAATTATCTAAATTTTAAAGTTTTTCGAATATAGTAGTAATAAATATCCGTCTTTTTGGAACAGTTCTGATAAATCAAATCCATTTATTTGTATTTTAGGCCTAAAAATATGATAGGGGTGCGGGAAGTATTTTTCTCACAGTCCAATTCGAATAATGCGATTCGAATAAATTATTTTACAATTTATTTAAAGTAAACGATCTTAATAAATTGTTTGTTAATAAAAACTGAATTTCAATTCGAATAATGCGATTCGAATAAATTATTTTACAATTTATTTAAAGTAAACGATTTTAATAAAAACTCAATTTTCAATAATTTATTTGTTAATATTATACTGAATATTCAATAAATTCTTTGTTAATATTTAATGATAGTGAATCATTGGTTAGAACAGGAATTGATTAATATCTAATACCAGAAAGTGATTAAGGAGAAAATGAAAATATAAATACAAAAAATTCAAGGAAAAAAGAGACAATTTCTATTTGCACAATCTCAGCTAGAAAAATTCTATTTATTTATTAATTATTATGGTAATTTATGTGAGGATAAATTAAAAATATAATTGTTAATATAATTGCGGAGGAGGAAATATCATGTCATAAAATTATTAATAGTGTGAAAAACTTTAAACATATGATATAGGTGGAATATATAATATATATAGTATTTAGCAGTTGCACACATCACTTTAGCTCACTAACGTTTTCATACATACATATATATATATATATATATATATATATATATATATATATATATATATATATATATATATATATATATTA
>Ga0099825_1000077_pt1 | contig 63686 bp, 20 predicted proteins | sample SiratroredBW_FD_76838 | JGI IMG/M metagenome (GOLD analysis project Ga0099825, IMG submission 76838) | Root nodule microbial communities of legume samples collected from California, USA - Siratro red BW | ecosystem: Host-associated > Plants > Roots > Nodule | place: USA: California | collected...
ACACCCCACCCCCCCCCCACCCCCCCCTTCACCCCACACCCCCCCCCCACTTAAAAAAAACCACACCCCCCCCCCCCACCCCCCTCCCCCCCCCCCCACTTCCCCCCCCCCCCCCCCCCTTTTTTTTTTTTTTTTTTTATTTATCTCATTTATTATAAATTATATATAAACCTATCATCCCCTCACTCTTCATCTTTTCTTCCAATACCTCCGCCACCCCTTTCTTTCTCTCTCTCTCTCTCCACACGCCACACCAACGCAACACTCACACACTATCTCCCTTTCATGACTGTTATCGCCCAAACGCCAAGATGCTGAACGATGACTGGGTGAGGGCCGCCATGACGGACGAAACTGTCGTCGTCGAAGTTCTCCTACGACTCAAGCAAACCGTTTCCACCAAATCTCACCACCGCCTGCCTCTCTCCTGGGGGGTCAAACAGCCGCGCTCAAGATCGAGGCTAACTGCCGCCGTCTCTCGCTGCGACGCCGCCGGTTCAACCAGATGCAGTCCCACCACGCCGCTCTCGTGGAGCAGCGGCGCCTCGCCATCCGCCACTGCCGACGGTTACGAAGACTCCAGCCGCCAACACCATGCCGTCAGATCCAAGGTTATATTTCTTTCTCCCTATTCCTCTCCCCTCTCCGTTTCTTCTGATCTCTGTTGTGTTCCCAGAGTTCCGTTGTTTCTCCGAAACACCGTTACGACTGCGCGTGCGCGTAACATCCTCCGCCTTCCGAGACCTGTGGTAGTTCTCGGCGGTTCAGATGGCTTAGCGTGCCTCACGAAACATTCTTTCCTTTTGCATGACGTTTTCTTCTGCTCTGACAATTTTGCCCTTGACCTCTTTATTCACTGGCCAAAGGCCAGCGGTGTTTTTAAGCTTTTAACTGTTTTTCCTTTTTTTTTCCTTTTTCCAATAGCGCATCGTTTTCGGTTTTCCGCTGACATCAGATGCTGACGGCGAATCTGTCAATTTCTCTGTTTTTATTTTTTTATTTTTCTTTTAGGTTTTAAATCGAATTATAACTTTTATCCTCCAGTCACTTGTGCTGATTACTTCTCTTTACGGAGGATATTTTTTCCGTTCTTATTTTTTTAATTATTTTTGGGGGCTCCTTCGGTGTTAAAGTTGATATTGTGGTGACGGAAATGTCCGGTGATGTCTGTGGGGGCATTAGGTCAGCACTGGAAGAAAGACTCGGCGTTTTGTTATCGCCTGTTTTTGTTTGGGGTACCCGCCTGTCATTCTATGTTCTCGATTGATTGACGAAAACGCCCTTCCTATGTGCAACTAATATTCCGCTGACACCCCTTTTTTCTTTTGACGTGGTGAAAAAACAAAATCAATAATTTGACCACTAACACTAATTTTCCCGGTGGGCTTAATCGAAATGAGGGTAGAGATCTTTTTTCTTAATATTTATTACATGGACAAAAGTCGTTAAAATTGGCAATGGAAAGCGTGGGTACTTTGGTCAATGTAAATGAGGTTTGTGGGCCCCATGATTTAGATGGGGATGGGTACGGTTCAGAAAAGACCGAAGCGAATGTGGACTGTGGAAGGTTTGCTTCGTTATGTCGTGGATAGATGACGGGCCTGCGATTCGTTGAAGTTAGTGTCATAACTTATTGTAAGTTCCTGAGTTAGCTGTATCGCTTCTGCTTTTACACCGGGACCTGGGCTGGAGTGGAAAATTCACCTGTGTCTTTATAAGAAGTGCCGCATCTATTTATTTAAATAATAATTAAAATAATGGTGATTAAAGTTAAAATTTGAAAATTTAGGTATAGTAGGAATGTGGGATAGAGAGATAGAGTTGTTGGTGTTGATGTAAAGGGTTTCTCGTGTTGAAATGAGATGTGATAGAGGAGGATAACACCGCGACACAGTGCCATTATGAGGTGGATGGGGTATCAGTATCACGGGGGTGATGGTAGTTAAAGTTGGTGCCTTAAATAGGAAATTAAAATCCTATACATTAGGATTCGGTTGGGTGGGAAATGGGAAGACACGCAGCATTTGCGCCCCCTTGGCCCACTCCACTCGAGGCCGTGCACCATGCTGTGAACTCGAATATTTGTTTCTCTATTCTCTACCCTTTGCAAAATTACAATTTAATTTAAATTGCCGGGCTATTGGGTTGAGTTCATGTGACCCAGTCACGTGACCATTCCATACACGATCGTCATCACGTGCCGTCTCGTGCGTGCCTACGCTGAGTTGTCCTCCTGACTCGTATCTGCGTGAGGATCAGTTTTATGCGATAATAACAAAAAAATTAAATTATGTGCAAGTTGGGCTTTGATCGGCAAGAATTATGAATGGGCTATGAGTGGGCCGGAGGGTGGGTGGGGTATGGATGGCCGAATGACCTCAGTCGTGTCCCATTAAAAAACATATCGATAATGAGGTGGAGCGGGTTCTTGATTTTAATAATTACGTATATATTATTAAATATTTGTTATTATAAATTCTAAGCATCTAGTAGCTCCCTCTAAGCAAACTTTATAAGCTAATATATTTTCATCTTAGCTGGATCCGAACGTCAATGTCTTCTCGATCTTTTCATTCTACCCTTTCCTTGGGCTGTTATGCTGAGATACTCGGTCGGATTGAATCTCCTTTCACCTTTTATTTTTAATTTTATATTCTTCTGAGTTGCTTATCGATAGGATTTAGCTACAGATTGTGTGTTTCTGTTTTCTTTCAAAAAATAGAGGTCCTTTTTCCCTTATTTTCTACTATGATTATGTCAACCTTTTGCTAATCCTTTGTGATCTCACACCAATTTTCAGGCTACTGCCACGAGTGGATACACTGGCAACTCAGCTTCTACCAAGAGGTGCAGAAGAAAAAAGGTAAAACTACACTTTGTTATCCTAGTCATTGCTACATTCATTCTTTTTTTTTCTCCGAAAGATTTCAAAGATCGTATATTCGTGGTGAACGATTTCTGGGTTGAGAAGCCGTTGGCAGTGGCCTTTCTTAAGCTCTTCAAATACTGTGTAGGAATGTTAATTGTTATTTTTTACTCGTTCTTCAGACTTTTGCTGAACTAAAGGAAGAGGAAAGCTCCCTGCTAAAGGAAAGGATATATTTGAAAAAGGTATTTCCCTGGGCTTCGCACATATTCTCAAGAACTATAAATTTTAGTTTGGCATGCATCAACATGGGAGTAATTATTCATGAATATTAATATCACTCTTGCTTTGCAGGAAATAGCAACTATAAATGCAAATTTTAAGGCACAGAGAGCTAAAAATGAGAGTCTGAAGAGGATGAAGGTATGTTCAAATGCCCTCTCTACTTTTTTATGTTTAAAGTGAATCAACCGTATACATTGGATGAAAGCTTATCCTCATTTTTTTTATTTTTTTTTGTATATTTAGCTTGATATCGGATCAAAATCTCAGAAGAATCCAAGTTCAACATCTGTTGAACCACAGTGTGCGGTTGCTGGTCAACCTCATCAGAGAATAGTATCTCCGGAGACCCTCATACGTCCCACTCAAGATGATGCTCGTTCACAAGCATCAGAATCTAGGGCAAACGAGATAGAATCAACCGGGGAAAGGTTTTTCTTGATACCAGATCTAAATATGACGCCATCCGATGATGTTTCTTGCACTGACGCTCTATGTTGAATGAGTTCAGACCTTTTTTGCTTTCATAGTTCAGAACGTGGACCTCTTGAAACAGTTGCGCTGTTTGTGTTTGGGGAAACAAAGCTGAAAAAAATGTACAGGCCATTTTGAAGGCTCTATCCAATAGAAACCAATGGACAACATGGTGCGCATTCTTGCTGTGACTACCAGTTCTTATGAATACAAAAGAATTTGGTAGTCATATATGGGAAAATTTTCTTGGGTACTTCTAGCCATTAGGCTGTAGAGTAGTGATATGCTAAGGTCGCAGGTTCCTCCCTTTCCGAAATTTCCCTAGCCTTTGGAATTCTTCGATCTTGTAAGATGTACCATTCTTTTGTAGGTTAAATCTCTTGGATTCCCCCCTTAGAAGGCATCTAAAATTAATCTACACTTCTATATTTTTATTCATCAGTTCCATTGGTTGCTCCTTCATTTCTTTTATACAGATTAAATGTTCCACCTCCTGGATATAGTGTAGGATGTTTCTTTTTTGAGAATGTGTTGTCAAATTCATGCCTCTTCTGGAAGTTGAAGGGACGGAGAGAATAAGGTTTTTTGTAGGATTATTCGGCACTATCATGGTGTGCAAGAAGATTCGCTTATCTCACTGGTGACTGGTGAACACAAGATCCTGACACCGTTTATTATTCTATTTGATGAATGCCACCCCCTCCCCATGTCCAAACAATTTTACTTCGTAAAAGATCCAACCTGGTAAATTCCAGCACTGTGCACTAGAGATAAAAGCATGCATCCAACCAGATGAAAATAGCAGTGGTGGTCCCATGTTTTTACTTCTTATATACAGTACATATGGGTATTTGTGAGGTTAGGTCTTTTACATACTTATTTTCAACCACCCGTAAGTTCATGACAGGGTCTCCTTAGATTTTTCGTTTGGGCAATGAAATAAATAGTTTTTCTCTTTTCATTTTTAGTGAAAATAGAAGAGGTTACTCAGAACATGTTTTTTCATCTTTTGAAACTATTTTATGTGAAAAACGAGTCCAAAACCGCAAAATCAAGTCGTTTTCGACGTTATGTGTAAATTCGAAAATTGAAGTAATTGAAAGCGATGGCACATCTAATTTTAATTACAAATTTTTTGAGATCAATCATTGCATAACTATTTTCATTATGAGTTTAATAGTGATGCAAAGATCCATCAAGATTTAGAAACTGGAGGCAAACAATATATCCTTTTTGTGGCATTATCACTAAGTTTTACCAATGCCGTGACATGACATGGTATATCACAAGTTTATAATGTGATACATACGGCATATAATAAATAATCTGGTATTTAACAATTTAGCCCTGCAACCTATAAACAATATTTTGGAAATTTGCTTTTTGTTTCGAGTATAAAAGTAAGCATTTAGGGTTATTTGTAAATTATTCCGAGATTTGGAAAGTTGAAAGCCTCCCTCGGTCTTTCTTGGGAGGTTGTGACAACACAGAAATTGTCCTCCTCGTATAATCTCATTATTTATTTATTTATGGATAAAATGCGAGACATGATTGAATTTCATTCTTCTGATGGAAGACAAGATTTTTAATTGATTAGTTCTTCTATCCAAAATAGTATGTTTATTTTTGCTTGATGCTCTTCGTAAACTAGTAGTGTTTATAGCGATTATATGGCATGTAAAGATGTTCATCATAATCATTTCCTAGGATTAGAAAGTAAGGATGCTTGCTTTCTATTCTAATAAATACTAGGGTGGATTTTTCTTTTCTTTTATGCTTTGTTACGCTTTTTACTCCAAAACAAAACATTTTCTTTAGAAATACATAAAGTGCTCAGGAATAGTTGATAAAACTACATTATAATAATTATTGGTTATGATTATGTAAAATTTAAAAACTATTGAAAATGTTTTCATATTTATCACAATCAGTAAAACTGAGTACTTGGTATAAATGTAAGAGCATTACCCCACCTTTTCAAGAATTTGGTAGAATGAACCAAATGAAAAGTTAACGAACAACTGAAGGTATCTCATGGTATTAAAAATATTATCAATGCAATTTAAATAAACTAAAAATTAGATAAACACTCACTATAAATATTTTTTATAAGAAAGTTAACTGATTATTACATACATTTTATAATATTTTTTAAAACCTCGTTTCTGCAAATTTTATTCATAACTGGTTAGTAAGTTAGTAGTTCTTGTACAAACGTTACGTATACACATCAACTTATTGATATAGTTTAGGAAGTTATCATAATAAACACAAGCTCACGCACCCTAAACCCCAACATGTAAATATAGTATAAGATCCAATTCAAACCCAATAAAATATATTAGATCTACAAATTCATTTTAACTCAATCAAATTGATTTGATTAAACGGGATAAAATCCAGATTAAATTCAAGTTGTCAATCAAATCAAATGTAATGTTAGATAAACCTAATAGTTTGAGACTAATTCAACTAAATTTGATATAATTTTGATTAGTATGGGTTAAATATAATTTTATCTTGGATTTCGTCAAGTTCGTTTCAATGACATAACCTCATTTGGGTTAGCTCAATTCTATTGAATATGCTTTCATCTAGACTTAATGTCGAAACGTCAACTTAATTTGATATAGCTTCATCTCGATATACATTCAATGTCGCGGGCTAACAAGGGCCTAACTCAACTTGGCCAGACCTGATTTCATATGTCTAGACTTAGGCTTCGGCTAACTCGGTTTAACGAGGGTCCATGCTGGATTCGGGTTGAATCAGATTGACCCGGGCTCCAAATTGGGTCGACTTGGGCCTGATTGAGCACAAGTCCGTTCTAACTTGATTGGACCTAGGGCCAGGCCAACTTGGTTCGACTTGGGTCTGGGTCGAGTCGACTAGACTTGCTCCCAACTCAAGCTAGGTTTAGGCAAATAGACTCAACCTGTGCTCTAGTTGATTTGACTTGACGTGGGTCTGGGTTGACTCAACTCAACTTGAGCTCAATCGATTAGTTGTTCCGGATGAAATCAATTGGTCCATGATGAAGGTTAGATGGCCAAGTCACAATCCAATCGTGACGCTTAGATTGTTATGTTCTTAAGTAAAAAGAGTTGTGTTCTGAGTAATGACTATAACATTTGACCTAGTGGTAAGTACTTAATCCAACAATTGGTATCAGAGCCAAGGTTATGAGTTTGATTCTCAGTGGGAAAATTGTTCAGGAAGTGATTATATTAAGTAGAAAGAATTGTGTCCTGACTAATGATTATAGTTTTTGACCTAGTGATAAGTATTCGATCCACCACTAGTCTTGACCTATGTTTGGATCAACTTGGCTTGAAATTTAACTCGATTTGTGTTTAGGTTTACTTAGTTGGACTTTAGCCTCTGTTCACTTGACTCGACTGGACCTGGGTCTAGATCGACTTTACACATCATTAGTTCAAGCCAAATCGATTCAACTTTCTTGGGTTGGGTTGACCTTAATATTTTTCTTACTCTTACTTTTTTTAACAATTTTATTTTATTATAGATATTTATGAAAAAGAATGACCCATTTGTGTAACAGTATTTTACTACTTCATCCCAGTCATTCCTCAAAAATGTCATTTAACTTTTACGGAAGACTTGAAATAAAACTTCCATCTTGAAGTAGAAAGAAATGTGATGGACCGGGTGAAACTTCACATTGTTTTTTATTTCTCTCCAAATAAATAAAAGAAATATTCGATCTCCCTTTTTCTTTGAAAAAAAAAATATTAATCAACCAAAACAAAGTGTTCGAAAGGGGTAAAACACCTCTTGAAACAGGCCAAGATCTTTAATGACTTAAGAAAAAGGCGGTGCTTGCCAATCGTTTTTACACAATTTTGTTGATTGCAGTTTTTATGGGCCCCACCATCTACAAACTCACAAAAGCTACCGCCCAAGCGAGAAAGGTTCCACAATATGCTACTTTACCTCTAAGCAATTTCCAGGAAAGAGGGATTTAAACCTCTACTTTTGTATAACAAATTAAAAGACAGTGGTTTTCTTAGAAATTACAAAGAAAATCTACAATGCTTCTACAATCATTGATAGTGACTTTAGGGTGATCTTGTTGCATCAGATGAAAATCCAAAATCTGGTAAGGTGCTTCTGTACAAAACTCAAATATCTCATCATTTACTCCCATATGCTACGTTCTATTTTCAAGGACATATTTCAATCAAATTCTTTTAAATATATTTGGAAAAAAATTAAAATTATTATTTTTTCCTTTAAGAACATTAAACTAAATAGAATAAAATTAGTTACATTTACCTTATTTAAATTAAGTGATAATTCTTTTATCAGAAAAGTAGTTGTGAATGTGTGGACCAGTTTTAGCTATGGCATGGTAGGAGTCAAACCTTCGGAGTAACTCCTAATTTTTTGTCCAAAGTCAAACCGAAGAAGTTCCGGTTTCTTTTCTTTGCATTGCTTCGAACCTTTATTATTTTGTAATCAATACAAATTTATATAGGACGTTGAATTGCAATAATTAGTTAACTTTAAACCTTTTCACATCTCTACAAATTTTCTATTGAGAAGAAAAATTACAAATAAAAAATATAATTAGAAAAAAATGTGGGTTCTGCTTGAAATACGCAGTCCAAGTAACAACTGTTAAATAAAGCTTAATTGAACTTTATACCCCTCTTAACTTACATTTATTTGTAGTTTGATTTTTTACATAGAATATGCACAAATTTATTAGTTTTAATTTTGACAGATTAAGAACTTGACGTTGTGTTTGGTTGGGTAACTATAATGATGATTGGAAGTAGTGTTGTTTTGAAAAAGTGGGTTCCACACATTGAAACCTACTACCCCTCCTTCATTAGTGCGATTTTTGGTACACTTCTTTTAAGAAAACAATTGTTTGGTGAGGTTTGGTGTTGTCGAACTTGTCACATTACTCTTCTTTCTCCCATCTAAAGAAAATGAGTTTGTCTCACACGGTTCCATTCCTATTCTTTATCTTTGTCTACTTATTTTTGCTGTGTTTAATTGTTTATGCATTCGTCAAAGTTAGATGTTGGGAATCACTGGTTCATGGCAATCATAGAAGAAGAGGGGATAAGAGTACCCGATTACACAGTCGGAATATAAATTGTATTACAGATTATTTTTAAATTGTAAGATCTGTAACCTATATATTGTACTTTTGATTGGTCCAATTCGAAATAGATATATATGTTTCGGATTTTATAATCTAAGAGTCAATCTCAAAAAAAAGAATTAGATTATACAATTTGAGATTGTATTTGGTAGTTCAGATTGAATCTTCATTTTCAAATTCGGAATGAAAGAAAAAGTAGTCATATATTTCAGACTGGACCAATCCGAAAATTAAAATAAAAAAAATATTATTTCAGATTCCTCGAAGTCAGGAGATGGTTGAAAATAGTGTCTTAAAATTTTATTCTTCTGAGGATATTTTCGTCTTTTCGGTTTGCTATGGAGGTGCAGGAAGAATGCTTGTTTTTAAACACACTGTCCAGCCCAATTGGTATGACTATAAAACCATCACTCTCCAGCCCAATTGGTATGACTATAAAATGACAAATTCTTCGTCCCATCCCATACCCTCTTCCGGTACTTCCATAACAAATTTTAATTCTAAAAATGATCTAGTTAAAATTATTGAATTGTCTCTGCTTTATTAAAGAGCTCCAACCTCTTTTAAAATTTGAAAACTAGACAGTTAGCCATTTGGTTGTCATTTTTTAATTTGAAAACCCGACTGAAAACTAGACAGCCAGTCATCCGGTTAATTTGAAAACGGACAGCCAGCCAGCTATGTCCTGTTCTCAAATCTCATTTTTTTTTTCATTTGCCTTAATTAAATTAGTTTAGATTTATTTTAATTGAATTTGAAATTAAACCAATGAGGAAATGTGAAGGTGCAAAACAAATAGACTCTTGTGAAATGCCCCAAAAGAGACTCTTCATTTAAAGTGGAGAAATGCAGTAGAAGAGATTCTCTTCATTTAAAGTGGGGTTGGAAATTGGAATTAGGAGTAAACATACGGACACAAAAAAATAGAGACTCTTCATTTCTTTTTTTCCTTTTTAAGTACATTAATTTTAATTAAGTGGTGGTAGGTGACAACACATATAACAAAGTCATAATTTAATTACATTAAGTTTTTGAAAAATTAGGTACAAAAGAAGGTGAATAATTTAACAGTAGAGAAAGTTATATTTTCCTAACCATATCTGTCACACAGTGCACAAAGTTAATATTAATTTAAAAAAAATTAAAAAAATGTAAACTGTTGTCATTTGCAAAAAAAATTATGACAACCAAATAAGGGTGTCATTCAGTTGTCATTTTCAAAACAAAATGAGAATCGGATGATCCAGTTGTCATGCTGCCAAATTAGAAAAACTCTCCGTTTGCCATTGACAGTCTCCAAAACACCAAATCAATTACTCTAATCAACAATATTAATTACTAATCGCTAATAAATATCAAAAATTGGTTACTTACAGCTTGTTTGAAGGTTTAATTGAAGATTTGGGAAAAAAAACGAAATAAACAAGCTATGAACTGAATATAAAAGTGAAGAGGATAAAGGATATTTTATTTTTGTATTTTTTAGTTAAGGGCATAGTTGTTTTTTAATAAATAAGTATGAAAGTGCAGGAAGAGGGTACGGGGTGGAGGAACAATTCATCATATAAAATCGTCACTCTCCAGCCCAATTGGAACCTTTTAATTTAATCAACCGATATGGGATTTATTTTTCGAGGTTTTATTTAAATCCACCCCTAGGTTAGGGTGATCTTTATTCTAACTTATGCATACTTATTTTTACAAAAAAAATGGGTTGGTTATTTTTATGAATTAAACATGTTTATAATAAATCGCGCATTGTATTTAATTAAATAAGTTAGGTTTATTTTACTTGAATATTTTATCAATGGACATCGTACTTAAATTCACTGATTTTAAAAAAAGTATTTAAAATTTTTTAATAGTGGAAATCTTGGAGGTTATCCAACTGTGAATTTGTGGTAGCTAATATTGCCCAAATCATAAAACTAATGAAGCATCATACTCAAAATTAACATAGTGTTGTTTATAATACGTGGATTTTCTTAATAACAAAAGAGCTATGAGCTAAGGTATTCAACCTTTCTCAAATTAACTTTCTTGAAAAGTCAAGGTTTTTGTTAGGTGTAACTTTTTTCGTAAATTATCATAATATGTAAAAAGAAAAAGTTTATTACTATTTTGAGTGAGTTGTTATTAAGTGACAATTCTGAATAAGGAAAATCATATTCATGATATAGAACTTGAGTCAAATTTTAATTACTAAAGTTATTATCAGCATTAATAACTTTTATTCTAAATATTTAAACTGAAATCATGGACGACTTCTGTTATAATTTTTTAGACTAAGGTCAGTTGTCATTGGCGTTGACAATTAATGATTTTAATTGTTTTTTCTTTTATACTAAAATCGTCATCTTAAGATATAAATTTGATGTTAAATTTTCTGTCACTAAAATGGTATATCATAAGTATAACTTCTTTTATTTAAAGTTATCATCTTCAATAATGATTTACCAAAAAACGTAGAAAAAATAATGTTTTACCTGTTCTAACAATTTATAAAAGAAAATACACTATTTTAATAAAAAGTTTAAATCAATCTAACTTTTGAAAAAAATAAGATTACCACACATCTTTATTTTTATTTAAATATTATCATATATTCCTAATATTAGTGGACGGTAACTTGTATTCAGTAATGAATGATTAAAAGTTCAAATTCTAGAAATATCACTTTAACTAAAAAATAAATTATATTGGAAGGGGAATATCCAACTTATATACACGCAGGGGTTTAAATATATATTTGAAAGACATTAAATCTTTAAAAACAAAATTATTATCTTTGTTATTTAAATATACCTCAATTAAAACCGCATATGTTGTTAAAATAAACTGCTTGAAAATATTACACCTCCAACTTCAACTTCGTAGATGTTTGATGTGATTATTTTAATTTCTTATTTTACATGAATGCAAGAAAATCAATAGTAAGCAAGGTTTTTTATACGGTAACAATACACTCAATATCTACTTTCATAGCTTAGATGACTTCATTCTAAGAAAAAAATTAGGATCTTGTTCTACTAATATAATTATATTTAGTAGTTGTCATAACTGAATATTAATCATGTGACAAAACATCTGAGACACGTAATAAAAATACATTTAGATTTATCTATTAAAAAATTATGAATATTATATAAGTTTAAGGCATAGTTATTCATCAATTCAGCATTTATTGATGTTTTAAAGACTTAATTAATTTGAGTGTCAAAGTGTGTTTGAATGCAAGTATTTGCTTGGTAGATTAAATGAGAATAAAACTTAACAAATATAATTTAAATAAGAGGAAAATAATTAGGTATAATTTTTTTACAAGCAAAATTGTCATGAATAGGTTAATTTTTATTGACAGATGCTTAAAATTAGAAGTCAAACTATTCAACCAAGAATTTAAATTAATATCCCAAATAATGTTATTATAATACTAAATAACCATTAAATTCGATTTTAAAATTAAACTTTAATGTGTGAATCTAAAATACCTGAAATGATTTTTAACAAAAATTGAATAGAGAAGGATTTATTGTTATAGTTCAGTTTAATCTCTTTACTCATATTCTATTTGGTGTAAGTATGTGCTTAGAATTTAGTTAAAATGAAGTAATTACGTTGAATTCAACCCAACTAGATTTAAAAATAATTGTTTATTGTAGTTTTTAAATAACTTAGAGTTTGAGATAATTTCTTTTAACTGAATTTAAAGAAAATGCAAAATATATCAATACAACGTAAAATGAAAATGAAATTGATTTGAATGTGTTACAACTGAAATTCAAGTAGTGTTTTGAGCTCTGAGACCCTAAATTTCAGAATTGCTTAATGATGCAGTTACAGCACAAGATATCTCCATCTTTAAAAAATGATAAAATATTATATTGAAACCCAATGTCTAACATTTCAATGTTCTTCTTGAAAACTGAACTTAGTATAGATAGTAGTGTTTTATAAGAAAATATATATTTTCTCTATTTATTAATACAATTAAGCGTGTTAAACCTTACTCCTTCAAATTTATATCGATGTCAGTTAACTTGTTGATATTACAAAAAGAAATATAGTAATGCACTTTACAATGGACTAAATATTCCCGGAAATGGGCTACAGTCCAGTGGATTGATTGCCCCAAATCATGATAGCTTTAAGCCTTTTTTTCCTGCACCCCAATGATTTCAAAATACACCCCCTAAAACTTTTAAAATCACCATGATGTGACTTTCAGATTACCTCGTTCAGAATCTTCTGTAACAAGCATTATGGAATTTATAGAACATGATTTCCAGAAAATATTTTATAGAACAAACTTTTGGAAACTTATGAAATGCATCATTATAGAATAAACTTTCTGAAATAGAATTTATAGAATATATAAAATAGTTTTTGAAATTAATTCTTTAAAATATAATTTCTTGAAGAGAACATATAAATATATTTTAAAACAAACTTTCAAGAACAAAATTTACAGAACAAGTTTTTTCAAAGTATATGTGATACTTTTTGAAGCTTGCAACCAAATCCACCGTTTTACTCTTTGTCTCTCTCTTATTCTTCTTCTTCCTCTCTCAGAGTGCAGCCATGATGACAACAGTGACAATGGAGTCAACAGCAACAATACAAATAGCATGATACAGCAAAGTAGGGTATTTTAGTCGTTTCGCTTGTAATATGGGAGTGGAATTACTAATTATTGGGTGCCGAAAGAAAAAGCCTAGCTTTAAAAATTTATGGACCTCACCTCCAAACAAAAAAGAAAATAAAATCCACAGTAAATCGAGTTTGGTAGAAGTTTTTAAGTGCCCATTTCAATAAGTGGTATGGAGAAAAAAAAAATTGTTCTCTGTACTTTGAATTAATTACGTACTAAAATTTCAAAGTCTCCATCATCATTCATATTTATAAGAAACCTGTTATGATTGTCACACTGCAATTCATTGGAAAATATATCAAGCTGCTTTAATTCATGTCGAATTTTCCTTCCCATCTTAATTTTTTTGACGTCATATGCCCAATTAACACATTATAATCCTTACATTTATCATCACTTACCTTTTTGTATTGATAATCAACAATAATAAAATGATCTAGTTTCTTTTATAAAATATATTGTTGGCACCACAATAATTTGTATTTAAGATGTTGGATTTAATTTTAATCGCTCTTTATTATTGAAACCAACTCTAAAGACATACACTTCATATCAAAGCACGACAATACCATAAACACTTATATATACTATATACTATATACTCAGCTTCTTAATATCAAGTTCCTTAATAATTATTGGACTTCACTTTAACCACCTGAATAAAAGTCCTCTTGTAATAAATAACTGATTTAACTATTTTAAAATATATGTGCCGACATAAATCATTAGAAATATATAATTTTCCAAGATTCTTCTAACCTTCTCATCATTGTCCTTGATCATTTATGAAGACAATTTGTTGATTCCTTATTGGGCCAAATCCTTGTCCAGAAAGGAAGTGACAGGATGAATCAGGACACACATACTCAGCTTTAGTAAATTATTTAACTAGTTTAATTTTTAACCTGTTTGGAAATAAGGGGTTTAATCCAGTTAGACTTTTTTGAAATACCATTTTCGTTTTTCATGTAATAAACTCTTAACCTTTTCTAAGTCAAATTGTCAACAAAACTCTTTAATATTTCTTCACTGTGGTTCTACACTTACCAACAACAATTTAACAGCTAAAGTTACAAAATACTTTTAATCCAATCTACTAAATTTTCAATCTTGACTTAACTTAGCCTTATTTTTAGCAAACACACTCTCAATGTTCTATTATTGTTTTGATGGGCTGGATTAATGGATTTGGGCCTTGTGTGGGCTGGTCCTCTGTGATGATCATGTTGTTCTTGTTTTACTGAGATGTGAGATTAAAATAAGGAGAAGAGAGGGAGCATGGTGGTGGGACAGATGGCAGTAGAAATGAGTTAAATGAGATTGTAGGATGGTTGGGAGAAGGGAAACAAGGGAATGTAACTAAAATGGAAGAAGGAAAGTGACCCAAAAGAATATAGAAAATATGGTACTTTGGCAATCCCTTGAAAGTGATTGCATGTCCAACTCACCCTACAAATGCATACTTACTAATTAGTATAGCAGCAAACCTTAAGTATAAAGACCTTTTAACGGTTTCCTCTCCACCATCCATTTTCGTCCTATTCTAGTTGCTTATACAAATCAGGAATATCACCATTTTCACATTCACCTTTCCCTTCTTTTATAACCTATATCTATATTTTATTTATTTCATACACTATACTTTATTATATATCTCACCAACCCACTCCCCTTTTGCCACATCACTTCCTTTCATTCATGACCCTATATATTAGAATATCCTTTTCTCATTCTCCAGTTACTTTCACATACCATTACAATGATCCAAAGGTCACAAATTCTACAAGTGCAAACTATTTCTGTTTATAATATGTTGGGGAAATAAATAATATTTTCTTGGATTTTTCTTCTCCTTCAAGTTATACAAGTCAAATGGCTTAAGGACTAGATTCTCATTACAGTTTAGAAAAAGTAATTATAAATTATTTTAATAATTTTAAAAGACATTTCTTATAGTAATGTAGAAAGTCATTAATTAAACTCTAAAGATAATAATAAAAAATAATATACAATTTTTGGTCAAAAGTATGGAATATGATCATGACAAGTCTATGCTCTTCCAGGCCCTAAAAAGTCAAATTTATACTCTAAAACCTATTCAGGAAAAGGGGATGCAGTTAATTTTTTTTTTTAAGGTGAAAAAAAATAATAAACAAACCATCCAAATTAGTAATTTCAAATGGCAGAAACTTTCAACCACTCAACCCCAAGTCTTCACTTTGCCACCCACCTCTCTCATGAAGTGTTTCTATATTATTATTTGGTTCTAACTTTTTCTGTGTTTCATCAATCAAGCACCCATACAAACGATAATAAAAACAAAGAGCAGATTGGTGTGACAAGACCTGAAAGAACACATAGAACACGAACATCAAAATTTCCAACAAAACAAACAAAAACAGAAATAAGATTGAAAGCAAGAAAATAAAACAGTGAAATCCATCGACCACACACGTGATAGTTCATCTGTATAGTCTGAATGCATGCTTGCTCCTGTTATCAAATATAAATACTCATCTTATGCTTTTTTTTTTCTTCATATATCATGTCACCTACAATACCTTGGTCGGAACACTTGTCCCCTTACCTATTCCCATTGTTGTTACTATTGACAAGTTTTACATGCACAAAGCTACACCCTTATACCCTATATGTTATAAGTTACGTTTTCATCTCCAATGGCTCCTTGTTGTGGAGGCAACAACACCATGGTCATAAGTATTTGCGTTCTTTACTTTAATTCCACATACGGTTTAAATTATTATTTTATGTGTTGGTTTTATCCATGCAAGCATCTTATCTGAGGATAGGTGTTGGAAGAAAAAAGTGGAGAGAAGAGAAAAAAACATGAGTAGCTAAGGTGAAAAAGTGGTCCAGGGAAGAAACAGTGGTTGTGAGTGGTTTTGTGGTCCTGGAATTTGAGTTGAGGAAAGCCTAATATGGAGGCAGGTGAAGGGGGGCAAAGGAACATGAGATGGTGGGAAAGAGGGGGGGCCTTGGTTATGGAAGTCACACTACTCACTCACTCACACTATCATGGGACAATACCAATTAATTAGGTTCCAAACATTATTACCTTATCAAATATCAATTATTCCATCACCTTCTTTGTAAATTATTTGATCACAAACTACTCTCATGTATCATGTCATGAATAATTATCCTAAGAAGCTTAAATTGTGAAGTTAGAAAACATGAATGAATGATTTTACATTATTATATTTCTATTCCTGTAATGAATTCAAGGTTGCATTATTATGTTTTTTTTTGGAAGTATTTGAGTGCAAAGCAAATACAAGAGAAATCCATTTAGCTTTAGTCAACAACCCTTTGTAAAACAAAGGCAAAGATAAATTATACTCGTTTATTATAAATTATAACTCTCTCAATTTCATACATTATATTAAAAAAATTATATGACAGCCATCTTTAACTTCTTTCTTTCTTTATTTGTGTATATAATTTTTTTAGCTATGTTATATTCTCTTTTATCTTCAAATTTAAAATAAACTATTAATGATTAAAGTATATTCATACCGTAATTTAAATGATTTAGTATTTTGGTCGACCTAAATTGCATGACAAACATAGCAATAAACAAGTGTCATCAAAAGAGTACATGAATTTTGACAGGAAGAATTATATGTCTAAAATATATTTTATATAGAAATTAATATTTATCTGTTATGATTTCTAATTTTCATATCGTTGATATCTTTAAGAATATTTATTTATTACAAGTTTTAGTTATGTAAAATAAATTTCTACTTGTTTAATACATCACTGAAATAAGAAAAGTTATGTTAACACCAATCTTTAGCCAACATTATTGTATGATGTTATAGAGAAAAGATAAAAATAATAGTAAATTACATTTATATCTTTTTTTTTCATATCATTATAGTGTTGTTAAAATTGGATACACGTGTAATGTAAAAAAAGTGACAATGTAATTTTTTTTAAAACAAATAATAGAGTCATATAATAATACAATGGTGTATGTGGTGTTTAATATATTAACAGAATTGTTTTTTGACTATGCTGATTTTAATCTGCAGTATGTGTAACGCATAAGACATAAACATGTAGAGGATAAGAGATAGGGAGCATCTTGCGATTGGGTGTGGAATGGTTGGTGTTATGATAAAAGAACAAAATGCACGTCTCTTTTAACTCCCTCAAACACCATTATTTGGATACCACTTTTTGAGCCCAATTCAAATTCCCTCCTTAGTAATTGTTCCATTCCGATAATAAAAATACCATTTTGCATTGCATTGCTTTGCTTTGACTCGAACGATCATTTTCCACGACAAAGTGCACCTCAAAAAAGTGTACACGGAAATGGGCATAAAACAAAGAACGAGGTAATGTAAAGTTTTTTGAAGACTGAAAAAATATGGATAACTACAAGCAGGGTCTTAATCTGGATAAGACCACCACACATTCACACATTTCAAATGCCCATTTGTCCAATGTTTGCACTCTTACCACAACTTTTAGGGTTCTTTCAAACAGTGCAGTCCAAAGTTCCTGATTGTAACTCCTTCTTTGTCCTCACTCTTCACCCAATCCTTTCTTTCAACCCTTCCATAATAAGAGCATCTATTAAAGCCTGTAATAATCACGAATCTACCAACACACCGGAAAAGCTACACCACTTTTTCTCCTATCCACTTTCAAAATTTCTATACCCTCTTCTGTTCATGTTTACATGCCTTGTTTGTTTTTGGCGTCAAACACTGTTGGTCAAACCCACGCCTTGTATAAATTTCCAACATCATTATTATCACTTGGACGTCAAAATTAAATGAAATATTTTTTTTACTTTCGGAGCGAATTTGCTACAAGAATGGACAATTTTCATTCTGCTTGTCTTGCTTCTTTTAGTGGAAATATTTTTATTAACAACATAGTTGGCATTTGTTCGTACAAGTTGGTGTTTGTGAGAATTTCCACACACGCATTTTGGAAAAAAAAAATGGTGTGGTAAGAGAAATAAAGATTTAGTTTTGGTGGATTGGACTGTGGTTAACGTTGGTGTGATTGACGTTGATTAGGTTACTATTCGTCAAAGGAAAGGTGTGGGTTCCGTGGAGCATCCGCTACGTGTTTCGCATGGGATAACTTCTGAAGTTACTTTCTTTTTTTCTTTTAACTTATATTTCAATTTTTAAAGAATATATTAGATATTTTTAAGGTAAATGGTCAAATACGTGTCATGTGTCGTCAAAAATAGTTCTAGAAACAACGAAAATATTATCTAATAAATATGTACAGGATATAAGTTCATCCTTCACATTATAGTTTAAAAGTAAAATGTTTCATGAATTTAATATTATTTTAATCACGAAATAATCTTATGGAATTTTATAACGAATTTATAATTATTTTTTTCATACTTTTAGAAATTAAATCAAAATCTTTGTTATTTTAAAAAATAATTTCATAACATTTCACATATTTAAAACTGAAATTATTAATTTATGCATTTTATAATAAGTAACTGATAGAAAAAAAATATCAAAGAATTTAACGAATTCTAGGCAAATTTTCTGTAATTTTTATTTGAATTTCTCAAAATGGTGTATTTTTTTATTTATTTCTGTATATGGGTAGATCGTGCTTGTGAGACACTATATCAATGTGAATAAGTAAATGAAATCATGAAAAGATAACATTGGTAGGTGTGTTGTATTACTACTGTGTAATTAAAATAAATATAATGTTACAAAGTTGTTTATTGATAGATGGTTGAAATAAAAATAATATTAGTGAGATTTATATATTGAATTAAATTAAGAGTAAGTTTGATATTAAAAGGAAAAATAAAATAAAATTAAAATTTAATAATAAAATATATTTAGCAAAATTAAGTATAAGTGGAATATTTGAATTTAGTTACTAATATAGAAATAATTTAAAATAAAATTGAAATTTAGCAGTAAATTTAGAAAGAAAGATTTGAAAATATTATATAATTTTTTAAATAAATTTATTGTTAGTTTTTAAATTATATTTAGGTAATTTTTCTTCCTATGTAACCACTCTTCCATTCAAAATAACTTCACAATTATTCAATTACTTAATCAGAATTAATTTCAACCATTACATATTTATCAATAAATAAAATGACTTTGTAACTGTCCATTTATTTTAGTTGCACAGTAGGAAAAAAAAGAATAAGTGAAGAATATTAACTATCCTAAAATGATACAGTATTTTCAGGATTTTAATTAACTTATTATTTGAAATCTTAGTTACAAAATTTCATCGAGTAAACTAAAATTGTGTTATCTTTTCATGATTTTATTTAATGTTAAATTAAATAGTGTAATAAGGACATTGTTTCTTCACAATGATATGGTCTCACCTATGCACCATTTACACATATCCAGAAATAAATAAAAAAAATACACCATTTTAGAAATTTCAGATAAAAATTACACCACTTTGAAAAATTTGCCTGAATTCTCTTATACCAACTTTTCGAAAATATTATTTACTTTATTTTTTCACAAATTAATTTAATTATTTTAGTAACTTATTGTATTTTTTTTCTTATTTAGTGTTGTGAAAAAAATTACTTCAGAAACAATAAATATTTAACATAGACAAAAAGTTGACATTAATTAACTAATAATGAGAATATATGTAACATATATAATGAACTCTAAAACCATTATTACAAATCACTTGCATTTAGGAGTGTTGAAAACCATATTGATAAAAGAAAAAAACTAATCCAAATAATTGATAATTAAACAAATTAAAAACTTTTTTTTATCTGTTTTATCGTGGACGTTGTTAATTCTTTTTAAGGGTAGTACCATCGAGTGAGATTCTTGCTTAACTTTGTTATTGTGATTAATTTTGTTTCACTCAGTCATTATTATTAAGTTTAGTATACTGGAAATCTTTATAGTGTATTTGGATGGATAATTTTAAGAGGGTAATTCACTTTTATAGATAACTTGAAATTATTTTCAACGAATTATGTTTTTTTGGCAAGAAATGTCAAAATAAATTGAAATTCAATAATTTTATAAAAGTAATTGGATTAATTGAAAATAAATAATTTTAAATTCAACTAAAAAGTAAGAATTTAAAATTATTTATATTTTCAAACTTCTATATCTTATTTTCATATTTTCTTAATTCGATACCAAAATATTTTTAAACGATTACTCTATAATTAATGTCAACTGAGATATTTTATTTATGTTAATATACTTTTTAAAATTATTAAAATTATTTTTATTATTATTATTGTAAACCATTATTAATTCAAGATCGATATTAATTAGGATTTTATCAACCACTATAATACTATATTTTGACATATATGAATTTTTAATTGACATTTGTTGGGATTTTTTTATCAATGTTTATAGTAATTATTTTCTATTATCAACATAAATGTTATTATTTGATAATAGTTTGTTTATAAAGTTTTAACTGTTTTCTTTTTTTTTAAATTCAATCAACATTAAATAGAATTATTTGACATTTAAATAATTTTTTATATTTGGTAGTAATTAAAAGATAGATCAATTTAAATGACGAAAAAGAAAGTGTAGTTATTATGTTGGGGGAGCTGACCATTGCATTTGAAATATAGGAAATTTTAATTTATAAACTTTAAATAAAAGTAATAATATGGTGTTTTTTGTCACTAGCTAAAATTATCTTATTATAATAATTTGTAAAACTGAATGAATAAAAAAAATTCAAAAAACTTTAATCTCATTCTATTAAAATTTAAGATCTGAAAGTACAATTATGCATGATAAAGTCGCAGTTACAAATAATTCCAAACCTAACACAATTGCCATTCACGCTGTGGTGGAACAATGATTCTCCGTACTCAACAGTTTCACACGTGAGACACGACAATGCGATCTCAGAATACAAAGTTCACACATAATTAAATAGTTACATTTTTCATAAATAAAAATAGTGAGAAAATAAACTATATATAATGACATAGTCAAATAATGTTAGTTTGGTTTTTAATTTTAAGCCGGTATATTTTTACAATAATTATCTAAAATCATTTCACCAATGTAAAAGTTTTTACGAAGAAAATGTACAGTATTTAAACTATAAAAAATAAAAAAACAATTAAAACAATAAAAAATATAAAAAATCGAACTTATGAATTTGATGCTTAAAAAGTGAATATTTAAAGAACAAGTCTTTAAAGCCAAAATATGAGTCAGCATATAATTGTTTTCACCACCTATAAATCAACGAAATCTAGTGTAACTCTCCCCATAGTTAAAAATTAGAGCTCTATATCAACTACTTAGGAAAAGGACAGCTAATGAATATGAATCAACGATAACTTATAATCAATAACGAATCTAAATATGTTTATAATTATGAAATTTTTATACAAGTAAATTCAATATTTTGTCTGTTTTAGTACTTTTAAAGGTGAAATAAGATTACTTAATTTGAAAAAATATATATGGTTAAAAACTTTAAAATAATGTATCAAAGTCCTTTGTTTCTTTTCTTCTGACTTGTATTACAAAATAACGCTGCGTAATGGAACAAAGATTGCCGACCTTTTTTAGTTGTTGCCGTACATAAAGGGTGGGTGGAAACTACAATGTATGAAGACTCAATTTAGACAAGACAAATGACTCAAATTTTATAAAAAATTTCTTAAATTTTCTTTAAGATACAGAGATTATTTTCTTTTTTTTTTTGGCTGATCAAAATCTACTGTTTATAATACAGGAAAGATTAGGACAAATTGAATTGATCAATTTGTATTTTTAAGTAAGTTTTCTTCTATTTAAATTTTTAGTTTTCTCTTTTATTATACGACTTGCATAGATTTTGTGCATGAATGTAAGATCTGATCCTAATAGATTAATATTTGATAAATTAAGACCATAATAGTATTTTCTCTTTATGGAATATGATTTTTAAGAGCAAGTTATAACCGTCATAACTAATTAAATGCTACGAGATAGAAACCACTAATAAAGACTGACTTATTCTAGCAAAAATATGGGAACAGATTTGTAACTAATCTCGGAATACTTCAACTCAAAGACTGCAGTTTTGAAAAAGTCACGTTACTGTAGCTGTTTTAGCTAAACTTACAAGATACGAAGTTCGTAAAAATTATATAATTATAATATTAACTTTTAACTTTTGAAATTGTTTATAATTAAATATTATATTGAAGTATTGTATAAGTGTTGTAAATACTTGACATGGTATTATATAATATAAACAAATAATAATTTCATATTTAGTATGAATTTGAATCTTATATTAACTAAAAATGAAAAAGTAAATAAGTTTAAGAAAGAGATAAAAATAGTAAGTCTTTATTTTCTTTAAAAAGTTTAATAACATATAAAAATTAATACATATAACTAAACTTATTGTCTTAATAACCTGTTTAAGTAAGTACGACAAAATTTCACTAAAATTTTATAAGTTTGTTGATAAAAATAATAAGATATATTACATTTTCATTTTCAACATTGTAATAAATTTTTTATTCATCATCCCATTGAATAAATACATAATCAAATTATGTTTTATATAAATTATATTTTAGTTAAAATCACATATTAAGTAGAACGAGAAATACATAAAGAAATCACAAATTTATTTTGGTTATATATATATTTATATTTATATCGCTATAATATCTATTCTGGGGTAGTTACATGTGGCGGTATTGGTGTTTGTTTATGCAATATTTTGATCCAAAAATATAAAATTGACACGTGTAGTGGAAGTAAATGCAGTTCAGCGTAGTAGTGACGGTATCTCTGCCAGCACTACCTCCCGAAACTTCCGACCATACTATTACCAGTGAAAAAGGGGAAAAAACCAAACACCCCTCACTGTTAATTACATTAATCAGTCGAATAAAATAAAAGTTTAAACAGCGTATTTGAATAATTGTCGTAGATATATTGTAGAAGAAATGAGGGGAGAGGAGAGGTATTTTGTTTTTGTGGAAAGAGGTGAAGAGAAGGGGGGACCAGAAGATATGATTTGATGTTAGAAGAGAAGAGGAGGACAAAATGGCGTGAAGAGGGAAAATTTAGCGGGAAAGTGGGTCCCACAGAGGGTGGGACCACAAATAGAACAGTGTAGTAGTATTGATTGAGGCGGCGGGTATTGGTGAAGTCAAAACGAAGGGTGGTCCCCACTGCATTGTCCACATCATCAGCGCGTGACCCCTGTTCCGTGGGTCCCTCCTTCCACCCTCCTCTCTCCTCTCTCCACTCACCAATCATCATTATCCCTTAATCAATTCCTAACATCATTCTCCCAAAACCATAAATGGACCACAAAACTGCATTTATGCACCTTAACACTTCCCAATTTTTCAACCCTCACACCACCTTTCCTCTAATCATATTTATTACACATATAACTTCAAATCAAATAATGCCATATTATCACTTAACTTTCAAGACATGGATCTCGGTTAAAAAAAAAATCTCTTCACACATCAACATGTTTTATATGCAGCTATTTTTTCATGGCAATTTGTCCATACGTAACGTTTATTTCATTAATTATAGAAAATATGATTTTTGTATTTTACACGTCATATATACATGTATTTCATTTCATGATCAATATTGATAATAATTATTGTGTTTGCAATACTTCTCATGGAGAAACTTTAATATTGATTAAATAAACCATTTCATGTTGTAATACTATAGAAATAACTGCATACTTGCATAATTTTAGATTATACATCTACCATACATAACAAAAGGTCTACATATGCTTAAAGTATTTCAAAATTTCTAATATATATTTTGTTCACCTAACAAAAATTTACTGTATATAATTATGAACTTATTCTTTAACTGAAAACATTATTTAATAGTGTACTAAATATAATTACAATAGAAAGTTACAAGACAACACAAAAAAAGTAGGTAATAAAAGAATTTAAAATTATGCAAATCACATTTTAAACAATACCATTCATACCAAATATCAATTTATTTTATTCATTTCAAAGTACTATTAATCCAAAAACTTGAACTCTAACATAATCAATACAAAAATAATATATTAATGTATTTCATAATATTTGTATTGAATATATTCTACTAAAGATTATCATCTAATTTATTCTAAATAATTTTGATTTACATACAAATCTAAACCTTAACGTATAACTCTATTGGATAAATATTTGTACAACTAAGCTTATGTAACAATATTATAAGAAGTATTCTTCATTTTCTTACCACATGAATATATCAGCTTTTGTTAGCAGTATTATGGGTTAAATCTTTTCAAAATATAATTACATTTGAATTCATTTGGATTTTGAAATTTATTCAATCAATCTGAGTTAAACTAATTTGATTAAAATCGTATTGAATTATTTTTCATAAAAAATATTTTTAAAATGTTTACCTTTTGCCTTACAAATATTTAATTTTATATTAATGTATAAACACATTTTTCCTCTAAACGTTGATAATTTTTTATTCAGTATTTAAAGTATATTTTTATAATTTATTTACCTAAAAATATAATAAAAGTTACACAATAAGCATGACGAAATTAAGAAACTTTTGTAACACTAAGTAATATTAAAAACAAAAATGAAATGAAAACAGAAAAGACAAAAAAAAAGAATAGTAATGCTTTCTAAGTTTAAAAATATAAAAAAAAGTGATAAAAAAATTAATCAATATATTGCGTTAGTTTTAGTTAAAAAATGATTAACTAGAAACATAATAAATTATAATACATTTAATTTAAATTTAAAAAAAAAGTCAAAATTACAACCAATTTATTTTCTTCTTTGTATTATATAAAGTTCACGACGTTAATAGGATCTAACTAAACACTTTTATGTTTGCTTATAAATGAAAAATGGAGGCAGTAATTTTATAGTTTCATATTATTCACTGTGGAAAGTAATTATTAACTCCTTTGATAACTTTGAGCATATTTTATTTCCTTCTAACATTTATTCCATATAAAAACTAGTTATTTATTTAAAAAAATTATGTTGTTTATTTATGAGTTAGATCTTGCAGTGACCCAGAAGAAAACATAAAAGGATTATGGTAGTGAAAGCATAAAGTAACATCATATTACATAGCATTGCGTATGGGACTTCATTTGGGAAACTAACCACGACAAAGTCCAACCCTTTATTGAATGCAGCAAAAATAACTAACAATTTCAAAGATTCTTCTACAGTTATAAGAGGAAAATTAAAAAAAAAAGTGTTAAATAAATAAAATAATAAAAAATGTTCCAAGAGATTATGTAAAGGGCGTGGCTAAAAAGTAATAGATTTAAAAATAATAAATTAAAAGAAAAAATGTTTGCCACATTGACCTTATCTATTCCCTGCCATTTGGCTTGATAAGACTAAACAAACATGGCTACAATGCATGGCGAGTTGAGCATTGTAGGTCCATATTTATAATCTAAAGTTTTTCTTTTGCACTTTTCTTATCTTCCTATTCATCATCTCCTTTGTTGTATCACTGAATTTGAGCATCAAAATAAAAGCAAACATCTTATCAGTGATTACAAGATCTTAGTTCATGACTTCGATCATAAAGAAAAAAGTGCATCGAGCTGTTTCTTTGGTCATAAAGAGGACCAATGTGTTTTTTTTTTTTGTCTCTTGAAAACAAGAGTCAAAGGCATAAAACAAAAGTGTAAAAAGCAAAACGAAGAGTTCACTCAAAGTACTTTCAGTGATTTTTTACCAAGGTCGTTCCAAAGAGAAAGCAATCCACGTTAAAGAAAACATTGCAATCATGTTCATAGTTTGGCACTGAGTTCAATAAAGATCAAGACATTTTAGCATTGCGATATTTTTTATGAACAGGATAAAAAAGTATTAGTTAACGTTTAAGATGGTAATTACCTTATCTACATAAAATGCATAGTCCTCAACCATGTTCATAACAATGTAAGAAGAAAAACTAGGAGAAATTTAAGAAATATGATATGCATTTAACATAAATATAGAAGAGGTAATATAAAGATCCAACGATAGCTTTGGTTTTGTGATGGATCGAACCATAAAAAAAACGTTGGACAAAGGTAAAGGTTGAATGAGGTCAATAATAGAGGCAACTATTTGGTACAATGAATTAGATAAAAGGAAATAAAATAGTGGTGGATCTCTCGCATTTTTATACTTTTATACTATAAAATGGGATGAATATTTTACCCATACTTTACTTTAAAATCATATAAGAAAAGTTGAGTAAAGAACTGACTTTAATAACTTTTCCAACAACACATTTTGGCTTAAGTACATTTATTTTATGGAAGCGTGGCTATTTTTCCCCCCTTAATTCAATCTAAATTTAATTCATATTCAATTTTTCTAAAATAAAAGTTGTATAATTTAATATTTAGTCTAACCATGTATAATTAATAAAATTAACCAAATAATAACGTGAAATACTACTATATTTATATTAATATATTATATAATCAACATAAGAATGAAATTGGATACTATATTCATTAAATATAATACATTTATAATTTTTCATAAATGTATATATGTCACATTAAATTTACTGAAACATCTAATACCTAAAATCATATACCATATTTTTAACGATTGTTTTAATCTCTATTTAGAAAAGATGGTTAATGAAAAAAAAATACTAGGTTATAATAAAATTTTAAAGCATATCAGTATAAACATATAAAATTATACGTATGTAAAAGCATTTCTCTTTAATTGCTATCTTTAAATAACATTTGAAATAAACTGTATATTATTTTAAAATTTTTTATTCATAAAATTGTTTTAAGTAAAAAATTTAAATGTATATTAATAAACTTTTGAAATTATTTAGTTTTCATTGTGGTAACAGTTTAACCTTAATATGTGCTCTTTCCAATCTTCATTGTGCTTGAATATTGAACTTTGTTTATTATAGATAATGAAATAAAATTAAAGTCATATAGTTTTAAATTTATAGAGTATTCTACGACGTACTTTCAAATAAATCATAATATATATATATATATATATATATATATATATATTTGAATTCTTTTAAGTTACAGCTAAAAATATGTGCAAACAACCAAAGGACTCTCCATCAAGGAAATTTTACAATCACATTCATTCAATTTTTTATTATGTAATATCATTGTCTTCCTCGTTATAACTACGTTGAAAACACATTTTATTTTAACCTGTTAAGTATAAATTCATAACACATTTTCAAAAGACAATACATGAATAATGTTATTAACGGAAAATACATGTATTTTAATTATAGATTTTATATATATAAAGTAATTTTAGAATAAAAGTTATATAATTAAAATGAAACCTGAATATTATATTATATTATATTATAAAAGTGAAAAAGTTTATATAAATACAAAATTGAGGTTTAATTTTATTATAAATACTATATTTTAGTATTTTCTTTTAATTTCTCTCTAGAAATCTAATTTTATTTATCACACTAGAAGCTTACTATTAGACCTGTTATAACATGTCATATTTTTCACATAATAGGAACTCTATCACTACAAATTTTATAATAAGCTTAAATACAAATCTCCATATATTCATAAGATTCTCTACATGTGATTTAATAAAAATATCTTCATACAATCACAAAATAAAATAAAATAAAATTAAACTTTTCTATCAGCTCAAAGAATAGTCACACCACTTTTCAGATTCTTTGCTCATGTAACACAAGATCATACAAATTTAAAAACAAAACAAACACCACATAAAAAATAAGGGTAAACTATAGAGTTTAAATAAATCTATATTCATAAATTAAATTCCTATCTCAACCAAACTACAAACACAGGACTTTCATGATTTATCACATCTTTACAATTCATATTAAACTTGTGCATTGAGTTAGACTTAGAGGTTTGTACCTGTCATACAACTCCAAACTATGAATCTACACAGCCCCCAAATCAATGAATCATCAATCTTATATGACAAGGTTAGTTCTCCTGAGACTTTTCTGATGACCAATTATATTTCAAACTACAGTCACTCTATCCAAACCTCAATCGACTCTCACCACTTAGTAATCTTCATCTATGTGATTCTAATATACTAGTAGAATTTGGATACCTCCTTCTCGACAAATCCTCAAAGAATGTACATCTTAACAATCTCAACACGGGTATCTCTTTTCCTGAAGATACTATGTATCGATCACCATTCAATATCATTCATAACAACTCATTCAACCCATAACATCAAAATATACAAAGATACATCTCACATCAAGACAGTAGTTATTTCCTAAGCATTCAAACTATTGTTCCCACAAGTTCAATCAACATAAAATCGGTCATTTTATCAAATTATACAAAATTTCATTATCACTGTTAGAGAACATTTCAAATTAAAACCACATCTCATTTCACAATTAAGTACTCTAACCTAGTGTACTATAGTAGACTTTTAAGACAAACTTCCCCTACCAATTCATACTCAATAGGAACAAGTAATTACAAAATCTATTAAAAACATTCAAACTAGCTTCCCTTACCTCTATAGAGTGAAACCCTCAAAGAAGTTCTAAAAACCTAAAATCACGTGCAACCTAACCTACACCAAAGAGCTTCTGATCAAATATCTGAACCTATCCTGAGAATCCAAAACGAACAAGGATCATTCTTGATGTCTCTAAGACTACATGTAAGAAAGTGAATGCAAATTTTCTTTTTACGAAAACCCTAAACTGCTCAAGAATAGATGAAAAGTTATTACTTACCAAAACCAAAATGGTGACTCGCTAAACTTGCTCTACCCTATACCAGTAATTGGATGTAGGCTTTAGATCTTCAATTTAAAGCAAGAGGAAAACTAGATTTTTGAGAAAGAGCGAGCAGAGAGAACTATAAGGTTCTATTGTCTATAGAGAGAGTGGTTTTTGTTAAAATGATTTTTTGAATCCTTACACCCGTGACATTGAACAAAGCAAATATGCCTCATCAGAAATCTATTTAAAGTAGGTTCATGTAGAGTCAGTTTTCAAGTGTTCATTTTTTCCTTGCTATCGTGCTTACATGTGACATGTGAGGCTTCAAGGTGAGTATCTATTAGTTCAAGGTCTTAGTGACATGTTCAAATTGTTGACCAGAACTATGTATTACATGCTAGATTGTGTTCTTGTTCTAAGGAGTTAGAGCTCTTTATGAGTGCTCAAGCTTCAATTCAGGTAAGAGAAGCTAGATTTGATGTTTATATAGAAAATACTTTTTTAATTTTACATAAAACCTTAGGTTGGAAGACCTAGGTGTGGAGTGACGTAGTCGTCAATTTCAAAGTTTTTTTGAAGATCTTGATTTTTTGGTTGATCAAATTGATTATATTTATATATAAATAGTAGAATACGATAAATTAATCATGTACCTATGAATTTTGATGTGAAAGATGTCTTGAATGTGGTTCTACATATGTATATAGTAATTTCAATTGAATTGTTGGATTGAGATATGATAGTTTGATATTTTTGAAATAGACAAATGGCCATTTTGAGATAAGGTTATGTTTTTGAGTTTTACACCTAGCATTTCAGGTGTAGGCGGAGCTCTTTACGCCGGGCACATTTCAAGAGAAATCCTTCTCAGGTAGGCTTATGCCTAATGCGGCCTTTTGTGGTGTCATGCGTATTTTATGAGAGGTGCTATTGGATTGGACTGGCGCTGGACGCAAATCAAAAGTTTTCCTCTTCTTTCTCTTTTTCCTTTTTCATGAATTGTTTATATTGTTTTCTTAATTCTTTATATTGAATTCATTTAATTGTTGATCAAATTGTAATAAACTTGTGGATTTGTAATGAATGTTGACACATGATATGTGAGATATGTTTATGATGATATGGATTGGTGATTGATACATAGTATCTTCAGGAAACAAGATATCCATGTTGAAATTATGTTGGTTGTGTATTGTTTAAGAATTTGATCAATAAGGAAGTATCTTGACTTTACTAATATATTGGAATTAAATAAATAAAAATTACTAGGTGGTGAGAGTCGAAGGAGATTCATATAAGTGAGTGTAATTTAGAATATAGCAGATCAGAAAAGACTATATGGATTAATCATGTCATATGAATATGATGAATTCGTATGTGTGTAGGGTGGTGTAGAATTCATAGTTAAAAGTTGTATAATAAGTAATACTTCTAAGTTTGATTCAATGCATGATATTCCAAAATTAGAATTAAGTGTCTATGTGTGAGAGCCAAGATTAAATGTCTATGTGTGAGAGCCACTGAAGTTATGTTACCATATTGAGTTTGAAATATTACAAACACTTGATGATTGTATATACATGAAATTGAAGTATTAAAGCATGTGTACTTGTATCTTGTTTTGTATTAGTGATTTAAAACTCGTATTGATTTTCTTTTTAATTTTTAACTTATCCTATTTTATTATGTTATTATGCTTGTGTTTTGAATATGTGATGATCATATATTACACATGAACAGACCATTTGATAGGTGATAAAAATATTTAGTGAATAAAATGGAGAGCTTTATGTTCTTTATTTCCTTTAAACCTTTAAAATATACGTACATATTAATTTCATATATATATATATAATAATAATAATAATAATAATAATAATAATAATAATACTAATAATAATAATAATAATTATATACTTTCTAAAATTCTATAGATGTTTTAGATATTAATAGGAATGTTACAATGATTTTGTGTTACCGAACTACGATTGGATTCATTATATAAAAAAAACAATTAAAAATATATAAATTTATCAAATACTTAAAACTTAATTAATCATTTCTAAAATATAAAAGCAATTGCCATTCCTTGGTACAGATTGATTAAACGAGAATGTGCAAGATGGACGCCATAGAGATAAACTCTTTGACAATTATTTATCCTTGTCAAAGCAAAACAAAATTGAACACCACAATGTCACTTTCAAACCAGAAGAGCAGATCCTAAAACCCTTCCTCTCTCAAACAAAATTGAAAGAAAATATGCAATGCATAAAAGGGAAACTAGAGGATTATTAAGATGACACTTAAATTATTTTATTTTCCTATTGCTCTTAACTCCCACAAAACAACACTACTGGACTGTAGCTATTGGAAATTCCTGCTCTTGGCCGAAGAAAGCCTAATTGAAAGAACTCACTTTGGCTATAATTGGTAAATGAACACCATAAGAAAAAAAAAATGAAAGAACTACAATTTCCTTCGTATGAATCATGATGAAATTGCAAAGGGAATTTTGTCCATATAGGTCATTCGGTCAAACAATGGAAAATGAGGCCAATTTTCAAACCATTAGAAAACTTTCTGCAAGACTCGGTTTGCAAATAAATCCAATGGTAAAATGAGTACCCAGGATCCTTTTGCGTGAATCAAGCTACAACCGGAGGATATGATCTTTTTAACTTTCCATTTACAATAATATCATATGTAGTGTCATCAGGCACAAGACCTTTATCAAGCATCTCGTCATGCAGCCTAAAAGCCTCTTGTAGATTGCCCTCCTTAAAATGTCCAGCAATTAAAGTGTTATAAAGAAGAACAGTAGGAGTTATACTATTCCCATCCATTTCCTTTAGAATCTTGCCCGCATTTTCTAGCTGTCTCTGGTTACAGAGTCCATTTACCAGAACAGTGTACATGAAGGAGTCAGGCACAATACCCATGGAACGCATCTCTGAGTAAAGATCTAAAGCAACACTTAATTTACCCTCTTTTAGAAGTCCACCAATCAGTGAGGTATATATTTGTAAATCACATGGAATCTTACTATTTATCATTTCCTTGTGCAGGTTAAGTGCCGCTTCCATATTATTCAAATTTCTGAAGCCACTAATCATGCTGTTATAAACAACTGGATTTGGAGTCAAACCAACCTCCAAAAGTTCAGAGAAGATTTTGCCTGCATTTTCCATGTCTTGCATTTTGCAGAAACCATCAATGAGAGCACCATATGCAGTAATATCCAATTCCAAACCCTTCCTTTTCATATTATCATACATTTTCAAAGCAAGATCAATCCTTTTACTTTTGAAAAATCCTTTAATCAAACTAGTACAAGTGATGACATTTGCTGAAATTCCACTGTCACACATCTCCCTATAGGTCGAATCTGCAGAATCAATTGCACCTTCCCTGACAAATCCATCTATGATGCAATTATAAGTCATAGATGTGGGAATAAAACCCTGCTTGATAAAAGTGTTCAACTTATCCTTTGCCTCAGACACTCGGCCAACTTTACACAAGCCATTCATAATTATGTTAAATGTGTAGTCTGTAGGCACAATATCTGCAGCCACCATTTGATCAAACAAATCAAAAGCATGATCACAATCACCCTTCTTAAAAGATCCTTCCATCAAAATTGTGTATGTGATGACATTCGGTTTTAAGCCACTTTTAATAATATCATTCATCACATTATATGCGTCATCCATACAGCCTGTTTTGCAGTGACCAAGGATCATGTGGTTGTAAGAAACTAGCGAAGGCGTAATACCCTTATCAATCATCTTGTCCCACAAATTGCAAGCCTCATTAACCTTGCCCAATTCACAGAGCCACAATAAAACAATGTTATATGTAACAACACTAGCAATTCCATTTTCAACTGCCTCATCAAGCAACGTATATGCATTTTCGAGCAAGTTCTGTTTCCGGAATCCTTTCAACAGAAAATTTACAATAAAGACAGTGGGTTGGACGCCCATGAGTTTCATTCTGGTGTAAAGTTCATTCGCCTTCTCCACATTCCCAATCTTAGAACACCAATCTATCAAAACCGAAAAAATAGCCACATTGGGAGTAACACCAACCTCAACAACCTCATCAAACATCCGCAATGCACTACTCACATCCCCTCGCATACAATGCCCTTTAATCAAGCCTGTCGCAACAACTACATTCATAGGCACACCCTTACTCACCATTTCATCCTTGAGCCTCAACGCCTCTACAAAATTCCCCTGCCTGACACAAGCACCAATCACAGCAACATAAGTACCCTCAGATGGCACCCATCCCAACTCCTTCATCTCCTTCAACAGCTTGCACGCCAAATTCAAGTCCGGCCCCCTACAAACAGCCTGAATAACAATACTATAGGCAGCCGCATCAGGCTTCAACCCTCTACCCGCCGCCTCTTCAAAGTAGTTCCAAGCCTCCGCAAACTTCCCTCCCTTCAAACACGCACGCATTAAAACATGCAGGGTATAGCAATCGCCATAAAGTTCTCTCTCAACCATTTCATCATACACTTGGAGCACATTGTGAGCCATGTTTCTCCTAACCATTGCAGTCAAAAGTATGTTCACAATTGGAACCCAAGGAAGCAGACCGTGTTCTAACATGGTTCTAAAGCACTCAACAGCATCCGTGGTCTTATTAGCTCTAACATAACCATGCAACAGATAGTTGAAAACCCTTGAATCGGATAATTCAAAACCGTACCTTTCCGCGCACTCCACAAAGAGTTCCACCAGCACCTTCGCACGAGGGGCTGAATCTCCAAACACGTAGTTATTGAGCAAATACTTGGCATCTCCGTGGGTGTCGGGGCTCGAAGCGAGAATATGAAGCAATAAGCATAAAATATCAACGGTTTTTAAAAACCCTCGTTGTCTCTCTACTTGTTTGAAGAACTTCAACGCCGATATGGGATCGGCTTTGTGGAGCAAGAGGGTGTCAAAGACTTCATTTTGTGATGGAATGCAAGGGGGTCCGGAAGATCGGGGTTCCAGGGGGATTTTCTCGGGAAAATTGGAGGTTGAAACGATTTTCTTAGGAAAAAGGTCAGAGTCCTTGGAAACTGGGAAGAGCTGGGACAATGAGCAAAGGTTCCTCTGAGGGCTTGAGGAAATGATGTTCAGAAACCTTGTTCGCATTGTTGAGAGAGAATGAGCAACAAAAGGGAATTCAAACTTCAAAAGGTTCAGTAAAAGAAAGAAGCTTTGACAGTTTACATTACCTTCTGTTTAAAATTCTTCCACTGTGCCTCTGCCTCCCATTTCATATTCAATCCCTAATTTTACCAATATCTTTTTATAAGATAAATCATGTCAAATAATGATGTAAACTTATGATTAAATATATATATATATATATATACACGCACACACTCACTGCTACGGGGTACAATTACATCACCAGTTCATAAATCATCTAATAAAAAACAAATATACTCACCTCAGTAAAAGAACGGTTAAATAAAAAATTGATAAAATCCAACACAAAAATCAATCAATTATTTATTGCTAGAAGATGCGTTAAGGATATTTTGAAGATAAAATTTTATTATTCGGTTAATTATGGGAGTGCTTAGATGAGATTATATAATTTGACGAATTAATTGTGGACCCCCAATTAAGTGAATAATCTATTTATCAAAACAATTTAATGTTTAATTTTTATTTTTTGTAAAACTTGATCGAATTAGTATAAATAGTAACAATGTGGTATTTAAAAAAGAGAGTAGGAGGACTAAACCATACGAAGAAAACAAAATTAAATGATATTAGTTTATTTTATTTTAAGATGTTTGAAATAAATATCTAAATAAAGAATAGATTTTTTAAAAAATGGGTTGGGGACCATGATGCATGGGAATATAAAAGGGTTGAAAATGGTTTAACCAAGTGGAGAGGGATACGTGTATAAAAAGAATGAAGTGTATGAGGATTGAAGGGCCGGGGTGAAAATAATAAAAAAAAAATAGCGGGTGACGGAAAAAAGCAGTTTCCGGAATTAGTATGTAATGACCGGAAAACCAGAGTGAGCAATACTGAAAACGGCTTCATCTGAATGTGTTGTGTTGTGTCTCTCTCCAATCTTGTGTTATAAACATTAATACAACGTTGGTAGTAACTCAAAACAGCCTCTGTTCCCTCCCTTTTCCTCTCTAGTATACTCACTCACTCCTCTTCACTTGGCCATGAACCAATAGCTGCTACCTTTTCACACACAGAATACAAGAAAAGAGTTTCATTTGTATCATATATGGCGTACCACAACCCTCAAGACCTTCCACTTCACCATTTCACTGACCAACAACAACACCATAGCCAAACTCTCGCTGACTCATCTCTCCTCTCCGACCCTACCTCCAAACCTCCCTCCGATCCTCACCAACCTGCGCCAAATTGGCTCAACAACGCCCTTCTCCGCACGCACTACACCGACAACACTGCCACGAACAACAATAATGACAACAGCTCCGACACCAACAACGTTAACGCTGCCAACAACAGCGGCACCAACTTCCTCAACCTCCACACTGCCGCTGCGGACTCCGGCCAATGGCTCGCGCGCCCGATCCTCCACCGCAACCAGAGCGAGGTCATCGACGACGTCGCGGCGGCTGGCGACTCTGCCATGGCCGGCGCCGGATCCGGCGATTTGAAGAGCGAGGCGGCGGCAGTGGAGGGCGGTGGAGACGGCCTGATGAACTGGCAGAATGCAAGGTTCAAGGCGGAGATTCTATCGCACCCTCTGTACGAGCATCTTCTGTCGGCACATGTAGCGTGTCTTCGGATCGCCACACCGGTCGACCAGTTGCCCAGGATCGACGCTCAGCTTGCACAGTCCCAGAATGTGGTCGCGAAGTACTCTGCTTTCGGACAAGCCATAGTTGGGGATGACAAGGAACTCGATCAGTTCTTGGTATTTTCTTACTTCCTCCCACAATTTCACCCTTCTTTTTTCCCCTTTTCAGGTTAATTATTGTTTTTTATCTATTATTTTTTATTATTCTTTTTGTGATTATCCCCTCACCTCTCTCTCTCTGTAGTCGAGGAACTTTCACTTTTTCCCGTGCAAATCTAATTTTAAATTCGCGTTTTGAATTGTTGTTGTCGAAGACATGGGGAAAAGGTTTCTCGGCCAAGTAGGTGGTTTCGGATATTCTCGGTTAGTGTTCGTGGACAGAAAGTGAAACAGACGTGGTTCCTTCCTTGAATTATTTAAATTATGTCAGATGTAGAATATGGTTATTAATTATAAATAAATAGATTGGAATCCCGTGCTTCTAATTTTACTTTTTGAGCTATCTTCATGCCAAATTTCACATTTGAAATATAACCCCTAGTTCAGATGATTTTGCAGTCATGTTTTCTATGTACTTCTTGTGGATCTTGATTATGTTTTTTATTTGTTAAGGCGTGTGATTAGTTCCAGTTTTATTTGCTATGGTGCGATGACAATTCAAAAATTTTTATATATTTTCTTAATTCATGCTGCAGTCGCACTATGTTCTGTTGCTCTGTTCTTTCAAAGAACAGCTTCAACAGCATGTCAGGGTCCATGCAATGGAAGCAGTAATGGCTTGTTGGGAGATTGAGCAATCCTTACAAAGTTTAACAGGTACTACTATACCTTTTTTAGTTATTGTTGCATCTCAATGAAATAAAGGTTGGTTTCATGACAAAATGAAATAACTTCATTCTAGTCTGCTCATTTATGTTCAGGCTATCAATGAACAACCTGTAATTTACTCACCTAATAAACACAATATCTTAGTCATTTACAACAATTTTTTGAAAGTTGCAAGTATGTCATCTTTTTAATAAAAAGCCTCTGTCTAAAATTGATGGGAAAAAATGCAAAATATTTTATAGGAAAATAGGAGTATCACGTGCTGCTGCTGCTATATGAGTGTGATTATCTATTCGGTCTCGGGTCTGGAACTTGGGACAGGGTCGTTTCTGTCAATTAATTCAGATTCAGGGTACTTAATTCTCCAAATCAGAAATTTTACCTGCCCTGAGTTGTAACCTCATGTTTAAACTTTCTTACAAGGTCAAACTATTAGTCAATGTTGTGAGGTTCAGTATAACAATAAATGATATGCAAGTCCTTCATGGTTGTTAGACCAAGAGGAAAATGGCTACAGGGATTAAAATTTCCTTTTCTTTTCACATACAAAGTCTCTGGGTTTGGAAAACTTCAAATCTTTGCTTACTTCATTAAAAATGAAACATATGTAGCCAAATAGTGAAGAATATACCAAACCCCGCCCTTTGTCTCAGATAGAATGATGACAATTTCTGTATTTGAAGAAAGTATTGAAGACTTTAAAGTGCATTGCCCAGTTGTCTGATATTTTTGGCATGTTATGCCGAACCATCGTGCCCTTTGAAATTTACGTACTGATGAGGCTTTTTTGGTTAGATTAGTTAACTTTTTGTGCACAAGTAAATAGGAAAAGCACACACGACTCTTTTTGCCATTGGAGGAGTACTAAAGTGATGGTTTTTTTCACATGGTGCATGATTGAACAGGAGTTTCACCCGGGGAAGGTACGGGAGCAACAATGTCTGATGACGAAGATGAGCAAGTAGACAGTGATGCCAATCTGTTTGATGGTGGTTTGGATGGTCCTGATAGCATGGGATTCGGTCCTCTTATTCCCACAGAGAACGAGAGGTCCCTCATGGAACGTGTAAGACATGAATTAAAGCACGAATTGAAACAGGTAAGGGATTAAATGCTAATAGCTTTTAAAAGTCTGCGTAAGAGTCCCATCGGTTTGAATCTCTTCGCACATGTAATTTTTATTTTTATTTTCTTAATTATTATGTAGGGTTATAAAGAGAAAATTGTGGACATAAGAGAGGAGATTTTACGCAAGAGACGAGCTGGGAAACTTCCTGGTGACACGACCTCTGTCCTTAAAGCTTGGTGGCAATCACATTCCAAGTGGCCTTATCCTACAGTAAGAACTTAATATTTTGACTTAACTACTTATTTTGTTTTTTTGAAGAAATCCCATCAAATAGATATGCACGAATTTAAGAGTAGGAACAAAGATAGATGTCCCTGTACACATTTATTATTAGATTTAAAGCAAAGGAATGAGGATTTCACACATTTATCTTGGCATGCATACGAAGCTTAGTATATGTGGTTTAGATGTTCTATTCTATGTTGAAGCTACTCCAAGAGATCTTTACAAGTGACCCTTTTGAAAATAAATAAATGCTGTTTCATATTGATCATCTTTGACTGTGACGTGTTTATCCAGGAGGAGGATAAGGCACGGTTGGTGCAGGAAACCGGTTTGCAGTTAAAGCAGATTAATAATTGGTTCATCAATCAAAGGAAGAGAAACTGGCATAGCAATCCCTCAACTTCCACTGTCTTGAAGAGCAAGCGCAAAAGGTATTCATGTTAAAAGGTGTCATTTGGTTAATTTAAAATTTTCATGAGCTTTGTTTGAAAACCAATCTTAATTTCAAAGAAGCAATGCAGGTGATAATAGTGCTGATCATCACATGTGAATGGAAGAAAACTCGAGAACCGATCCCTGACTGTACTGTGTTAGTTCGTCTCTGTGGTCAATCATGGTGCATGACAGGGATTTAAGTAAAGTCAACGATTAGAAAAGTTCATATTTTGCTCTGCTCAAGGAACAGGCCAACACAGATGAGGAGTATTAAAGGCTGCACTGTACGGTGATGCATCAAATTTAGGAAGTTCAATTAACAATTATATACCAATATCAAAATGGATAACTCCATGGAGCATGATTTTTAGTCTCATATTATTAATGTATGTGAAATATATAATAGTGAGGGGTTGTGGGTGTATAGTAATAATCTCAGAATTTTTTTCTTCAATTATGCTAGTTTTGTTGTTGTTATTCTTAAAACGGGTATGTTACATGGATCTTGGATTTTTTTTGTTTTTCCTCTTCTTAAGATGTTCTTCCAATGCTTAGTAAAGAAAGAATATTGAAAGAAAAAAACATATGAAACAAAATTATTACAGGAATTATTAGGAGAGATATAGGGTTGAATATGTTGTAGAAACGAATTTTAGTGAGTTGGCATTGCATTGGGTTGTCTCTTCATGATCAAGTGATTGTAAAGTCATAATCATGACATGGAATAACTTGGTGAAATTAGGAGGGTGAAAAACAGAATTCATAAATTCTTAAGAATGTCTGGTTGGATGGTAAATGCTGGTGTGGTGGGTTTATGGCAGTGTCTACAGATGTATTTATAGTTGGGAAAAGTTCAGGTGGAGCAGACAGACTAACAGAGAAAACGGATCAAATTCTTTATTTTTTTTTTTCTCACCAATTTTTAAGTGGACCCGTGAGTGATATTTTCTTTGTGGTCTGTATTTTGAGAGTCTATGCAAATATCATGGCAACTACGAGTGCTCCGTGAAAGTTTCCTAATTTCGCACAATCATTTATGAATGGATATTTTAAAAATTTGTTAGACTCAACTTGATTACAGGAATACGGGTGAGACAAATGAATATTTGATGGCATAGTGTTCCTTCACAATTAATTTTAGTTTAAAGTCTAAATGAAAACAATATTTTAAAACACAGCTTCACAATATGATACATAAATGTAAATTCAATATTATTTTCACTTTCATGTCCTTCACAATATGATACATAAATAGAAATTCAATATTATTTTCACTTTCATGTCCATATATAGTCTCAAAAATTTCCTTCGTCCATTTTTTTTTCTTATATTTTTTGTATTTCTATTTTTCTATTTTATTTTCACCTTTTGAATCTCAATATTAATTAAAATTACCAAACTCTCTGTAATCAGAATTTTTAAAATACTCTGCTTGTACCAACTCCTTAAACAAAAATCCTAAATGAGTAAATTTCAATTCAATTTCCTGCGCTTCCATTTTCATATCAAATTAACACCTACTAACCACTAACCACACCATGAATCATGGGACTTCAACTTAGTAATGGTTAAAGCACACACGAAACAATGTCTAAGTTCATAATAAAATACGAGTAAAAAATAGATAACAAAGTTCATCTAAAAAAAATATATTTCTAACTCAAGCATTTGCAGAAACCAATTTTAGTTTATAAATAATCTCATTTCATTATTTTTTTTCTTTATTTTTTTTCAATAAGTATCCGTGAAACATAAAACTTGTGTAATCAAACCATACATGTTTCCAAGAGCACAATAGTGCACAAAATACAAGAGTATATTTGAAAGCAAGGGAAGTAATACAAATTCACCTCCATGTTTTTCTTCCTCCACTCCCATAATTTATAAAATATAAAAATATCCTTCTAAAACTTGTACAGTAGATTATATAATCTAGAATATGATTTTTTTTTATATTAGAAATGTAATTTTTTATATTCTAAATTATATAATTTAAAATATATCTTTATTGTATTTTAAACTGTATAATATGTTTGTAGTTTAGATTATACCATTCCAAATATAATTTTTTTATATTTTAAATTGCATAATTTGAAATATAAAAAATTATATTTTGAATTATCGAATTCAAAATATGAAAAAAAAAATAAAACTAAGATGATAAAAAATTGAAGAAGTAAAATGATATTTTAACACTTCATGTGCCAAGAAAGTATGAAGATGCTGCAAGAAGCAGTCGTAATAATAAGTAGGACAGTACACAGTTTCTGTATCCGTACCCATGTTTAAAATATATCATATGTGTGTTTCTTTTCTCATTTAACTTAAGTTTTAAAATAAGAAATCGATAAAAAGTTATTCTACATATAAAAGTTAAAATAATTATTTTAAATAAAAGTCTTTCTAAGTTGTTCTTCAACGTTAACTTTTTTACGTGCTACTCGATCCAAATAACTAAAAATATTAAACCGAGCAAAAAACGAAAACAAATAAATTATTATTATAATCTGATTTTCTTAGATACAAAATTACCTTAACAAGTTTAATATTAATTTTATTTTTCCTGTTTTAAAAAAAACCCAACACTTAAAAAAAAAACAAAACTAAGATTAATCTTCAATTCTATTTATGATAAAATAATCCATAACATTCCTATCTCTACCAAAATACCCCCATTAAAAAAATGAGTTAAAGGGCAACTTGCAAAGAACAACTTTTTTTTTTCTCCCATATTCCACGGATATTTCATCCCACACGTATTTTCATGCCCCATCATATAATCATTTTAGAAATTTCAAAGATATCGGCCAATCATAAACAAATAGATTTTTTTTTTTTAAAAGATAGTTGTTTCCATATTAAAATATCTTGTATTGATCAAATAAGAAATATATATTTAGAGCAATATAACTAATCTCAATTAGATCAAAATAATAACAAACAAATTTCATAGGCTCCTCTATAATAACAAACTTTGTCAATTTTAAATTTAGATAAAATCTTATCTCAATCATTCTGTTACATTTTTATCCTTTCTTTTCTGAAAGCTGGAAAATTCAGTAACCAAATTAATCTATTTATTTATTTATTAAAAAAAGAAATCATTGACCAATTATCAAGTATTTCCAAGATTTCACTTTTAAAATCCTTGATATTTTTAATTATAAAGTAATATAATTACTACAAAAGAAAACCTATAACAAAAAAACCCCATAATCTTCAAATCTTCAAATCTTCAAAGAGGAATGTAAAACAGACTTCCGTGATAATAACTTTATTATTTTAATAAAATCATGTTTGCTTAAACTTATAATTTTAATTAAAAATTTTAAAACAATAAAACTGTAGATCTTCATTCTTGATATATTATTTTTTAATTAAAATATAAAACTTAAATTTATACTTAGATTCGTAACATTAATATTGAAGAAGAATTCAAAATTGATCAATTTACAATATAATACTTTTAAAAATTAGCCACCTAATAGATGAAAAGTGGCCTTATATGTACACATTAATTAGTGGATGATCAAAATTAGAAGAGGAAGAACAAAAATTTGATACCTAAATTACTTTTAGGTTTCCCTGTTCTCCCATCCCAAATATACCTTATTTAACCCTAATGGACAAGCATACCGAGCCGAGAAATCGAGAAAAACACCATCACAACATTCACGTATTCCATCATCAAAATTAAGTGCATAACTCTTGGGATCATACTGGAACTGCATACTCTTCTCCTTCTCCTTCGCTCCACCACTACACATCCTCAACCTCTTTGTAAACGCCTTCACCACCTTCTTCAACTTCTTCCCCAGCCGCTTCTGATGAACTTTCAATGTCTTTTGCTCTTCCCCGCACAACTCATCGTATCGATGTGGGGCGCATAGTTCATGAAAACAGCCATACGAAGCCATGGCCATGCATTCGTGATCGCAATCTTCTACGCAGTTAATTGCATCAAGTCTTGGTGAAGTCCCAACCATTGTTACAGTCACTGGTCAATGTGAATACATGCAATAGCAGAAGAGAAGAGAAGTAAGAGACTCTCACTTATAAATAGGTGGAGCTCTTCACCTATAACAGAAACACGAGGACAGAAGCGGTATTCTGAAAGTTAAAAGGACCTATTATTTTACGACACGTGGTCACCAAGAGTTAGAGATTATTGCTCTCTGATGTGTCGAGTTTTGATTGACCTGTTATTTTTTATCGTGACAGATGGGTATACTTGCTTTGGCTGTGTTACGTTAGAAGCTGGGGCTTATGTGGCGTCTGTTACTCAATAGTCACCAGCCAAACAGATCTTTATAGGTTATCCTTTCAAGAAATCTTTTTAGTTTTTTCGTTATTTCATTTGGATAATGTAGATCTAGTAAACTATTTTTCATGGTACTCTAGTATTTTTAAATTTAGCTAAAATTTATTTGTTAAATTAAAGAGAATGATAATATTTCATGAGAAACTTATATATTCTCATGCCTCTTATCTATTTAAAAAAATTATTATTATTTTTTAAATAAGTGTTATAAATTTGTAAAACCCTTTTGCTTTTAATTTTTTAACTTAGTACTCCTAAAAAAATTACTAGCATTCGATTTTTTGTTTTATACAGTAGGATGCTAGCAAAAGCACCCAAAAAAACTTCCAGCACTCCATCATCATTTCTAACCTGTACTTCATTATTTTTGAAAATTATCAAAAATATTCTTTAGATAAAAATAAGTTCTAAAAAACACTTTTTGAAAATATATTTTAATTTTTTTAATTATAGAAAATATTTTTTGAAATATATTTAAAAAATTATTTTTTGAAATACAAAATTTGTACTAACTTTAAAGAATATATTTTCGAAAAGCATTTTTTAAAATATATATATTTATGTTTAAAAAACATTTTTTGAAAGTTAATAATAAAAGTATTTCTGTCTTTTCATGTCCGTAATGGGAGGGTGTCACAATTGATGGGGTGCTGCCCAATGAGGCCAACAGTCCATGAGGGGAAGTCCATTTAAACAAAAATTTGATCATACGAAATAAAATAATAGACTCTGTCCACTACAGCTTTTATTATTTACACCACCCCTTATTTCTATTTTCACTTTCCCTTCTTAATTTTTTTATCCAATAATACCCTTTACCTGAAACTTTATAACTCTAAACACTATTGTTTATCCTCATTGTACTTATTATACTTATTATTGTTTTCTGTCTATTCAGGGTATAAAATTCTTATTTTAATTGTTTCATTTTCATGTTACTGAATTTGGTCATTCATATAAAATATATGGGTAAACGATTCCATCTGAATTACGAACATAAACTAACTCAATTATATATATATATATATATATATATTAATTGAATTAGATTATTATGTTAAGTTTTTTTATATCAAAAAATAATTAAATTGAATATTAAATTGATAAATTTCAAATTTAATGGATAATTACTTAGTAAAAAATACGTATAGAAATATTACTTATTCGTTAATTTTATTAAAAAATATTTTTTTATATTTTATCATATACGTATTATTTGTGTATCTATAAGGGATTTTTTATTTTGCTCTACACATTTTATATTTCTATTTTACCTTTAATTATATTTTAAAATCATAACATCTATAAAAATATATAAAGATATTTTTCTTTTGGTACACACTTTATATTCTTATTTTATTCTTAATTATATTTAAAATTAAAAGATATAGAATAATATATAAAAGGATAGACATTTAGTATTTTTATTTTACTCTTAATTAGATTTTAAAATAAAAAATAAAAACAAACTGTCCAATTATAAGTGTTTTAGCTACTAACTACTAAGAAATATTTAAAATATTTTTTTTTTCAATTGGATTGTTAGTTTAAAGAAGATAAATTCAACTTATCTTAACCTAATCCAATTAAATTTAATTATGTTAAGTAAAAAATTAAGTTAAATTCAAGTGAACATAGGTCTGGTAGACTATTTACATACAAATACGGTTCTTTTTTTTTTTTCACACAACACAAAAATTGCATTGCTTTTTTGGTTATGAAATAGTCTTCCAGAATATAACTGTTATAGAATGCATTTTCAAAAGTAGCTTTGAAAGTACTTTTCCAATAGGTTTTTAAGGTTTTCATTTGTTTGTTTTTTAATTTGATCTTATTTGTAAGTGAAGAGGGATTAGCATGTTAATAATATGTTTAAGGTCTGAATATTCTGATTGATGAGCTGGGAAGTTTTTAGGGATATGAAAGTAAGGAACAGAAAATGTTTAAAAAACAAAATAAATGTTATTTAGGTAAATTAATTTTTAAAAACAATAAAAAGGAACATAGCAACAAGTAGGTGAGTGTATATTGAAATACTAAACAAAAAGTAGCATTTGTGCTATGTTGTCGAGTTTTACTAGACAAGTGCATCCATCCAAAAAAATATAATAATAGAGTAATCAATCCTCTAAGTATATATATATATATATATATTTATTTATATTTATTTTATTTTTTGTATTGGAACAAATATTTTATCTCTTGTAAGTAGATATTCTAGACTTTAATTTCTCTTTAAATAAAACTATTTTGAGACTACTATTCCTAACTTACTTCTATTTAATAACAGTTTTTTATAATAAAATATTGAAAAAATAATGTTTTTATAACCCTAACAACAACGTATCAAAAAATATTATAATTATAAAAATAAAATTTTATATTTATAAAAAAGATAAAAAATAAAATAGTGGTTGTAAAATGATTGCAAAAATATATTATATATCAAAATATTACAGTCTTAAAATATTATATAATAATAAAAAATAATATATATCAGGATTAAATGAAAGTAAAGAATAAACAGTGGTATGAAGAGATCATCACCCTTTCTCTTTCCTTAAATTTCTTACTGGGATTAAATGTATTTTATTATTTAATTGATCTTACATTACATTTTTTTTTATATATTTTGTTTTCATCCTTGTAAGTTTTAATTGTTTTATCTGTATTGCTTAGTCACTCTCTAGAAACAAAAAAATTACCACATGTTTTTCCTAACATTATACTTTTCTTCTATTGTCATTCTTTTTACATTCATTCAAAGGATCCCAGTCTAATTTTCTTCTCTCTATAATGTGAACCACACAGGCATTAGTGCTTTTCTCTTATCTTTTTTCCCTTCATTAGTAGTTGACTTTATTGTTATTAATGACAAAGATAAGGAAATGTAAAGTTATCACCAAAGACTTAAACCTATGTCTAACATGAACAGTTGAATTTAAACCCTTAAATTTCATTTATAGATCATAACCAATTTGCACTTCAAGGTGTCCCCAAAGTTCAAACTCATAAATGTGAATCGCCAGTCTACTTAATGTCTTATTTCAATAAAAATTACAACAGGTTATTATAAAAACACATATAAAGATAAAGGACTTAAAATAATAAAGTCTAAACTAAATGAAATAAAACATTAAAAAAAATCTAAAAACAATCTAAGATCTCCAAACTAAACTTTATAACTTATACTTAAAACAAATTAAAACCAGATACCTAAAAATGGTCTTATCTTTTTGAAATACTACTGTGTTTAGGGTTTAACAAAAGACACATCCAAGCAGAAACAAGAGGGTTTAAGAACTTTTGTCTGACAGGGTTCCCATCCAAGCAGGTGGCAGCATACCAGTTTGCTCATGCACTGTCTTAAACAAAGGTGGCAACATCTTGTACACACCTGCAACATCTTTCATTCCACCACTAACATCATTTCCTTCTCCCCCATTACTCCAAATACTAATCTTTGGCTGAAGTCCACGAATTGCTTCTGCATTAGTCTTCGCAATCTCTTGAAACATCCCACTATTTATCATCAAGTAGTCCCTTAGATTATTGTAGTTTCCTCCCAGTGCATCAAGAAGTGTGCTTAAGTATGCCCCTTGAGCTTGCCCTATTGCCACAAGTCCTTCTGCCTCCTTTTTCTTTGCAAATAGCTCCGCTTCTGCTTCTTGTTGCCGTCTGAAAAATGCTGCCGCCGCCAACGCTTTCTGTGCTTCGGCCTCTTTCTCCTTCTCAAACAATATTGCTTCTGCCGCCTTCTGCTTCTTGTACAGCTCCCAGTTTGCCTCTTGTACCTAATCATCAAACAAAATTCTTCTCACACCCTTCAAAAATTAATCGGGAAATAATCATACCCTCTTTCATTTTAGGTTTGCATAGTTGACAATCGAGTATAATACAAAAATATATGTTTGCATGAACAGAATGATGAAGAAAAAAAAAGCTAACCTTGGTTTCGTACTCAACACTAGCTTTGCTGAGGAACTCTGCTTTAAGCTTCTCCGTCCTTGTGAGAGCATTCATCCTCTCAACCTCTCTCTGCAACTCGGCTTCCCTCAGTGCGACGGCTTTTGCGGCCTCCACTTCCGCCACCTGCGCCGTCTGTGCCCACATGGCTTTTTTCTTGGCAAGCTCAGAATTAGCCTCCGCCACCACAGCCTCTCGCTCGTTCTCAAACACCTTCACCTCCGTCCTCACCTTTATCTCCTCCTTCACACCCTCTCCATGCCTCTGCGTCGATATTATCTTTGTCTCCGCATCGATCCTCGCAGCGTTCTGCAGAGTCTGACCCTCTCTCAGCTTCGCTCCAACCTCTCCCTTCATCTTCGCCTCCGCCACGTCAACCCTGGCCAGGTTCGCAGCCTCCATCTGGGTCTTCTGACCCAGATAAGAGAAGTACTCGTGGCCAGGCACGTCCACCAGTTGCTTCACGTTGGCGTTGTAGATGAGAAGCCCGAACTGGTTAAGCTCCAGCTGAACCTTCTCGAACACTTCCTGTTTAAAAGACTTTGTGCCTCTGAAAATTTCCTCCATGGTCATGGACGCCGCAAGGACTCGCGTCTCTCCCTCGATGATGCCCTGGACTAACTCCTTGACGTGGTGAGAGAGCTTGTCGTGGGAAGAGAGAAGCTTGGCGTATTTGAGAAGGCTGGCCTCGTCGTCGACTCGGGGACCGATGGTGAAGACGGCGGGGAGAATGAAAGGGAGCTTCTCTGCGCTCATGGCTTGAACCTCGAAGGTGTAGTTGACCGGAGAGAGGTCGAAGACGGTGCATGCCTGGCCCGGGAGAACCCATGCTTTCTTTGCAAGCTTTATGTCTGTGATTCCAACCCCAGTGATCACTAGGAATTCTGAGGCGTTCGCTACTCTGTACATCTTTACGCTTCTGCCAAACTCATGGATATAACAAGAGAAGTCATGGTTTATATAGATATATGAATTGTAACGTTCATTTGCTACAAAAATATACTATTTCATATCATTAATTCATGGAAAATACCTGGCACCTTCAGTGTTAATGGTCAGCTATTGAAGTTCGGTACGTTGAAAGCGGAATGTGACATATATATATATATATATATATATATATATATATATATATATATATATATATAGGATAAATATTGTTTGACACTGTACTGTTTCAGTTGTTAAGGGGCTGTGAAGGTTAAGTATTCACAGTAGTATATGTTTATGATAGTAAATAACAACCTTTTGATAATACTGAACTCTTGTTTATGTATTTTAATTCCTTTTATACTTAACATATAAATAATTTTTTCGTGTTGAGAGAATATTGATTTTTTTATTAGTTTTGAGTCAAATTTTTTAAATTAGTGTAATTTTTACGTGAAATTCTTAAAATTGTGCACTTTTTTATTTATTTTGGGATATGAGTTAATAAATGGTGATAAAAATCGTGATTTTATTGTACAATAATATACAATCAAGGCACCATTTTAATTAATGAATTAATTAAAATCCCAATAATACTGTACAGTTTTAGAGCAGTTAATATTATTCACTCATTCTTTTTTTTTTTTTACCTGTGTTACTAAGCAACTAAAATAAATACACAGTTACTAATATCAAAATAAATTTAGTTACTAATATAAAAATAGATTTAGTTACTAATACATATAATTTAAAAACTAACAATAAATTCATTTAAAAAATTATATAATATTTTCAAATTTTTCTTTCTAAATTTATTGTTAAATTTTAATTTAATTTTAAATTATTTCTATATTAGTAACTAAATTCAAATATCCAACTTACACTTAATTTTACTAAATATATTTTATTACTAAACTTTAATTTTATTTTCTTTACAACATCAAACTTAATCTTAATTTAATTCAATATATAAATCTGATACTAACATAATTTTTTATTTTAATTTAAACAATAATCTTGTCAACCATTTTTTTTAATTCAAACTATTTAAATTTTCACTATATAAAACCAATTTTTCCATTTAACCAATTTACATAAATTTTACATTTATTTCAATTACTTAATCACAATTAATTTCAAATATTACATATTCATTGGTTTCATAATAACTATGCAACAGTTGCACAATAACAACACACACCTGAGAAAAAAATAGAAGAGATATAGATGGAAAATACTAACCATCCTAAAATCGTGATTAGATCATTAACCAAAATGTCCTGAATGCACAATTTACTCATACTTAAAAATAAAATAAAAAAATCACGGAATTTTACATAAAAATTACACCACTTTAAAATTTGCCTGATTTTGAATTCCTTTTATCAAGTATAAAAATAATTAATACAAGTTGAAACAAATGCGAATAAAATAATATTAATCATTTAGTAAAATGCTAATTGGAAGTTGCCTAATACTTTCTCAGCTCTTCCCATATTATACATATAATGTTGATACAAACGAGGAGACACGGAAGCAATAACAAAAAGGGTATGGCCAATATATAGACTTTCTTATCATATTAATTATACTAGAGTTCTTCATAAAATTTATTTATTGATATTAATTGAAGTTGACAATATGGACGGAGATCTCTTTACTCGTGGTATTAATTATAGGATGAGGGCTTGATTTCCAAACCTTAAGAAGCAGGTTTCGTGTGTAATTACAGGAAAGTGAATCTAAAGCATATTTGAGTGAAGGTTCGTTTGTGTGTTTATTTGCTAAAGGTAAGATATAACGTTCTTAGATATGAAAAATCATTTGACTGTATTTTGGGTAACAGTATTTGTCTTACAACGTCACGAACATAGTTGCAGTCTATCTTTAATGATACAAGTCTGTGACTGAGAAAGGGGTAATATCCCTCATAACAGACAAAAGTATATGAGACATGTTATAGTTATATGATAAATTAGTAATAATTACTATATTACTGTAACAGACTAAAACATGTTTGCTTTAGTTAATTTAAATAAATTTTGCTCTGAAATTTTTTTATTTTGTTTTAAGTGTAGTTAATTATTATCTTAAACAACTAAAAACAAATGCGTGTTAATTAATTTTGTTCATCTACGAAGTCTAGGCTTTTCAATTTGGTAAGAGAAATTGTTGACATGGAAATGACAGTGAAATGGTTGTCCTAAAAGAAGTAATGATACAGAATTACTAGCATATAACTCTTACTCAAATTCTTTTAGTCGCACTTGGATGTTGGAAGAACGAAAATTGAGATTACATTAAGAAAAATTCAAAATAATAGAAGTTCTTATCGGAAAACTCTTGGTATCTTCTAGGAAGTGAAGTTTATATCTCTTGGGTTGATTATTCAGTTGCTAATGAAATTTAAGGATAGATTCACCTAAGTAAGGGCAAGAAAAATTATAAAATACGAGTGTAAAAGTAAATAAGAGAATTTGAGTAAATAATTTTTCAAGTTTAATTTGTATTTATAGGATCTTGAATTTAAGTTGAAATATTTTAAAAGATATTTAAAATAAATAAAAAATATAATTGATTGTAGAAAATTTGTTATTCAATCCATTATAATTACTTATATATACATATCTATCTAATTTATATAAATACATTTAACTTGGCTTGATTTTATATTATTATTTTATGATAATCTTAAATACGGATAGGTGTGTGGTGTATAAGTTTTTAAACTCGAAATCTATAAGTGTAGTTGCAATGTACGAAGGAGTTTCAGTATTCTACTCAAATAATTAATTTATTAATTTTGAGATTATATTTAGAACCATCTTTTATTGTTAGTGTCTAGGGACCTTATGGAGTTAAATTTGTTCAATTTTGCTTGTATGCATTAATGAAGAATTATTTACTTCTTCAAGATGACTTTATTATTTAATCCTTTCATATGTCAAAATATTATCTTAATAAGATAATAATATTATCTTAATAAACTTAACGTCAAAATATTAACATTAATTTTATAAAAATAAAAAATATTTTTAAAAATGATTTTTTATTCTTAATCTTAGACTGAAAACTTATTTCAGACTAAATTACTTAAGAATTAAAATAAAAACAATTTAAATATATTTTATTTTTTTAATTATCGAAAACACTTTTTAAAAATAAAACTATTGTTTAAGGTATGAGTTGGAAAGCAAATAATAGTTTTAAAAAAAAATTAATTATTAAGCATGAATCAAGAACTCCGAGTAATAAAGATAAACGCCAGCTGTATTCCGCTATGTTTCCTAAAATTTATTTTATATTAATGTTCTCAATCTTTTAACGTTATTCACTTTATTTTATTTCTATTTGTTTGTATTTCAGGATATTTAGAATTAAATCAGCATTGCATCATTTTATCGTTTTCTGTAGTTTACTTTATGCTATTTACAATTCTACACATTATCTTCATGTAATTTATAATGCGTGTGACTCATTTTTATTTGTTTGATACGTTTTATTAAAATTACTTACATTATTTATAAATATTGTTCTTGTTATAATTTTATCTATAATTTTGTTCAACCACTTTAATTTTTCGATTAATTAACACCTATTTTTTAAAATATTATCAAAATAAAAAAATGAACAGGAAGTTGTCAAAATTTTACTTGCATCTTTTTAACCGAGAAAATAAAGTTATAAAATAACAAAGAATATAAATTTTAGTCTGTGTAATAACGGATTAAGCATGAAAATGATTTTTAATTAAATAAATAAATTGTAAAGAAAAATATTGTATATTTAAGTGAAAATGCAAAATATTACTAATATAAACTGTTTTTTTTTTGGGTAAAGATATTTGATTTATATATGTTCATAAAAGAAAATTAGCCAATTGGTTTAGAGACAAAAGAAAAATTGATTGCCTATATGAATTGTTCTGGATTTTTTGGACCTTAAGAAGATACCAAATTCTAGAAATGTTGAATTTTTCAGAGAACTCTTGGATATTTATGTTTTCTTTTTGTCACTGTCCTTAGTTTGAGATGAGTTTCCGAGACATGGCATTGCCAAATGGCTCTCTTTTCCTACCTTTGACCAACCCATTTATATATAATTTTATAGAATGATAGAGATTTGTCCAAATAATAAACATTTATTACATTATTGACAAATAAGGGAAACACAGAATCTGATCATTTTTTGACCTTATCAAATTTTAAGCTGAGTACGTACGTAATCTGAGTCCATAATTGTTACTAATTACGGAATTTGCATGATCATTATTCGTGATGAAGTTTAAGAACCAAAACTCTCACTCCTTGCTCAGAGTTTCGCACTTGTTTTTTAGAAAAGAGGTCCAAAACGACGAGATATGGCCCAAAATGTTAATGGGCTTTTGCAAGAGATATGGCCCACTGTTTCATGAAATCGACAACCTAAAATACTTATAAAATACTCCAGTTGATTTTTTTTTGTAAGTAATTGACATAATTTACTTAATATATATTAATTATTTTATAAGATAATATGATTTAAATTTAAAGTGTAGATAAAAATAATAATGTTAGCTATATAATTTTAAATTTTTTAATAAATAATAGGTTAACTGGTTTAATTAAGAACCCATGGGTTCAACCACTTATTCATTAATCTAGTGTCTCGACTCTTTTGATGATTGGTTCGGTTTTTATAACATTATTAATTTTGTAGGTTTTGTTTAAAAATAAGCTTCTAAAATTGTCATTAGTTGAGAAGTGATCTTTAGACATAAATTTACAATTGCACAAAGGATGTTTTGGAGTTGATTTCATCAAATAAGGTGAAATTAATAGGGTCTGTTTTACATTTTGTATTAAGCTACATGAGTTTTTATTTTCTTTTTATATTCATGACTTGAGAGAGAAACTTAAAAATAAGACTATACAATTTCTTTTAACCATCATGCATATAAAATAGGAATTTATTGACATGTAATATCATATTTGTCTACGGCATATTTAATTTTCTCTACTGTTAATAGCTCTGTGTTTCTTTCAACATATATTTCAATGTAATAGTATTTTGTGTCTAATAATTAAATTGAGATTACATATCCAAGAGAGCAATTCATTGAAAAGTTAACGTTGTCTAATTACTAAATTAAATTTTACATTATTAATACCAAATATGAAAATGAATTTTATGATATTTGATGGATATTGGGTGAAGAAATCATAAAATATTTAAACATAATGTTTAGAAATATATGAACAAAAATTTAAGTGCGAGTGAGCCTATTATAACTTGGGTCTTCACTGTATGTGTATGTCGATAATCAAATTTAATTTGTAGTTTTTTTATTAAACACCTCATTACATGTTAGTTTTATTTTTAAAAATTTTATTTTAATAGTATTTGGATAGAAGTAATAGAACATTTTTTTAAATTAGAGAGACCAAACTTATCAATTTTAAATTTAGAAAACTAAAAATAATTTCATTCGAACTTTAAAAGATTTAAAAATATTCATATTATATAGGTATAATTTTTTCATAATGAAAATATAGACACTGAATTATTAACGTAGAAAATGTGTGTAGTATGTGATAAACACGACGTCGTATTAATACAAAATAATTATATTACTTACTAATTGATTCATCTTATTCACTACGATCCATTTAGTGACCGGTTAGAATAATAAACTTAAAGTTTTAGGTTTGATTCTTATTATAAAAAAGTAAATTCATGTCGTTATATTAATAATTTTATCAAACAAAAATTACGAAAAGAAACAACGCTATCATCTAAAAACAATTAGCTAATTTTTTTTTCTGCTAATGCCGATTTACTTAAACCTATATCTAAAATGGAACCTAGTCTACATTGACCAAAATTCTTTTACAGCTATGAATTTCTTGTAAAAAGTGACATGAAAAAAAAATTACATAGAAATAAGATACAAGCAATAAAAAAATATAAAAGGGTTAATTGGAAAGAACAATTAGCTTCAGTGTGTGACAGTGAGGAACCTAGATAGCCTGAACTTTTTGACATTGTTTGTTTGTTTCATAGCTCCATTATCGGATTTGAGGTTGTGTAAATTTCATCACACATTATAATAACCTATTTTTTCTGTCACGAGGTGAATATCCCAGTGAGTAGAGAGGAAAATGTGAACCCTTTGACATTTTTCGAACTCTCCTCTTCCTTCACAGGTCTCTCAGAAAGAATTTGGGAGGTTTTTTCTTTAAAGAATAAAATTTAAATTTAATTTAATTTAATTTTATAAAATCGACTTATAAAAAGTTTATATTTGAAAAGTTTTATTTTTATTTAATGTGAAATTTCTAATTTTTCACTTACGGGACTTCTTTTAAATTCCATTGCCTTAATTGTCTTTTTAGGTGTTAATGTTTGATGAAAGTATGAACCAGAAAATTTAAAATTTGAAGTGTAAGTGATTTTGATGATAAGTAACAGAGGTAAGTGTAAAAATGTATTAGTGGGTAAGGGGTAGAAAGATTTTTGACAGTGAATTTGTTTGTATTTGAGAGTTGAAGCATGAAAAGGAGGGAAAAAGGGATTGAGATGGTGGTCCACACTTGGCTTAAAGTCAAAAGCAGCACAGGAAGAGTAGAGAGAAGAAGTTCATTGGGGAAGGAGCCCAATCAATCCTCATTTTGGGTTACATCTCATCCTTCTATCATATGTTATTTTTTGCTGGATTATAGGATAAAAGATGAGATACTCGCTAGTTTTGAAAAACTTCAAAGCTTATTATCTAATTTTACGGCGTGATTCAATCATGGATGATACACTAACGAAGTGCATTAAGCTTTACACGTAGAACAACTCTTTTAATTTTGAAATTTTGTTAACTTCCTTGATTTTTAAAGTTGATAAATAATGTCATTACAAGGACCAAAAGAACTAATGATGATTGCAAAGAAAGATGAACATTTTTTGTGTATGTGATTAGAAAGTAATTTTGCTGTTTTATTTTCCATTTTAGTGCGTAGGTGAATGATGAGGTATTGGTGCAGTAAATAAGTATATGTTGTATGATATTTACGAAAAATTACAGCAACATACATTATAATATGTCGTTCCTCTGAATATAGTATTATTTTGACTACTATTTTTACGGCATATGGTAATGGTGGGGCATTAACGAGGTTAATGTCCTGAGCAACCAGCCGGTCTCCCAAACCCGATATTTTTCTAACGGCTCAGTATTGGTCTCTCTCTCCACACACTCAGAGAACTGAAGAACACAAGAACATAATAGTTTCATGTTCGTTGCCCTCAGACAATGCTAAGTTACAGGGCACTGCATTTTTGTTTTCTGCTAACATTTTTCTTGTCCAGTTCCTTTCTGTTGTCACACCAGGCTTCAGGTATTTCACTCACAACTCTCTTTCCCTCTCTCTTTGGCCTTTCATTCACTGTTTAGGAGACCCTAAAATCTTGGAAGCCAAACAAGTGCCATTTTTTTTTCACTTTGAGTTTAGTGAGGGACATAAGTCACCACTATGACAATGTAGGACAGTGTTTTATATGATTATGGCTACTCTCTCACTCTGGAAGATGTTTCATTAGAAAGCAAAGCATGAACCTTTTTGTTTTTTGCAGGGCCAGAAAATGAGGAAAAGGATGTTGTAGGCTTCTCTCGGTTGTATGTATATGATGCTGCACCATACGAGAACTTGCCCATTCCCTTAGCTGCTGAGAGAACACGAAGAAAAGACCCTCTTAATAGCTTCAACAAGTACCTATATGGATGGAATATCAGTGACAACCATTATTGGGCTGTAAGCACTTCAAACCGTTACTCCTTTGTACTGTAGTAATGGTTTTATTGTGCTACTAAGGACTGTACTTCGTTAATTGTTGCTGTTAGGTTCAAAATTTGTGGTTATATTGTGGTTCTGGGATTGGCATCACCTATCTTCAGCTATCATTTTTAGCTTATTTGCCGAAACTATGAAATATGGAATTGTTGGAAAAGTAGGTAACGAAGAATGGTGGTTGTATCTGAAAGTCTCTGTGTAACAAATGAAAAGGAGATTCTTTTGGTGCACACACTTGTATTACTTATTTTACCCTTTAATTGATACAGATGTAAGTTAAGTATTATTCCAATATATATATGGGATAAAACTTAAGTGCAGGATCTCTGCTGCTTCTGGTGATGTTTTCTGATAAAAAATTGATTGTTATATCAATCACTAACTAGGATTTTTAATGCCCGCCTGAGGAGAAACACATTGTTAAAAAGGACCAAAAAGCATATAAAGTAATGCATTAGAAGTTTTGTCCATTTATTAATATCTTGAGTAGTATGTGGGTTTATGTAAAATTGGAGCCGCTAGAAGGGCGTTATTAAAAATGCATTTAAATATTCCTTTGCATGTATATTTAAGGAAAATCAATATTTATCTCCATGGTCACATTATCCTTTATTCAGTTTTTACTAGATGAAGGTATTGAATGGTCCTGTACTATGCTTCAAATTTAATTGTTTGAATTTGATTTGGCTGGATTGGATTACATTTGGGTAATAATTTGGTGACTTCTGACTGGTCTCTGTTGTTATGTTTTATTTCTTTAATTTTATATCTTTCCATTTTCAGCACTTTAATTTTACCAAGCTGTTTGGTTTGCAACAATGAATTTAAAAAGGCAAAGACGACTAACTATTTTTTTTTTATTGAATGCAGTCTGTGGCATATACTGCAGTTCCTGTGTTCAGTATTGCAGCAGTTTGGTTCTTGGGCTTTGGCTTGTGCTTATTCACTATTGGTGTTTGTTACTTCTGTCGTAAAAGAGAGCCTTATGGTTATTCACCAACATGCTATGCCTTTTCCCTTATTCTCCTGATATTGCTCACATTTACAGCAGTGTGTGTACACATCTCTCTCTGATTATGTTTTGCTTGTTTCTGGTTTTGTTGGATCTGTATTACAAATTGCACTTTTCTGTGTTAACAGGATTGGCTGTGCAGTTCTCTACATTGGCCAAGGAAGTTTCCATCATAGCATGTCGTCCACATTGCAGTACGTGGTACATCAAGCTGATAGCACTGTGGATAAGCTTAGGAACGTGTCAGATTATCTTGCTCAGGCTAAACAGGTTGGAATCGATAGAATTTTTCTCCCGACAAATGTTCAATCTGATATTGATGCGGCAGAAACAGATATCAATAACTCTGCTGGCACCCTTGCTGACAAGACAAAGGAGAACTCAGACAACATACAAGATCTCTTAGATTCTGCGTAATGATTGATTCTAATGATTTCCACTCCAGATATTTGTTTTTTCTTTTTGCTTTAGTTTTTACTCTATAACACGAACTTAACAATGATACAGGAGGTTGGCGCTTATCATAATAGCTGCTGTTATGCTAGTCTTGACATTTCTTGGATTTTGTAAGTCCCTTCTATGCCCCCAATTTAGATGCACAAGTTCTTACTTGCTATGGAATTCATTTCCTTCTTTTTACTTGTTACTACAGTATTCTCAATTTTTGGCATACAGCTCCTTGTGTATATGTAAGTAATATATACTATGTACCACCCAATGTTACATACCTTTCTTGCGATTCTTTGATACCAAACATAACTTCAGTTAACATTATGTTCTCTAATGAAACACTTGGCATAAATAATTGCAGCTTGGTAATCGCAGGATGGATTCTTGTTACTGGTACCCTTATATTATGTGGTTCGTTCCTTGTTCTCCACAAGTAAGTTCCCATTCCCCCTCCCTAAAATTGTCAAAATATATTCAATGATTCTATCGTATATTTTATTAGTTAATTTTTCAACTATTTTTTCGTTTTGCTATTTCTTTAGGCTATTGTTATTAGTAAGTTGTATGTAAGCTTCATATAAAAGCTGCATTGTCTAATTAACGTGTCATAAGTGATTAATTTCAGATTGAGAGCACTTTGCACATTTCTCTCTCAATTTTTTCTTTGAAGTTTATCCTTTTCTCATGATATCAGAGCTCCTTTCTAGAGGTTCTTTTAGCTTAATATCTGCTCCATCGCTGCTCTCTGGTTCGGTTCTTTTTTCTCTTCATTGATAGTGATCGTCGTTCTTGCAGATTTTTCTTTTTGAAACTTCAGTTTTCTTCTCGATCTGAAATTATCACTTATCACAAGTTTGGAATATAGTATGCAGCTTTTATGCGAAGATTGTATATGAAAACTAACTGATATCAACTGGCTACAGTAGGCCAAAAACAAGCAAAAAAATAGCTGAAAATTTGAGTAACACAGTCTCGCTTAACAGACACCAATTTAGTAACAAGATTTCTGTTCTTGTATGAATAATCACATTGTTATCATTATTCAATCATGCCATATGTTAAACTTGACATTGTGGTCTAACCCTCATGAACCTTTTACAAAATGCGATATTTGTAATGAGCATGTTACCTTACCTTTCTGTTATTTGTTTATATCTTTTATATGTGGAATTTGGCATCTTTAGTGTGGAGCTAATTCCTTTTTGTTTTGGTAGTGCAACAGCAGACAGTTGTGTAGCTGTGAATGAATGGATCCAGTATCCCGTTGCTCATACGGCAATGGACGATATTCTGCCCTGTGTGGACAATGCTACTGCACAAGAAACATTGTCACGAAGCAAAGAAGTAACTTCTGAACTAGTGAATTTGGTGAACCAAGTTATCACCAACGCCTCCAACATAAATTTCGCTCCCAATTTCACTCCACTCTACTATAATCAATCGGGTCCCCTCTTGCCTCTCCTCTGCAATCCCTTCCATCCTGACATGACTGATAGACAATGCGATTCTGGTGAAGTGATCCTAAGCAATGCAACACAGGTACATTAATTGAACCTCCTTCATATAACATACAAACACTGCTTTGCCGTGCCAAGACTAAAGCACATAAAGAAACTCCTTAGTCAAATGAGTAAGCCTATCTTTCAATTGAAGTTTTAACTTAAATTTGAATTAATTTATCTTGCTAGTGTCACTTCCTATATTTACTTATATTTCAAATTGAATCTTAGGGCGAGGTAAAACATACTTTACAATCAAATTCAACTGAAAATCAAACCAGAACATTTTTTCAGTTTTCCTTTTTCATCTTTAAGCTAAGACCTCCTAATTGAAAAACTAAGCATGTACTCATCCCATTTCATTTTTTTCTTCATTTTTCTCTCCTGAAAATATTTGTTGAGAACTTTGTCCAATTAGACACTTCATTATCACCTATTACAATATAAAAGGAAGAGAATTGAGATTCAAGTTGATTTTAAATCACAATTCTTTTTCATTTTATGTTTTATTTTATTATCTATAAATGTTTATTGCAAATTTTACCTGAAGAAGGCTTTATTGAGTCATCAAAAAGAGAAAAAGTCTCACCATCAAGTGCATGGATCAATCAATTTTGGAGTTGTTCCCGTTTAACCAAAGATCTCAAGTTTAAGAATATGTAGTTGCATTAACTGACTCAAACATGATTTTGAGTATGGAGTTTGTGGTCTAAAGCAACAAAAAAAAAAGTGAGAGAAATCCTCATGAATTAAGCATCAGGCTGAGTATTTTTATTCTACTCAATTGTGACACGTATTGAGTTAATGTTAATATTATAGTTTGTGTGTGATGCAGGTATATGGCAGTTTCGTGTGCCAGGTTTCACCCTCTGAGATATGCATGACGCAGGGGCGTTTGACCCCCACCTTCTACAACCAAGTCTCCGCTGGAATAAACGTGGCCAACGCTTTGTATAATTATGCCCCTTCCCTGGTTGAGCTACAAGATTGCACCTTCGTTCGGGAAACTCTAAGCGTTATATCTGCGGACCATTGTCCTGCTCTACGGCGTTATACAAGATGGATCTATGTTGGATTGGTAATGGTCTCTTTTGCTGTCTTGTTCTCTTTGATCCTCTGGATCGTGTATGGTAGAGAGCGTAGACATCGTCTGTATACGAAAGAGTTAAAGGACTTGACTCCTACACGTGCACCACCACCAGGACAAGCACTAGCATTAGCCCAAATCCCTGAAGGGGACAAGTATAATTAGCAAACTAATTGATAATGATGTTGCTCTTCCACTGCTAGTTGGTGGATGAACATGTGTGAACTGTGTTTAGCTTTTTCCCGTGTTGTGTGTATAATGTTGTAGCTTCTTTGTATGACACGCTAGTTTTTTAATGAAATGTCATTATTTTACGTGGCATGATGAAAAGGGGGAAGGGAGAGGAGGAATCAGACAGCATACGAGGCAACATTGTTTGTTCTTGTGATGGCAAAATCATGAAACCAACATGGCATACGTCTTAGATGTTGGACAGTGTTTTGTTTGGTTGCAGTCACGGGAAAAAGGTTAAACCCAACATGTTCCTGAAAAGATACGAAAAGACGATTAGATAGTTGGGAACGGTGCACCCATTTTGACTGAATTTTGAGCTGCTACTCTTTCATCTTGTGGATAATTTAGCAGATATTCTTCCATTTGGACCCAGAGCCAAACCCACTGCAAATAAAGCAGGTTAAGAAAAGAACAAAGAACACCTCTGCAAAACAAAACACTTGATGTGAGTAATGAAACACTGAATTTTGTTTGAATGATTAATATTTGAAAGTTAAATGAGTGACTTTTTAAAGTAGAAATCTAATCATTAATTAATTTATAGCCTCTGTTGTTAATACATCCTTATATGGTTCAAATTTATGTAATTCTTATATTTTCTACATATACTCCGGAATCCCTTATTAATAAGAAAAAAAAATATTTCTGAAAAGTCATTCCTTAATTGTAATTAAAAAAAAAAAAAAAAAAACATACTCGTTCAAGATGATCCAGAGGATATACTTTTCTAAAAGAAAATTCTAAAATATTAACTCACTTTAATTTGACATTTCAAATACGCATACTAACTCTTTTAACATTATGAATACATAGGAGGAAGATTTATAATTCCTTTAAAATGAAACTTATACTTATTTACTTGTAGGACAAAGTCCTTCAATTAATGCAACACATTAATTACGATATTTTTTTGTAATCCCCTTGGATTCATCACTTGATTGATGCTAAAATGATTTTAGTGTAACTTTATTATAATTAACATCGTTTTTTTATCAACACATATAGTTTATGTTTTTCTATAAAAACCAACAAGTTTGTATTGGTTGGTCGCCTTATAATATTTAAAGAAATAAACAAAACTCGATGAATAATTATTGTGAAAATATATAAATACTTTAATGCAATCTTTCATAAGATTGTGATAAAGCAGCTACGCTTCTATAAAAGATAAGTTGACCTTTTGCCTCTTTTAGAAATAAGCCAGTCTCAAACTGCATGATTGTTATTAGGCCATATTTAAATATGTTAAATGTGTTATCAATTCGTATTATTTCTTCCTTTTAAAATGTAACTATATTTTTAAGATTTTAATTACTAAAAATAATAAAAGAAAATGTATGGTTGACGATTTTAACAACCATTAACATCCTAAAGAGGTAGTTATATCTACCAAAAGGTAATTCTTATCTAAGGAGTAAAAGTTTAAGGCACTGAAAAATACAAATCTAACAGATTCTATACTTACGAATATAATAAGATAGTGGGTAAAAATAAGCGTACAATAATATCAAGATATGTTTACCTCCTTAGGTTGTGTTCGGCTATTTTTTGGAGTTGCAGTATGAAAGTTTTTTTTTTTTTTTTTTTTTGAATAAAAAAGGTGAAGAAAACACAGCGAGGTTAAAAGTCGTTTTATAAAATTTCCCTAATTTTGGACCATTTTATTGCGTATTTGACGACAAGTGGTTATTTTTTATTGATTGCTTTTTTTTACCATTTTTTTTCGAACTTTTGGAACCATTTGTTTATAAAATTGTAAAACAATTATCAGACTTTACTACTGAATGTTTAAGGTTTTCGGCGACTTTTTTAATTATATTTTTTGTTATCTTTAGAGATTTAAAACATATTAGAAATATTACAACAACTTACACGTCATATTTAATCACCAAATATTATACTTTCTTATTTTTTTAAAATTATTTGATAACGTTTTCCAATTTCTTGGACATTTACTTTTTTTCGTATGAGGCATCAAGTGAGCCATTTTCTGAGGGGTGTTTTGTGGCCAAATGTCATGTATCAGGTTTCTTTTTTATTTTGTTCATTTGCTGATAATTTTTGTACATTTCATTGATGTGTTGTCTTATTTTAAGTAAATTAGGTTAAGAATGATATATCTTGGATGATACTTATACAAAATGTATGGAATTGAAGTCGTTAATTTGGGATCATATGTTAATCGGTGTTTCAATTCATGTATAAAATATTAAAATCTATAATAGAGATTCATGATTTCACTATGGTCTAAAGGGTACAAAGCTATTTGATAATAAAAATTTGAAGTGAAATTTATTACACGTATATTTTAAATTTATCATGTACTTAATAAAGGTCAAATATATATTTATATGACAAACGTGTTATAAAATTGTCTTAATATGTGTTTTCAAAAAATATTAATAGATATTTTTCTATAAATATCATTTTGTTTTATGTTATAGATATGTATTTGATAAAGTAATAATAGATTGAATGAATTGTGAAATGGGATAGAATTGTTATATATATATATATATATATATATATATATATATATATATATATATATAAAAAACTTATCTCTCTGTCTTTGTGTATTGTTTGTGTAACGAGTGATGTGTTATCTATTAGTTAATGGTTTGTAAATGCTCTCTCTTAAATTTATAAGAAAATAAATGCGTGAAATTTATGTTATTTTCTCGTTATAAGTGAAAAATAAAGTATATAAACTTTATTAGAAATAATATATTTCCTTAGAAGTTCTTTACTATCAAATACCATTTTTTTCCCTACCCGTCACCTTTTACTTGATTTCGTCTTCAAACAAACAAACAAAGTCACCCATTTGCTTGAATTTTCTAGAAATAGAAATGGTTTGTATCACTTTTTCATTTTCGTGTTCTAGATATAGAAAAAGTCATTGTGGTATGTGGTTGAGCAACGTGGTGTTAAATTCGTATAAAGTAAGAAGTCAAACAGTTGAAATTTTGAATTTGAAGGCCGACCAATCTGAATTAGTCCAAGAAAACCGCCATGGAGCACTTGTTTGAGAGTGGAGAAGGTCATATCCTCGGAAATATTCTCTTATTCAAGCATAAACACAATTTAAATACCTCTGGCCTTTTCTTCTCACAGTATCACTACACACTCATCAACAAATATTGATATTATCTCTTATTATTGTTAGATCCTTCTTTTATTCTATTTTTGTTATAATTACTCTTCCTAATTCTTTTAGATAACTTTAATTTTTATTTATACACGATTTTCGAAGTTTAAAACGATACTAGTTATTTATATTATTATTATTATTTATTATTATTATTATTATTATCATTCACTTAATATTTAATTAATTTGCACTTATTTATTAAATATTTATTCTAAATTTAATTTTTAAGGGAAAATTTTTTGACTGGATAAACGAATCTGTATATTTTCTTATTATCATATTGGTACGAAATATTTATCATTAGAAAAACTTCATAATGTGGAGTCTTTTTTACAATATTGAACCAAATATGAAATATAATATTACATATGCATACAGACTTCTTTTTACATTAACTACTTGGTGACCACAATAACAAATTAAATAGTCCTCTATTTACAAAATAAAAGCTTCCTCTAAGATTATCCATTTTATTTGGAGGTTTATTAAAAAATCCTCAACTAAAAAGAAAAAAGAAAAGAAAATAAAATATATATATATATATATATATATATATATATATATATATATATATATAAAGAGATATAGATATATTTTTTATTTATATAT
>Ga0099825_1000084_pt1 | contig 62524 bp, 29 predicted proteins | sample SiratroredBW_FD_76838 | JGI IMG/M metagenome (GOLD analysis project Ga0099825, IMG submission 76838) | Root nodule microbial communities of legume samples collected from California, USA - Siratro red BW | ecosystem: Host-associated > Plants > Roots > Nodule | place: USA: California | collected...
CATCTATTAAGACATGAGTACGAAATTAGCCAGACATATTAAAAACTTACAATATGTTCTTCAGAATAAGAGAAAGGAGAGAAATCTTGCAAGGGGAGTAGAGAGAAGGCAGAGTTTCTTACACTAGAATTTGTGTAACCACGAGATACAATATTTTGTGGGACTAGATCATATAGCCTGTAATACCTGTAATAGGTATCCACGTAAAGACAAAAGAGCTATTGCTCTTTATGATACCAGCATGTTCTGGTCAATTCTAATTTTTACTTTTCTAAAAACATTAGAGTTTAACTTTTTAAAACTCTAAAATTAATATTTGGAATTTAACATTTATAATAAGGTACATAAATAATATATATTTAGAGATCTATAAAACCTAGAAATATCACATATTATTTAGTGCCCTCTTTTAACAGTTTTACCTTATGCCAAAATATTTCCATGCATTTTGCATTACAGTTATTTCGGTCATTTTTCTTATTTATCTAATTCTGTTATTTATTGTAATCATGGTACAAAATAACCTACATATTTATATTATTTTGTTCACTAATCACAGCCATTGGACTATTCTATTTAAATTACACATAGAATCACTATAAGACATTTACACACATATAAGGAAAACTCATGAACTCAGATTTTATTTATTTATTTGATAAAGCAGTAGAAATACATAAGTTTAACGAAGGAAAAGAGAGAGAAAAGAAGAATATTTGAAAAACTCAAGTTCACAGCAATTTCCCTCAACTCATGTGATCCTCAATTTTCAGACTATAATGCCGTCGTTCAACACCGCAGGCAATCGTAAAGCCAAACTGCGTTTCAAGTCAGGGGAAACAGCATGTTCTCCGATCATGGTCTCCAACACTGCAGCTGAAACAGCCTTGTTCTCTATAACTGCAGCCTCTTCTCCTGGGATGGTTGCATCTTCAGAGAAACTAAGCTGTGGATTCATAAAACAAAACAGATACATAGGAGCTATGAGTGAAGTTTAACAAAAACATTATTCATTACTAAATTAGCCAGGGTAAGAAATGCAATTGAATTCATATACTGACCCCCAAGATTCCATCAGGTGATTGCCTGTAGAAAACAGAGGCACCAGGTGGAAAATTCACAGTCTTGAAGGCTTCTGCAAACTGGTCAATGGCTGCAGCTTCAGCCTCACCATATGTCCCTACAGACTTCAAGTGTGCCACGCAGTTTTCCATCACCTTCCTTGAGTATTCTGGCCCACTCAATGGCAGAATCTTCGACTCTCTTATCAGCTTTTCAAAGGGTCCTACAAAGTGATCATATTTTACTCACATGATTTCACTGAATGGATCCATGTATGTATATAAATAGTATTATAACAATAGTAACAAGCATGATTTGGTTGACTTTTGTTTTGTCCATAATTTCTCATAACTTTACTTTTAAAAGATTAATTAAAATATCATCAATTATTATCTCTTTCAATACTGTTCTTATCTGTATTCAATTATATGCGATAAATGATCAAGAGGAAGGTAATTTTATGTTTATCATAGTTTTCAGAACATTAATTAATCTAAGTAAACTATACAATAAAATTGACATTAAATATTGCAGAAAAATTCCAAAACAGAAAAAAATGGAGAGAGTTTGGTCTTAACCTGAAATGATGTCTCTGTAGAAGTCGAGAGTGTTGTTCAACTCTTCTGAAGGCTTACCCTTCCACTTAGTGGCGAGTGATGCCACCGCTTTATCCTCCAAGTATACTCCGATGGCTGTGAACTTTATGAATTTTCCCTCAATCGTCAATCCTCTCTCCCCTGCATCACAATTATCTAGGTCAATTCAAATTCATAGATTCATATATACATATAACTGGAGGAAGTGATAGAACCTGCGCCGCCGAGGAAATAGGTTTTGGCGGTGGCTGGAGAAGTAACCACCGCAGGGAAGTGGAGGAATTCCACCTGGACGTCGGTGATCGTTGGTGCTGAAGCCATTTTCAAACTCTCTGCTCTATCACTAACATGACAGTGCAAGAACGCAACCAACTTATATAGGGAAGAACTCTTATGTCTCCTAAAGCATTTTTAGAAAAAAAAAAAAAAAATCTATTATATACTATTCCATGTTCATTTATATCCAATATTTTCAAATAATATATTAACAATTTTAATTAAAATGCTCTTTATACTAATAAACTTAAAATATAATTTACTAACATACTTCGACCAAATTACACGCTGAACTTCGTTAGAGTGAAAGTATAAATTTGGAGGGTACTATTTAATGAACAATTTAATTATTAATTAAATGAATATTTTTATTTAATCATTTCAATAAAATTCACTAATATGTGTGTGTAAAAGTCATCACATTAGGTTTGAAACAATTGTGGAAATGTTTTTAGTCAATTATTTGACCAATTTCCTTTAGACTTTTATATTTTTTTTAATTTTTATGTGAAGTATTTGAAAAGATAATTTATTGATTATTAAATTTAATTAATTCCTTTGATACTACTTTTTGTATTTAATCTATATATTTGAATTGTGTTTATCATTTTAAAAGTTCACTTGGGTAAGTCGTATTTGTTTAGTGAACGTGCCACTTAATTATTGTGTAGCACACACAATTCAATTATAAATTTTATGTTAAAAAATAATTATAATACACTCACTCATGGTTATCTTCTTCTTTATCACCTACCCACCTAACTAGCACACTTAAAAAAATAATAATAGCAGAATAAAATAAATGAAGATGTCAAAGTTGACTAGTTCTTGAATGAGTGTGTTGGGTCATTTGATTATTGTTAGAAGAGAATAATCCAGGCATATGCTTAGTTTACCTCACCTAACTCACCAAAAACCAAAAGTGTGGTCTTAATTAAATATTAAAAGTTATTTTAATTAAATACAAATACATTAAGAAATCATAAACAAAAATTCTTATGTATCACGATCACGAAATTAATTCCTTAACCAGTAATTTTAAGAGACTGACTAGTATTCATCAAAACAAAAACCCTTAATAAAAAAAGAAACACCCTTAACCAAACCAATCAGGCTTACAGCACATTGTGTAATAATTATTCGTCACTTTCTCCTTTGGATATATTTAGAAGAGAAGACATATAGAAAAGAATTAATTTTAAGTCGGATAGAAATATTAAAAAAAATTAAAAGATGGCTTCCAATATAAAAATTCAAACTTTTATTTGTTATTGCATTTATTTTTTATTTTTTTTATCATTATACATGTTTGATTGTATGTATCTAGAGAAAAAAGTTCATGGAATTATATTGTGAGACTTAATTTTAGATTAATGATTTGAAAAATTAGTCTTTTTTTAGTGTTAAACATATCCGATCATGTTATTAAAAATTAAATTTAACTAATGACGAGACTCAACGCGAAGTAACTTGTACAGGTCATATTTTAACTTTATTTGTATTTCTAAATTTAAAGGTATAACTATATTAAATATTAAAAATAAGAGTTTGTCATTAATAATGATTTGATTTAATTTAATAAATATTGTATTCCTGACTAGGAAACGTTTTAAATTTACGCTAAACAAATAAAAAAAATATTATATTAAGAGAAAAAAAAATCTAACATGTATTACTAATAATGTTAGGAGGACTGCTTCTTCTTTCAACTCCATGTCATCTTTCTACATCTTCATAATTTTAAAAATTTCAACAATAAACACTAGTAAATTACTTAATTGTTTTTGCTATTACAAGATAGGGTTTTCAAGAGAAGAGGTGCAATGCAGTTTTGAACAGCGATGAAAGGTGTAGCAATCATAGTAGTGAGAGATTCTAAGGTGTTGGAGTAACAGGTTGAAAGCATTTTGGACTGTCATCAGTCGGAGTGCGTGGCTAAAAAACAAGCAGCTTCGTCATCAGAAGTTATTCGATTTTTATGTTTTCAACATATTGTAGAAACTATAAGTAATTTAAAATTCATAGGAGCTTACGGTTTGTACAACCCGTAAGTACATAGGTATATAAGAGAACTCTACTGATTGTACAAATCATAAACTGTGATGTTTTACGGTAGGAACCGTAGTAGAACGTTTCTGGTTTACGGTTTGTGCAATTCGTAAGCAGTTGAAAAAATTCAAATGTTTATGGTTTGTACAAATCGTATTGTTCAGTTTCTTCTACATGGACAGTAATGTGCAGGTTTCTCTTAAATGAAATTTTATGTTTGTTTTGATTTCTTTATGTGATTATTTTAAATGATTTATTTAGTCTAATATAAAAGGATAAATTTGAATGAAATTTTTTGAAGTAGATAAAATATTGATATGAAATAAGCACATGAAAGTATTGTTATGATTAAGGAATATGAATATGATTTATATTTTTCAAACAAATGAGGTAAATAAATTTCTTTAAATTGAATGTTTTTATTAGATAAATTGGGATATTGACTTTGAAATTTTGTTATATTTAGATATTTCATACTAGAGATAGTTTACTTGACTTGAAATAGATGTAGAAAATTGCTTTGAGACACGACAATATAATCTTCGTAACTTCAAAATTTTAAATGATATTTTTTTATTAAAAAAAAACATGAAAGTGATTTGTATACTCTTTAACAAAATATTATCTTCCTCCCAAGTGCATCAAATATTAAATTAACAAAGAGCTTCGCAGTAAATAATGACAAATAACCATTTACAACAAAACATTATGTGATCTTTAACATCGTAATACTCAAATAAAAGTTATGTTTATTTTAAATAAGATGTTTCGTAATTATATAAAACCTAGAAAATCATACATTCCTGTTTCGTAATTATATAAAAACATGAAAATCATATACATTCACGTGTTGATCCTCTCGAGATATCATTCTTCATTTCTTAAACAAGAAAAATATAACACACAAAGTTTAAACAAAATTATATTACAATATATATTCATTTTAAGTTGTTCACAAACCTCCCAAGAGTAGTTTTTTCTTCAATTTTTTTACTACACTCGTAAGCACAAATTCAAGTTTATAAAATAAAAACATTAAGTAAGCATCATGAAGTGAATACACATTAATCGTATTAACCTAAAAACTTGAATTCTTAATTACTACTCTACTAAACACACCATCACCTAGTTCATATCTAACTAATTAGCTATACATCCCATCACATAGTATATGATATAGGCATCAATATCAACGACAAAAATGAATAAGAGATTAAAATCAGACAAAATTTTATAGAAAAACTAAAAGTCAAAATTTAAAATTTAGAAAGATAAAAAACATAATTAATTGTAACATATTTATGCTTTTAAATTTAATATTTAATTTTATTTAAACATAAAACACCATCATTCCCATCACAAATTAATTTAACGTAAATGCAAATATTTTAACCGAAGTAAGAATATTTGATTTTAAAATTACAAAAACAATGTTACGTTGATTTTACATCTTTAGAAAGCTATCCATAACGTCTTATTATTATTATTTAAAAAAAAAAAAATTGGAAATCGAAACGTCGTCGTCGAACCCCGAAATCTTCCCTCTGGAAATTCGAGACGAAGCAAACAACAGAGTCAGACAGAGAAATGGTCGGTGTTCATTGTGATATTCCCTAACGTTGTTCTTCATCTTCTCGTTCTCGCTCCCAATATTCAAAACCCTAAATAAATTTGTTACCTCGCTCTTCCATCCCCGAATTCCGACTCGGAGTGGCTGAGAGCAATCATGTCGTGGCTGAGATCTGCGGTGAACAAAGCCGTTGAAGTCGGCAACAAGAACAACCTCACTCGCACCGTCAAAAACTACGCCGACACCGTCGTGCAACAAGCCGGCCAAGCCGTCGCCGAGGGCGCCAAAATCCTTCAGGATCGCATTGTAAATAAATTCCCCATTCTCAGTTCCTCTTTTATCTTCCCTCGTTTTAATTAATGCATCAGTGTGTATGTTAGTCACTAAACCGAGACCAATCAATAACCATCATCTTTGTGTGCGCAGTTATGTTACCATTATTAGGGCTTGTAAACATTTTGATAGGAGAATATTAATTTCGTGTTGTGTTCTATTATTCACACCGTGCAGGGTGCTAGGAATTACAGAAGTGTTGCACAGACCATTAAGAGGTTGGAAGACGCTGCTATCTCTTACAGGGGACCTGAGAGAGTGCAGTTGCTTAGAAGATGGGTGCTTGTGCTTCAAGAGATTCAGAAGCTGTCTGAAGCCTCCTTGGCTGAAGGTAAAGAGAGGACTCTCGAGCAGCACCTTGCAGTTGAAGAAGCCAAGGAGAACCCAAGGAGACCATCTCTGGTTTGAATTCGAAACCTTCCCTTTTCATATGCACCGTAGTATGCTATGACCGGTTTTATACTTTGCAGAAATTTGGCTACACCTTTGATGACTATGCTGTCTCTGAAATTAGAGAAATGCTGGCAACACTGTCTTTAAGACACTTTTTCTTTTACACTGTCTATTATTCAAAATTTTGTAGGTTTCCCTCAGACGTAATAATTTCAACTCGTGATTTTGTAGTTTTACGTATAATTTAAACAATAGTAAAAATTTTGTTAATAGGAGTGTGATGTCACTGCTCGCAATCCTCCTGATTTATGGCGTATTGATGCCATTCCCTAGCTAAGTCTAGTGCTGTTTGTTTTCCCACTGCAATGTCTTGTCCTATTTTGGATGATAATAAAATTCCTGGGTTGTTGGCTTCTGTCTTTTTCTCCCTACTAGATTACAGGAGGAGATTTTCCCTGATAGTAGGTAGTTGATGCCCAAGTTTTTATGTTGCTAACGTATTCCTCAAAATAGTGAACATAATGGCATCCTTTTACCTTAACTGTTTGTGTTTGTTATTCTACTGTTTCTTTTCAGGTTCTTTACCATGATTCTGAAACTGGGGGTGAACCGTTAAATTTTCGTGATGTTTTCCTTCAAAGTCAGGCATTGGAGGGTATAACATTATCCATGGTATGTCTAAAATGTTGGTTATCATGTATAAATATCCTGAACTTCCCATGGTATATTGGTACGTATCCTTATAACATAGATATCTATGGTTTGTTCTGTAAAGCGTAAAACTTCAGTGTTTTAAATTGTCTTAGCAAAATGGGGTGCAAAAAGAGAAGCTAGTTTCTATTGTACTTTTGAAGTGAGACATCACATTAACTTGGTGAAAGCCCGAGATGTAAGCTTGAATTCACTGTCCCAGACTGTAAAGGATGTATACATATGCAGTACAAGTACCGTGCTTTCTTTTTCCCTTTTTGATTGTGGGTGCATTAATATTTACTATTCAAAATGTGCACCCAATACGTCTAAAAAAATAATTTGATGTTAAACTTAATATAATTTGCTTTACTTCAACAAAAGTTAATAATTTTTTGTGAATACTTTTTACAATGCTGGTTTTTGCATAATTCAACCTTAAAATCGTCTTGGAAGGTGAGAGTTGTCCCTATTTATATATTAAGGTTCAATATTTAGTCCATGTGAGACTTGGTTTTTCCCAATAATATTCTGTGAATTATATTTTGATATAGTTGAACATACCTTCTTGTCCCTAGTTTCTCTTCGGTGTATGTAGCTTTATGTTTTACCATTTTCATTATATCGGTAAAAGAATATCATTCTGGATAAGTCAATTTGTTTTTTTCGCTGATAATGGAGGTTAACCGCAGGGTTAACTCTTTTCTATTCCTCAGATTATTCACGCTCCTGATGAGGAAGAGGTTTCCCTTCTCCTGGAGATGTTTGGGTGAGTTTATTGCTTTTATATATATAGATATTTGGATCCCTCATTGTGATTTGCCATTGGCAACTTGAGAGTCACATTTTCTTGCCATGACTTATCTTAGATCTTATGTTTATGAATGACATCTGGATCTAGCTGATCTGGGATATAAAATCCTTTGGTGCAATTTTCGTGTGGTTTTAATGGTCAATGTATTGTTATTGTGAAAAGAATGTCTTTGGCGCCTAAAATTTTAATTTCATCTGTGTCTTTGTGAGAAATTTCTGATATTGTAGTTCTGCCTAAGAGACATCTAATCTTACTTTCCTCATCCTTATCTATATAGACTCTGTCTTACTGGAGGAAAAGAAGTTCATAATGCTATAGTGAGCAGCCTGCAAGATTTAGCAACAGTTTTTTCAAGCTATGAAGATGAAGTACTGGTAAGGATGACTTTTATTTCCCTTGTGGACAGAGGTATTGCTCAGTAGTAAATGCTTCCTCTGTTTTCTCCTCTCTTATATTAATTGTATTTTTGGTGTTTAGTTGGGACTTCACAAATCAATGGTAAGGCCACTAGTTTTTAGTTGTGACTTCACAAAGTCTTTGAAGGTGGTTTGATGTGTAGACCATTTGATAATCAGTATAAGAATTTGCATTGAACTTTAAATTTTGAGAATGCACGTTTTTAATTCCTGGAGTAGCATTTTCCTTAACTAAGTTTCGATTTTTGGTTTTAAACGTTTGAAATTCTGAAATGAGGAAGCTAACTTTATTTTCTACAACAGACTAATAAATTAAAATAAAATAAATTATCTGGAAGCATTTTACCTAAAATAATGTATTAGTGATGTTATTGTTAGTAGTACTAAATTACTTTTAAGAACCAATTTGGGAAGTTGTCCTTTCTCCCAAACATGGTTATCCTTGTTAAAAAGCTGAATTTATCTTCATGTAAATAGGGAAATATGTAAATATTTCATTGCTGAAAGTTAGATATTTCATCCATTATTTGTTTCCTTACTAGTATCATTATTGGTTATAAATAAAGCGCTGTATGGTATCATCACACATTTTCATCAAGCCTAATAATCCTGTTTCAGATCTTTGATTGCATTATCATTCTTATGGTCAATTATTATTTTTTCTTCCTAATATATCAATTTTAAACCTTGACTTAATCTCACAGTTAATATTATATTATATTTTATTGTAACTTTTTAAAGTGGAGAAAATGGGATTAAAATAATAATTTTATAACTTCAATTATGGATTTTTAATATATCATAATTTAATGTAGAGAGCATAACAATCAACGTCTAATGTCATAATTTAAAATGTGACCTGATTGTAAGTGTTAAATGAAAGTAATTAAAATGAAATGTAGTCCTCTGTAGACAACTCAGTAGATAGAGTTGAGACATTAAACTTCGAAATTCGCCTTGCCTCCCTTTTCCTTCCGTTTATGTCGATCATCTCTCAGTGGGCCTCCAATGTCTTCTCTTAAACTTGTTCTTTATGCATTCAATAAGATTGTTATATGTTTACCTTGTTCATTAGGTGAAGCGAGAGGAATTGCTTCAATTTGCACAAGGTGCCATCACTGGGTTGAAAATTAATTCTGAAGTTGCAAGGTGAGTGTGAAGACATGGGTTTCCATTGTCATTTTCTTTGTACCTCTCTGATAGACACCTAAGTCTTGAGATTGGATCTTAAGTTAAAATATCAAATGACGTCTGGCAATTCATGTAGCTACCTCATCTAGTAGGATAGTTGTATAAATTGTGTTGTAATGTGTTTATGAATTTGGTTATTAGCCTTTTTTTTCTCTCAGTGATTAATATTTGTTTTTTCTAAGTTATGATCCTATTTAATTGATAAAATAATTTATATGACGACTTTCTTATAAGGAAAATGTTGCTCAAGGGAACATCATGATCTGAATGCTTTGTAGCTCTGATCTTATATAATGACTGTATAATTTATAGGTGGGATTTCAACAGTAGTAACTTTGGGCGGAAAATGTCTTTTCCTATTGCAGTACTGATTGCTTGCTTGTTGGTGGTGGGATTGTAATCTTGTAGCTCCCTGCAGCATCAGGCCTCCGTTATGTTTGATTTAGGAGAAAATGGTAGGCAATCAAATGAAAAAATAGTGGTATGAGTACTATTGTTATTCCGTATAATGGATGGAATTTAGTAAATAGATGAAAGTGATTAGAGAGCAAAACCCGCATCATCCTAAATAGAAAAAGGATAGTAAAAAACAGTGAGCCTCCAGAGGTTAAAAGCTGCAATCAAGCTTTCAAAAACTTCTGCCCAGCACTCAAAGAGACTCAGGTTACAACTTAAACACTACCGTATTCCATATTGTCATTTAGGCTAGGCAACTAGAGCAGGGGCATAGCCACATTGATTTGAGAGGGAGCACAGATATGTTTTTTAGTGAATGAACAAGTACTAAAAAAGTAAAATTTAACAAAAATGATGACTGGATGAGTGATTGTTTTTGGTCGTTTACATTGAGAAATATATATTTATTGGCATTGACTAGGAGCATATTGTTCGAAGATTTCACAGCCCGAGACCTCTCTGTCTCCCCCTTATTATTTACTTACTAACCTACAATTTTTGATTTTATTTCATTATCCTTTATGTATGTCTTGATGCTTTGGATTTATGTAGTAAGCATAATCAGGTATTACAGCTCTACAAAGTTAACTGATATATTCCTTTAAAATATCAAAGAAAAATGAAATAAAATGGCAAGTTCACTTCTATAGAAGATAAACCAAATTCAATCATTTCTGTCTCCTAGGCTTAATATTTTGCTATCTTGATCTATTTTTGGATGTATTCAGATTTAAATAGTTGATTATATCTTTATTATAGATCAATCATTTTATGTTAGTTATAAACTAATGTTCCATTTTAAAGTTGCTTTTATTGATAATATCTGAAATAATCTTATTGAATGTCTAATATTACACAGCAAGATTTGTTGTTGCTTTCGGATCAAATTGAAATATTTCTCTTTGCTTGTGAATTATTAAATTTTTTGTGAATGTTTCATTTAGTGTGTACTTTTCTGATATTTAGTTATTATCAGCAGATCCATGTCTACTGTTATAATATAATGTGAGATAACTGCTTGCAATCTACGTCAAGTCATGTCTCGTTTTGCCTATTGATTGCAGAATAGATGCTGAAGCCTCTACTCTTAAGAAAAAGCTCGCTGAGATAACAACTTCACAGGGGCCTGTAAACAAAGTTGATTTTAAAGCTGCTGAGGAAACAACAGCAACTCTAGAGGTTTGTTTCTGTCATAACTTCTGCTCCGAAGCCTTTTGTTGCCAGTAATGAATTTTTTCAGTGACTAATATAGTAATAATATGGTGGAACAAGCTTATCTGAAACATTTATTGAGTCAGCCTCCCACTATGCCATGGAATAATATGTTTTATTAGTCAAGGATGCTGCTCGCATTCTTGCTTCTTTTTACTAGACTGTAAATTCCTTACTTCTTTCTTGAGTTCCATGGGATATTTTTACTCCTCTCTCCATCACTCGTCACCCTTCAATAGGAACATAACATTTATCAGATGTCACGTTTTATCCTTTTAAATATTTAATGTTTTGGATTTTGAAGCTTTACTGTGCTTGATTCTTAATTGAACTGTGATGCTTTCATACTTAAGCATTTCTCGTTTTACTTACCAACTATCATGCCAACGGAAATGGAGCTATGATGTGGTCAAATAGAGTGCATGCATTGAATGAGTGGGTGAAGTGGTGGAATATTTATATAGATAAGTTTAGAAGTGCTCCTTTCGATTCCTTTTCATTTAGCAATTCATGCTTACATGCATTTTTCAGTTTCTTTCATGAGAATTTGTGAAAGAGAGAAAGAAAAGGAAAAAGGAAAACGAATTACTGAATCTTGTAATTTGTATTGATACAAAATTGCACAGATTCATTCATGTGTAGTAAGATACAAAGTCATTTGTGATTCATCTTTTGATATGATGAAGTGCGAGGTAACCAAATCACTTGGCAGTTTAAGATTCTAATTACTTTGATGTAATGTAAGATAAATTTATATATAATAAGTTACTGTTTGTTTTATTTATGTTGACCTTTCTGTGTTAGAGAGTGGATTATAACCAACCTATCATTTTGCAGGCTTTGAAAATTGCCCTTGCTCAAATTAGAATCTGTTCCAGACTGGAAGCATTATTGCTGAAGAAAAAAAATTTAAGCAATGGAGACTCTCCTGAAGTTCATGCTCAAAAGGTACATTTCTTTTTTCTATTAGTTTCTTTGGGAAGGGTAGGAGAAAGGAAAAGAAGATGTAAAAATTATATTTCCTTGTATGAAAAACTAATTTTTTGGAGCAATTAAAATTGGAATTGTTTACCCGGAGTTCACCAAAATAAAAATTGAATCACTCACAAAAAGTAGAGAAACCGAAAAAAATAGAAAGATTTAGCATTTTTATTTTCATAATTACCCGTCTCTAGTCTGTCAGTCATGTCAAAAAAATGTTTACTAGAGGTACAAATTATATTTCCTTGTATGAAAAACTGATTTTATGTCAATTAAAATTGGAATGGTTTACCTTGAGTTCACCAACATAAAAATTGAATCACTCAGAAAATGGAGAGAAACTGAAAAGAAAATTAGAAAGATTTATAGCATTTCTAAATTTCATAATTACCCTTCTCTAGTAGTCAATCATGTCAACAAAATGTTATGGGTAATTTTTAGTTCTATGATTTATTTTATTCTTTCCATTAACTTGACACTATAAAAAAGTAAACATTAATTGTCCCCTCTACATTTTGTTAGCAGATTGTATTCAAATTGCAAAACAATAAAACTACCAGGTGTCCTAGTTTGGATCTAACTATTTTTTAGTGTGAATGAAATGGTAGAAGTAGCAGTTACATTTGGGGTTATTCTGCTTTGAAATGTTCTCAGTCTTATTGGAATGTTCTAATTGAATGTAATTCCTTGGTAGCTGGCCTTCTTTCTATTATTTTTTCCCCATATTTTTTTGGTAATACGTTTATATTGTTTGCTATCCATGGCAATACTTTTGTGTTTTTAAGTAGGTTGATAAGCTGAAGGTTTTGACGGAATCTCTTGCCAACTCTGCTGTAAAAGCTGAAAAGCGTATTTTGGATAACAGGTGTCCTGTCAAAATTTATTATCTCTTATACTCTTGTCTCAATTTTTTGCATCTGAATTCGTAGTTTTTATACTCACCACAGAAATAGGTTTTGTTGAAAGTATTTTATTTAGCATTTTGCTTTAAAACAGCAGTTTTTATTTTCAGTTTCCGATCAATGAATCTGTTTTACTTGTAAGTGGGCTCCAATATGCCAGAAGTATGTCCATCCATTTAGAAATTGTAGTGGTGGTGGTATGAGGTATCATTCATAACTTATTAGTCAATATTTTACAATGGAGCAGTTTTATACTTCTACAAGTTCATACTATGTCATAGAATAAAGTGTTAGTAGACTGTCTTCACTTATAAACAGGGCGTGCTGCATTGTGACTTCCGGATTCTATTATCTAATTAACTTTTGTGCTCTTAGAATCTTGTGGGACTTTCTGTTTGAGCTTGATATGAACCATACTAGTTGCTTTAAAAGTCCTACAAGCAATGTTGAGAAAATCTGTTGTTTGACCTTTTTTCTCCTCTGTCCCTGATAATAGATTCTACCAGGATTTGACTCCACTAAAGTGAGGGGAGTGTACTTTAGAGGATAAAGTACACTAATAACCATTGATTTGATTAACAATCAAGATTGTCACTACCTTAAAGTTTGTTTACTTGCTTTTTATTGCAATCTCAACTAATTTCTTTGTCAACAACTGTAAGTGCGCTTTATCGTGTAAAAAGCATCTCTTTACTTTGAAGGAGCCAAATTTGATTTAAAATGCTATATTTGATAATGGTTTTGGAAAGATTCATTATTAAAAGATTTTACTTTGATGGTAAGGAAATATGTAATAATCTTGGAAAATGACTACTGAAAAATGCTTTTTACTCCTTATATATTTCTCCTTAATTTTTATGTTTACAAATTTCACACTAATCTATGATTATTTTATTCTATCAATTTCTATAAAAATATAGAAATTAGTATTTCTGTTAGTAAATCATTTACTTACAATATGATCTCATACTTCTAATTAAAGTTTTTAAAATTTTGCAAGTATCCCTGTTGAATAATAAATCGGCAGTTCTTGTCTTGTAATTTTCCCATTATTGAACATTTCTGGCAAACTTTGCCTCAGGAATCAGGCATTGGTTGGTTAATAATATGGGCAAATATGTAGAATGGTGGTTTAAGATTTGTCTCTTTGGACTGAATTTCAGGTATTTAGCTGGGTAAGAGTTATGCATACAAATTAGGACATCAGAGTATATTAGGCTAAATGCTGATGGACAAGTCCCATGAATCACACACTACAGATAGACACATAAAATAAAGAAATCTGGTGGCTAGGGTATTGCCCTAAGTAATGTCGTTCATTGTCGTCGTCATCACTACCGAATATATACTATAGTTGGCTGCACCAATTATATAGTACCTGTCAAACTTGGGAACTGAGTATTCTACGAATCCAAACCCAAATAGAAATTCTAACAAAGGACATCACATGAGGTAAATAATAAAAGCCCACTAACCATTAAACATGTTTCAGACCCTACTGAATAACCAATTTGAAGATCCTAATCGGAAATAATTGAAGAAATATGTGTGTACAAAGTTGAAATTGATTGATTCTGAAAGCAATGGAATGTTGCTGTAGTCCACCACCAAATCTTAACAAGATTATCAAAATATTTGGAATGTTTACTGTAAGAGAATATTTGGGTATTTGAGCTCATTGTGTTGAATTGTACTGCCTTCATATTTTGGGCTATAGTTGTGAGACTGACCTGTAATGTGGGGAGGAGGAATGGAGGTTTCATTAAGAGAACTGGTTGGCTAAAAATGAACGGCTTATTCTAGAAATTCAATGATTGGTTGGCACTGAATGTTCTGTTCAATCATGTTTTCCTTAAGTGCCAGCAAAGGAGCAAATTTAATGAATATTCTACCTTCTGCCTATACTTTGTAGATGATGTCACTGATTAACTGGGTTTTTTTTTATTTTTTTTTGCAAGTTAATGAACACTAAACCATATTTCTCTCTAATTTTACAGAGTACAAAAAGAGGAAGCATTGAAAGTTCGAGTAGCTAAAGATGGTGAAGCTAGTGAAAAGGAGAAGGTAATGTATTTGCTTTGGAATGTATTATATTTCAAACCGGGAAGGTAGAGAAAAGGAGAAGCTAGTTAAAAGTTCAACAGGGAATCATTATGTTCATTGTCAAATATCACTAGTCTGTATTTGCTTTGGAATCTATCATTTTTCAAATGGGGATTTCATGGTTGTACATGTACCTATCTAGGCTGTTGTTCTATATGTCAGTTTGTTGATATATTAAAATTATTAGAAAATGGTCTTTAAGCTTAATTTAACTTCACAAAACTAGCTTGTAAAGTGAGATTTGCATACACTTATATACTATGATTTGATTATATATTTAATAAATGTGAGATCTCTATTACACTCCCTTACACCAAGGACTGAACATCTTGAGCATGAGACTAGATATTTATAGGCGGTACTTATACATGATAAGCCGAACAGACCTTACTAGGATAGATTTTGATACTATCTCAAAAAGTGAATTTTTAGTCTAACTTAATCTCACAAAACCAACTTGTAAGTGAGGGTGCATCTACTTATATAATAGAATTTGACCATATTTCTAGTCGATGTGGGTCTGTAATAGAAATGATGTATGAACAATATGATCAATACTGGTAAAAGCTTTATTGCATTAGCATCTGAAGCTTATATGTAGCTTCCTTTATCATCGTTTTTATTTTTTTGTTCTTTCTTCATAGTTTATGCTCAACAAGATTTTCCGGATTGTGTTAATAATTTGCATTCATTACTTGGGTTTGTTTTTTGTATTTGTTCTATTTAATACATTTATATATGATATCGAAGGTTTTGTTTTATATATATATATATATATATATATATATGTATGTATATGTATACCCTTCAATTGGTTCACTGTTATTTGGGGGCTGTGGTTGGTTAAGTTTGTAGTGAGATGATCATTTTCCTTGTGTGCATAGGAGCGAACACCATAACGAAAAAATAACATCTGCTGTGAGTACTAAGTCTTCCATCTGTTGTAGGGGGACAACTGATTTTTCTTTCTTCCTCAATTTCAGGAACTGACAGCAGAGATATCTGAACTGCAACGTAAAAAAGAAGATCTTGAAGCTGAATTGAAAAAGGTATCACCATATTCAACTTTTTTCTTGTGGTGGTGGGAGAGTGGTAAATGATATTTGCTTGAGAAAATGGGTTTATTTATTATTTTCTTAATTTCTACTCTTATGAAATGTGCTGATTCTAGTAATCTTGTTGTCTCTTTTATATCCTTTTGAATTATGGATTGATATTGGTTGAGAAACCTTGTATTGCCTGCTTTTAACTTTTAAAACATGTAAGATTCTTTGGACATTGAATGTGAATTTTGTTCAAGTTTACTGCTAATAGCAATCAATGGTATATTGTCAAAATGACTCCAATTTTGATATATGGGATGTTGGTGGAGGAGTGACGACGCCTTTCCTAACTAGTTTATAAATAATTGAAATCTGCCGTCTGAGGTGTAGGTTAACACTTCTTTGGCTGCTGCTCAAGCACGACTATGGAATGTGAGGGAAGAGAGAGACCAGTTTGAGGAAGCAAACAATCAAATAGTTGAGCACCTGAAGATAAAGGTTCGAGGTTCTATTTTTCCATTTCACGTTTCCTTAAATAAATATTCCTGAATAGGGTGATTCTCAGCATCCAGTTGTCTGAAATTTTGGTTTGACTTTGATCAATAGGAAGATGAATTTTCAAAATCCATTAGCTCATGTAAGGTTGAAGCAGATGTTATCAAAACCTGGATTAATTTTCTGGAAGATACTTGGGTTCTTCAGCGGACAAATGCAGAAAATAACGACAAGCAGGTCAAGTATGTAACTGAATTTGAGTAATGATAAATGTTTTTTGTTGCCTGTAAAATAGACCAATTTCACATATACTCGGTTGATTATATCCTTCAACAAGAAGGGTTGATTATATCCTTCAACAAGAAATCTATGAATTATAGTTATTCTGCTTTTGTTCTTTATTTTTCACGAATTATTATTTTCACTAATCCTTATATTTTTAAAGTGATGAATTGGGGAGACATGAGGACTACTTTGTGAACTTGGCCATTCAACTTCTTACTGCTTACCAGGTACTTGTTACGCTTTACTGATTCAAATAATGGATGTATAATAATGACAGACTCCTTTTTGATTCCCTCCTGGTTTTTCTCATTGGTAGTATGACCTGCTATGTTGTGTGCAGAAAGAGTTAGAACCTTCTATTAACCATATTGGAACATTTGTCGTGAACCTCAAGAATTTAAATCAGAGGTAATACCTTTTAAGGGTGTTCATTTGTGTATTTCTTTGAGAGTACAATATTTTCACCTCGTTAACACAAATTTAGATTTTCTTACTTCAATAAATGAGCTGGTAAGGTAATGAAATGATTGGTATTCTCATTTGTCCATAAAGTATTAAATTTTAATTTTAAAAATATTCATGTATCTATGCGCTTGCATATGTATGTGTGTGTGTTATTTGTTTATCTATTTTCTCCAATTTGTTGAGGATACAGGTTAGAGATGACATCCGGTCCAGATACTGAGGATTCAGAAGTATTAAGTCCAAGGAAAAATCTTGAGGAGGAATATTTGACCTACGAAGCCAAGGTAATCACTGGCTTGTTCATCTAGCTACTTATCTATTTTTTTGGATTGTGCAAGTGTGAATTTGGTTTTTGACTAAGCCTAATGGGAACATGCGATCCATGTAACTGACTTAAGGCAGATCATCGGCAGTTTAAGAATGAACTACTCCTTGTCCAGTTGTATTCAATAACCCACGAGTTTCAAAACTGTATCTGCTTTTTATTAATAAAAGAGCTTAAACATTTTAATGGTGCAATCTTGAACTGTAAACCCTTCAGTTTTAAAATGAACTAAAGGGTATCCAATTCCAACTGACTTAACCTAATAGGATATATCAATGTTGTTGGCTGCTGGTAGTCCTTGCTGTGTGCTGTCTGCTTAAATAAGTTTGTTCTCGCAATATATGTTCTATGCTGTGTGCTTTGTCCATGGCCAAAGCAATGCAGTAGTGCTATGAGTTGCTTGGATTTGTTGATGGTTTTCTTTCGTTGTTTCAGATTATTACCACCTTCAGTGTAGTGGATAATATGAAACAGCAGTTTTACGCTCAGCACGGGAAAGTTTCCAGGTTCTGTATTCTCTTTCTATATAACTTTATTGGGCTGCTTTATTAACTTGAGAATTGAACAATTTTTTTTATACAAGTTTAAAATAAATGTTTTTTTTTTTTTTAACAGCCAAAGTTCAAAATAAAAGTAATGTGTTAATCCAGCAGAAACTTGGAATTTTTCTAACTGGTTTTCACCCAAACTCACCTTTTACAAACGATTTTGTTCTCTCCGTGTGAAAAACATTTCCTCATTTATTGAAATGCAAGATGTTGTAATAAATTCCGTTTCCATGAATAGAAGATTATGGTTGCATCAGACACCTTGTACTAAATTATTTCCTTTTGCCTTCACTTATTGGTCTCACCAATCCAGGAACGATGAAGAGAGAGTTAAAGAGCTGTTTGATGCCATTGAAGAGTTACGAACTAAATTTGAGTCTATTGAGAGACCAATTCTTGATATAGAGTCTCCTGCAAAGGTTGAAACTCCACCTTCTGAGAAAAAGTTGGATGATACTCCTTCACTTTCTGCACCAGCCCATGGTGCAGAGCATTCAAAGCCAGAGACGGATGACCAGCCAAAATCATCTTCAGTTAAGGCAGACCAGGTATTAGACCATGAAGCTGAGTTAGCTAAGCTGGAATCTGAGTTTGGGAAGGTTAGTCAAGATTATTCAACAGAAGAAATTGGTGATTGGGAATTTGATGAGCTTGAAAAAGAATTGGCTTCTAGTTAGGTCAATCTTATGAGTAATTAAGCTTGCTGTTGTATTTTTATAAGGAGGCAAGTTCAAGTATCATAAATTTGTAAGCATGGATATCTTTTAATTTGTAAACATTAGAGCATAATTTCTTGATTCTTCTGTAAATTAATTAGTATGTAACATGCAGACCAGTCACAGTTATTTGAAACAATTAGTTTGGTTATGAATAGAACCGTTAAATCGATTGACTGGAGAAGTTCTAAAATGTCATCCTATTTCCTATTTTGTTTTTAGCGAGCGCCAGCAACCCACACTTCCTGGCATTCCTCTATTGGTTGAAAATTACAAAATTATGAGTTATATATGTAATTTATTTTTTCTCTTAACAAATTTTAGTTGACGGTAGTATTAAAAAAAGTGTGCTTCCATTTCTCTTTGAACTTTCTACATTTATGGCATGTTTGGATTAGAGAAAACAAAAGAATTTTTAGATATAAATGAAAAAGTAAAATAAGAAATATAACAAGTGTTCCTCCCCTTTTAACAGAGTTGTTTATTATTTTTAGAAGTGAAGGTAGCGAAAATTAAACGTTGTACTGTATTTTTTTATTTTTTTTTTTTGACAGAGTTGTTTATTATTCTTATTATAAAATATTTAAAAAATAAAATAAGAAATATAACGAGTGTTCATCCTTTTTTTGGAGTGTTTTTTCTCTGGGAGTTACCAAAAAGTTTGTTTCCTTCTAATTTCTCTTCAAAATAAACAATGAAAATTTGAAATTTGTCTTTTTCTTGCTTTGTCTTTTTTTAATGAATTTATATTCAAATAAACCTTCATTGGAATGTACCTAATGTTCAAAGAACCTGTCTTGTAGTGTAGGTGAAAATTTTTGCCAATGACCTCTGTACTTAACATGCGAAGGCATGGAACTTAAATTTTGTAGCTGCTAATCAATCTTGTTAATGTGTTTCATAAAAACGATTCATGAATCTATCCATGTGGGACAAATGCACCAAGTGTATTATTATATTTGATTAGGCGACAAAGAAAATTATTGGCTTAAGAAGCAAATTTTGGTACTATTTTTTTAATCTGATCCCTTCTAGTAACAAAAACATAGTGTTATATTTTTTTTCTGATAGAGATGCAGTTTAATCCACGTTGACATTATATTATAATGCATAGGTAGGTTTCAGAAAATAAATGAAAATGCTTGCCAACCTAACTTGGCGACAAATTGGGCATGAAAATAAGGTGGCCATTAGCATAGGTCCTGCATCGACAGAAAGAACCAACAATTTGGTGGTGTTTTTTTAGAGAGTTGGCAAATAACAATCTCAAAGAAATTGCAAATAGGTGGGAAAAAAGAGGAAAAGTTAGGAGCTTATTGTTTTGTTTGAGACTAAAAAATGGAAAAAGGAAAAGGATGGTAAACTCAAAAGTAGGTAGGAGTGTGTTAAAAGATGATGACAAACACACACACTCTCGAGCTTTGCAGGCATTCCGGCCTCAGTCTCTTCTACCACCATGCCTTGTCGGGTCATGTGTTGCTTCTTTCTCTACTCATTCTTCATCACTCTGTGCATTCAATATAATACTTTATTCACTTACATTAGAAATTCATTTTTCAAAGTGAACTTAATAAACATAAAAGTGGTGTAGTTAAAGAAGACAAGAATAATTTGACATGAATGAAAAAGATGCCCATGTTTTGCATCCGTGTACACCAAAAGGTTTGGCAGGGCTTTTCCCGTGTGCAATTATTCACTAAAGTGCGTTAAAACAAAGGCAGGAATCCAGTTAAAAGTGCAAAAATTGTAGTTGTTCATGAACTCAACTGTTACTTAATCAAGTGTACCACGTATTCACCTTTTCTAATCATTTTCATTTTAGTGCACAGCACAATGATAAGTAGTTAAGTACTAATATGAATACCAAAGTGCATGCCGTCAGACATATCTTGTTCAGAATCCCAATTTGCTTGCATGGGAAACCGGTAGTGTCACACAAGCTTCCAAAACAGGCCTTAAATTTCAGACTAGCTTTTCCACATAGACATAAGTACCAATAAGTGACTGAGTCACACAATATGAGACTCAAGGACAAACACTGTAGTTTCTTCCAGGAGATTCTAGTGTTGTACTTTTGTTTCAGTTTTAGTCCTCCAATTTCTAGACAATTGCCAAGTTAAATATTAATATCATCCAACCAAATAACAAGAAAAAACATTGCAGTTCACTGGTTTTTAATTAAGATGTTACACCTTGTTAGAAAGTAATCAAATCAATGGCTTCAATCATCATGTAATATCTTGATTCTAGCTTCCATTGTGCAAGACTTCATCATGGCAACGGCACTAAGCTAGTAACTAACCTGCAGTGAGACAAGCTGCAGTTTTTGGACAATTTCTCTGCATTATTAATTTCTTGAGGAAACAAAATAATTTAAATCATGTCATGTCATGCTAGTTACCATTGGCAGCAAAAGAAGTATAAAAGTAGCAATCCCAATTAGAAATAAGCCACAATGTTTATGTTGGGTGGGTCAGTGCTTCGCCCCGTAGGAAAACCAATCAGGTCTTAATTTTACATCCCTCAATAATGACAAGACATGAAATAAAAAATAAAAAGCAACAAGATTAGAATACCACTAATTCCAGGATACTGCTTTTTGAATATATCATTCTATGAACTTTCAAAAGCATAGTAGTAGTACCGCTCTTCATTTTTCCATAATAAAAGCTCAGCTACCATTAGCTGCTATCGCCTGATAGGAACAAGTCCAAAACACAATAGTAGTGAACCTGAGAAGTTAACAATGGCTACAACACTCTTGGCATGTGACCCTGCAGATGATGATTACATTGACATGGAAGTCAGCTCATATTCCAGCTTCTTCTGCCATTCTCAACCTTATCCACAGCCTAGAGAATTTGAGTTCCAAATGTCCTCCATTGTTCAAGAGAAAGAAGCAACAACCTCCCCAGCTGATGAGCTATTCTACAAAGGAAAGCTTCTCCCTCTTCACCTCCCACCTCGGTTACAAATGGTTGAAAAACTCCTTCAAAACTCCACCTCTCCTTTTGACAAAGAAAATGATATCTTTGAGGAGTTCTTCAGCACCCCTCTAGCCACTACCTACACAACACCAATTGCAGGCACCCCATTTGAATCCTGCAACATCTCTCCATCAGATTCTTGCCAAGTTAGCAGAGAACTGAACCCTGAAGAGTATTACAACCTTGCCTACCCAACAGATACAAGTGGTGGATTTGTTGTTGAAAACCAGAAGAAGTCATGGACAAAGAAACTGAAGCAATCTTCACTAGGTTCAAAGTTGAAGGCTTCAAGGGCTTATCTCAAGTCTTGGTTTGGAAAATCTGGTTGCTCATATGAGACCTATGCAACATCAACCAAAGTTGCAGATGAAGGATCGGTTTCAAAAGCCAGGGAAGTTTCACATAAGCATGTGCAAGTGGCAAAGAAAAACCCTTATGGACAAATTCACAGGGACAGATATCAGTCCTCTAATTCTGCCATGAGAAGCTACAAAGAAAAGACAAGTGAGGATGGAAATAACCAGCACAGAAGGTCATTCTCGGTTGGCATCAAAATGCTTTCAGGGAACAAGTCATCATCATCATCTTCATCTATTTCTGGCTCAACTTCATTTTCATTTTCAAACAAGTCACATGGATGCCAAGCGCGCCAGCTACTGAAAAGGTGCAGCAGTACAAATTCAGAGATAGAAAATTCAATCCAGGGAGCAATTGCACACTGCAAGAAGTCTCAGCAAGTGTTCTCTTCAAAGAAGAATGCCAGTGAAGTAGGGCTCTACTCTGTGTCTGCATCTAGAACCTCAGTTTGTGAAGATCATGAGAGGGTAGAACATTGGAGGGGCTGATAGGGAATTGAAAAGTAGCTTTGCTTATTTTGTATTATTCTTCACACATTGTCTTTCAATTCAAAAGTAACTTTGGTGAAAGATAGCTTCATTCACCAGCACTAATTTTAGAAACACTCATGGTTATCATGGATATTTAGACCTTGTCTAAATAAGATAGTTGCTTTTAGTCCTTAACCAAATTATGATGAGTACAGAATGAGATTCTTCTGAAAATAATGTACTATCCACTTTCAAGCTAAAACATTTCCTCCAATATTTCAAGAATCAATTGGTGATATAAACAATCAAAACAGTGAGAAATTTTAGTTATTTTTCTTAGAAATTTGGACTCTGTCACAACTGAAAAACTGATTTGATCTTTCTCCAGCTTGTAAATCAACTGTAACAATCAATTATTGTACTATGATAGGCATCCATATGTACACATCAAACATTTTCATATGGATCTTAAAATATATAAAGAAGGTGAAGAGAAGAGTAGATGAAAAGCTAGAAATCTCATTTTTTGTAAATGCTGTCAACTAGAATGGTGACAATGCAACGCGCACTATAAATGTCTGATACTTGATGCTAAAAATTTGATTCTGTTTTGTATAATTCCTTTTATCAATCATGAGAAAGAAATGATTAGTGCAGGCACAGTACAAACATAATGAATGCAAGAGTAATGTGGACATCAGAACCCAATTGTTGAAGTGGAAAGCATAATAATATGAACAACTATTAAATTGAGAACAAGCACATTGCAAGATCTTCTGAAAAATAAAAAAGTTGGACTCAGAAAACAAATGAGAAAGTTAGAGCTATTATCTACTAATGCAATCCCAGGCTCTCACTGTCACAGAATACTACTAATTCAGTTGTGTTCAAATGATGGCAAGAAATAAAGAACGCCAATCTTTTCATGTCATGTGCCAGTGATTGTAATTGCTTATCTGTCAAGTTCGATCATCAAATTTCCCATTAATTTTTATGAGATTTCTTTAATGAATAAATAAATGTGATTGCCACACACCAATTTCTCTAATAAAAAAATCTCTTTTAAAGTTAAAAAAACCATGTTTTTTAGGTCCCTTCTAAAAATTCTATCAAATACCGAGAGGGTAACAATCATCATGATTGTAGAAGCCCACATGTCTTCGTCCCTTGGCAACTACTATTAGACATTTTTTGGCCTTTAATTTCTCTGAAGAAAATTTCTTGACCATTAAAGTAAGCTTATTTTATTATATGGCAAAAAGCTTGTCAGAGCAACTGAGAAAGAAGAAAAAAGAAGATATGAGGAAGTGAACTTCATACGTAAAACAATATGTTTTAATATTCACACTTAAAATATAAAAAGATCCTTCAGTGCAGACAAGGTGACAAACAGCTTTTCAGGTGGTTCTATTCTGATTTCTTTAAGTTATCAGATGTTTGACAACTTTGTAGGTATGAAATATATTTTATGTATAATGTGGATGCCTTCTTCACTAGGGTTTTCTCCTCGAATAGGGTCCTCATAATTTACTCTATTCTGAAGACATTTTTGTTGTGTCTCAGCTCTTCATATTCTAAGCACAAGTTATTCAAACCAACATAGTGTAATATAATTGATGGATAAGTATAGTCTCTCACAATGAAGAACTGGATCATAAAGTTTGTATATACAGAGTAATGTAACAAAAACAGTGAGATGAGCTTAAAGGAGCAATCTGAAGCAATAATAAAGCCACTATCTATACTATAATAATCACCTTCTCAACAAATCATCCAGTTAACAAATCACATGCATTGTGTTTATAGGTTTTCAATGCATTTTCCTTAACCATTCAACAAAGGGTCATTTCTGTTTTAACTTTTCCTTCTTCACACTTTAAAATATGTAAAATAAATTTAATCATTCATTTAGTCTGTCCAGGGTACAACTTTATTTTACTCCCTACACTTAAAAAATTATCCATTTTAATTTTTGTATATATGTACTTTTTTAATATCTTTTAATTTCACCACTCAAATTCATAGACTAAAAATAGTAAGCAGAGACTATATAATTTTCAAACATATGATTAAAATGCTAGATTCGTTCAACTTTAATAATCATGACTTTAAAATATTTATGCTTTATTCTGCTTTCCATCAAATTTTTTTCCTAAAACATTTCCCAGCTCACATTCTGCTACTTTTTATTTAATTTATTATCTTACTTTTCCATTAGCTGCAGCATCATTTTTCATTTTTCACTTTCTTTTTAGTCCTAAACTGGTAGTGACTGTTTGTGTAAACTAAATTATTATTTATAGTAAATTTCTTTAACAGAAATTCTTTGCAACATAAATTATTTAATTTATATTATTATAATATTGAAAACAGCGGCCACCTTGGTATACCTACCACTATAACATTTTCAAAGTTGGCTGCTACAAGCCGCCACTCGAATTGCATCACTGTGCAAGTTGCAGAACAAAAACAAAACCTTCATTACAAACTCAAACATACCCTTATCTGCAAAAATGCAGATCTTATTTTCGCCTCACAAAAATTCATCAAAAATAAATAAAACACAATTAACACGTATACTATTCCATTCTCTGAGAAGAGCACTGGTCATGATGCATGTAAAATCTAGTTAAGTTTTGATGATTAGGCCTCAAGAAAATTCTAATAAAATACTCAGGTAACCAACAGGAGTGGAAGGCATATTTTGATAATACATCAATATACATAGATTGATAATTAAAGCAATGTTCAATTTATTTTCCTAGAAAATCACAACTTGGGATTAAGATACAGGTGCTTAATTCCAATTCCTCAAGATCCTAGAAAACCAGCAGCAGTTGAGAGACCAATTTCCTGTACAATGAACTCTTAAAAGTGGTAAAGTGGAGCAACTTTAAACACCTGTCATCGATTTTTGCAACAAGTTGTTCTTCATGATCCCCTCTGTAGGTTGCAAGTTCAAAATCAAAGTGCATAAATCCGATCAACCTCAGAGTTTGAGAATTCAGAATGATGCCATGAGTTAGATCCACTCCTTCTAGCTTGCTGCTTCTCCTTCTTCCTCATTGACCTGCTTCTCTTAGACCTCACCACATAGAAAGTCATGGTGCCAATGACTCCAGATATTATCACCCCTCCAACTAATGTAACCAGAATAGCAGCCCACTTGTTCTTCCTACCCACAACTATGTAAGAAGAAGCAATAAATGCCACTGAAGTGCAGACAGAAGCCAGCCACATGAGCTTGTTGATGACCTCCACCACCCTTTTCTCTGCTTTAGTTTCACCTCTAACCAAGGTGATTTGAACAACCACAACCGCCAAAGATGTAAAAAGAGCAATAGCATTAAAGATGAAGAAGATTTTAAAAGCAGCATAAGCTGCTACCACAGCTGAGCCATCATCATTATCACCGCCAGGCACGGTGAATATAGCGGCAAAAGCAACTGTAGCAAACAACACCGCCACCACCGTTACTGAGTTAGTGGCATTGTTGATTCCTTCCCTGTGGAGTTTCCTTAACTCTTTGGAAATATTATGAACATTTTTGTTCGTTCTCTTGGTTTGTTCAAGTTGAGTGTGAACATCTTTCTTGATTTGAGTAACAGTTTTCCTCAGTTCATCCCTTGGTTGGTTGAGCTCGTTAGCTCTAAGTGCTCCATATCGAGAAAGACATTCTTTTATATCGGACGCCTCTTCAGAGAGTGGAAGGCTTTCAGCAATGTCAAGAGCTGTTTTGTGGTCTCTGGTTAGTGCATTAACGTTGGTGTCTGGCAGATGTAATAACTCATTCACTATCTGTGCAGGAAGTTGAGAAACCATAGCATTAGATTTTCATTTGAGGAACTATGATGGATGGTTAAAAATAAACACGGGGTGGTTACATTTTATAATATTATGGAAAATATAAAAGTGGTAAGTCAGGAAAGAAAACATTATTAAATTACATTGGAAACATTAAAAGTGTAATAAATGTTTTCTTTCTGAATAAAAAATCACTACATTCAGATGGTTAAGAGCAGCATTAAGGACTAATGTTCACAAAACTATAACATTATTATTAGTACCCCAGGTATATACAACAAGAGAAGACACCAACATTCTACTACTGGGGGTAGGAATAAGGCATATTTAGCCATTTTGTGAGAGACCCATCAGTTCAAGTAACTTGATTTATATGGCCTTAATCTATACACATATGGTGCTCGTAATGCTGTTGACATACCTCTACTCGCTTTTTCCTGGTTGCCACATGTAATGCTGTGTTACCAAATTTGTCAGGAAGCATAACAATAGCAGCATCCGCATCAAGAAGCAATTTTACCACGTCACAACTCTGTCCTTTTACAGCCATATGCAATGCAGTTTGTCCTTTCTTGTCAGTCCTCCGAGCCAGCTGTGGATCTTTACTGAGCAAGGCTTTCACAATCTCCACATGACCCTGACGAGCTGCTAAATGCAATGCATTTTTGCCATTGGATCTAGCAATCTCCAACAAGCTACAATCCTTCGATAGCAGCTCGTTCACCACTTCCGTGTGTCCTCTTGTCGCCGCAGTTATAAGTGGAGTCGAATTGGATGGACCAATAGTTTTGCTCAATCCCGGGTCATAATCTAGCAAAACCTGAACAATGGCTGCAAACCAAAATACACCATGAATCGTATGGAACAACAGAAAACCAAACACACATTACATTACATCAGCACATAAGAACATCTCATCAGATTATACACCAACAAATTGAAGCCCCTCATTACAATGAACTACTCAAAAGCTATCAATGTCTAGAAGTCAGAACCCAAACATCCAGCCATTCAATTATTAGAGCAACAAAGATCATTCTGCCAAAGAACTCTCTTAAACTAGAGAAACTAAGGGCACCCGAAAAGTTTGTTCAATGACTTAATTAAGATTAGTTACTTCACTTTCTAGGATGAGTTGCTCACTTTATAGGAGTTATAATCTCTTTCCTAAATCTCAAGCAGCACAGTATATGTTCATAAGCTCATAACATAACTCCTCGTATAACTAACTTACCAAAGAAACACTACAAAACACAAGTACTAGAAAGAAGAGAACAGAAAGAGAGATACTACATACGGTGGTGGCCTTGGCTAGCTGCAATATGCAAGGGATCAAATCCCGATCGGTTCTTCTTGGAAACGGTCTGAGCGGTGGAATGGTTGAGAAGCTCCTTCACCACATGGAGATGACCCTTTTCAGCGGCAGTGAACAAAGGGGTCTCACCGAGCTCGTTCTCTTCGTTGACGAGACAAGCGCGCACCTCCGCAATCTCGGTGTCGAGATCGTCGTCGTCGCCGAGAGTTCCCATGACCTGAGAATCGACGTCGAGAAGGATCTGCCTCACCGCGCCGACGTCGCCCCTCTGCGCCGCCAGGTGCAGCTCCGTGTCGTTGTGCCGCCCCGTCACCTGCTTCACGTACTTCTTCCCCGCCTGGTCGATGCGCTTCCCCGAGTTCGACAGCACCAGCGCCGGCGCCGTCGTGGACGACGGCGATGGCGACGGCGATATTTCAGAAAGCGGGTTCTGGAAGCCCGTTGCTGGGATCGGCGATGGGGGGTCCTTTTCTCCCTGCCCGTCAGCTCCGTTTCCTGATACAAGCAAAAGGGTAATCGAAAAATGGAAAATTTAGAACAGTGGAGAAATATAAATAGTTATATATAGAGATAGAGAGAGGTAGAACCTGGTTGGTTTGAGTGAGAAGCCATGGTGATGGTGGAAGAAGGAGCAGAGGAGAGAGTGGAAGTGAAGAGAGTAAGAGAAAGAGTTGGTTTTGGATTGTTATGAGATATCGAAAATCGGAAAGGAAAGGAAAGGAAGATGGGTGGAAGGAAAGTGAAGAAACAGATTCAGAGAGAGGAAGCTTCAGAGAAACACGCACTTTCAGAGGAACACATTTTAGACTTCTCTTTTTCTTGTCCTTTCTATCTTTTTTCTGTCTTTTTCTTTTCTTTTTTTCTTCCCAGTAAAAGACATTTTTAACAAAATCACACTAATAATTTTTTTGTAATAATGCTAATTACGTATCAATTTATTTTCACTATTAATAACCTATAAGACTTTTCTTCAATTCAAGCTGAAGGTGTCTATCATGATTCATGACCTAACTCACAATAGTTTTCTTCTTTTTTGGGAGAAATTGCTTTGACATGTTTAATTCTGCATATGAATTTGACTACACTTCCAATAGAATGAAGAAAAAGAATATGCTTCATACATGACACTACAGTCAAATATTTGTCATGTATATGATGTTATATGTAAAAAGTAATTAATTTATTTTGGACTATAACGAAAATGTATTATATTCAATTATTTTATTATGTATTTGGTGCAATTATTTTTAATTTATCAAAATAAATATTTTTTTAGATAAAAGTCGTGCTCAAAATGACAATTTTAAAATAAAAAATTATACATATGAATTATTGCAGGTTATTTTTTAGTTGTCATAGATAACTGAAGTCATCATATATAATATAATTTTAATATTAATTTTCTTAATTCAAGTTGTTATATGTAGCACCACTCCCGTATTAATTTATATATTTAAAAAATTGAAAAGAAGAATAACTTTAAAATGATAAAACTGATTTTATTATTTCTAATTTTTTTTCTTCCTTTCTTTTCTGTTTTCTTCTACCAATCACATTTAGTTTCCGCCATGTTTCTCATATATTTTTGCTTTATCAACTCATTTCCATTCAATATATTTCTTTTTTTCTTTTACCGAATAAAGCATTAGACTTTAACATTGCCAAGCTTCCAATTAAAGTGGTTGTAATTTTTTAGCCTAAATGAACTCCACCTGGCCCACTAAAACATGTATTTTAACGCGTCAGTTCACCCTTTTATTATTTTTAATAAAAATGAAATTATATAAACAAATCCAATGTGAAGTTTGTCTTATATAACTTTTAAGTCTTTATTTTTCTTAAAAAGAAAAAAATTATTTTATACATTTAATTTCTCTAATCTAATAAAACAATAATACTCACATAAAATTTAAATGAAATTATTAAAATAATTTATCATCTTTAACTAAATTTTTCCATGCCCGAAAGTTTATAACCCGTTTTCAATCGGGCAATCCGGGTCAAAACGGACCAAACTTACACGATCGGCCATTGTTGGGCAGTTAATGACGTAAGAACACAGCGAAATAAATAAAATCGATGGGGTTCATGGAAAAACGAAGGACATTTTGTATAGTTTTATATTTTCATTTTCCTTTTAAGTTTTAGTTACAAAAAATATCACTTTGTTTTCCTTTCATTTTCCGTTTTAAAATAACACGAAATAGTTTTTTTTCTGTTTTAACTATTTCTTTTACAATCGCTTAAAAACAAGAAACAGATAATAAAAATTTAAAAAAAAAAAAAGCAAATCAAACAATCCCTTTGTTGCCCAAATGGGCACATTAACTAGATGGATCGAAGAGATTTAACCTCCACTGGAGGTGAAAAATGAAATGAAGCTAGGGTTTATAGAAGAGTAGAAGAAATTAGGCAGTGGCAAGACGATGATGAAAATAATTAATAAAGCAATTCATTAGATAACAAGGTACTACGCCTTCACACCCATTTGTGATTTCTACACTCAGAATTTCAGTTGTTAGAAATGACAGATACCTAAAGTATAAACATATGGGCACATCAGGATATATCAAATCGAACAACAACACTGGTGATGTTATCTGAGCTTCCCCGTGCATAAGCTTCTTTTATAAGTTCTCTGGATGCCACTTCTGCATCTGTGATATTTTGTACTAAAGACACAGCCTCCTGAAAAGCCATGGATGCACAATCAATCACAAAATAAAAATCAAAAATAAATTTATCTTGTTTAGGCCACCTTTAACAAGTAAGATAGTCTCACCTTGTTTGATATGACATTCCAAAGGCCATCACTAGCAATTATAATAAAATCTACACCATCAATTTCTTCCTCCTAAGCCATAAAAGAACCAAAAGAAGGGAACTTAGCAGCCATCAAAAATATAACGACACAGAATACCAAATGGACGATCAAGCTTATGATTTAGGCAAACCTGAATTTCTGGGTCTGCAACAACATAAGGCTTAAGAAGTTTGTCGCCAAATGCACGGGACACAGCAAGAACACCACCAACCCTCCATGTTCCTGGATCAACCAGCAGCAGTAGAAGCTATTATTTCTCATCAATTTATTATGAAGTATGCCGCGAACCCCCTCCTCCGCCCAAAAAATGACATTAAAACCCTACAGGAAGAAACTTACCAGCCCATATTATAAATCCCCCAGCCTTTTCAATCCTTTGACGTTCATCAGATCTATCAGGCTTGTGATCAATAGACAAAGGAATAGCTACATTAAAACAAAAACTTATCAGTTAAAAGAAGGGAAAAAACAGGAATAGGAATTTATATTGCTTCTTGAGCCTATTTTGCCTATCCAACTAGTATAAGCAATTTGCAAGGAAACTTTACTAAAAAGGATAACACTGGAAACTTAGTAAAACTGCTTGACCCAAAACCAATGTTTGGCAATGCACTACATTGAAAGGAAACATGCTACATATTCCCTCCATTCATCACCATATTAAAAATATGCGGATTATGCCCAATGTAAACCTTATTATCACTAAAACATAACTGGCATGGCATCAACCTGAACCAGCTCTACTTGCAACTACTCTGGAATCACCGACATTTGCAACAACAATTCGGTCCCCCAACAACATAGCTGTTGATGCAGTTGACCCAGCATCTCTTTGATGGCCCTTTTCCTCATTGAGGTAGTCAATATCAGTCTGTTTAAATGCTTCTACTGCAATGAAACGAATAATTTGACAGAAAACATGTTAATATTTACACCGTCCAGGCGCAAACCTAACAACTGTAATATGATATGAAAATTTTGGCATATCCTATAATTTTACAACAATGAAGTTCATACCTATAGCAGTCTTTGTGTCTTTGATAAAATCAGGATGGCTACTCAAATTCTTAAAAAGATTATTTTTCAGATATTCTGCAGTCCGGGAACCTCCATGACCTAAAGGAATAAAAAGAAACAAATTAACACTATTATTTGATTTTATTTCTTTATTTTTAATATATCTAATCAAATAGTATAAATAATATTTTTTATTAATATCAGAAATTAATATTGAATAAGGAAAAAATAAAAAAAATAAAGCATTAACCCTTACTTATACTAACATACTAGATTATAATCATAACAAAATAAGGAAACAAATCATAAGAGGAAATATAGAAAGTAGGAACTAGAAACTATTGTTCAAACGTGAATAAGCTTCATTACAAATAAATCCATTTTAAAATATAATATGGACTCCACCAAATATGGTTGGAGTGATCATTTTCTAATTTGGGCTGTGCCTTACTCAATCCCAAACTCAAGAAGTGTCAATTGCCAAGCCCCTAAACCCTAAACTCAAGAAGTCTCAATTGCCAAGCCTTTATAAGCTATACTTTGACCCCGTCAACCCTATCGATAGTTGATGTTGGGTTTCAACAGTCATTATCCCAGGACAGATACTACAGGAACAGTGTACCTAGGACTAAAGACTTGCAGGATCAGAGTGCATGAGACTGTTGAAGACAGAAAATCGAGATCCAAAGCAGAAAAACAATGTTGTAGGCAAACCAAAACAGACAAAAGAGCTCTAAAACAGAGGTTGGTGCAAGAAGAATCTAGAAGCCAATTCCAGCCACCAAACAAGAGGAATGCAACAAACAGACACTGGGACAGTAGTCAAACAATAAGAGGATCCTTCAAAGGAGAGAAGAGGTCAAAACAGAACGGGAGGAGTCGCTGAGAAGCGACAGAGAAACAGATTGTTGGTTCAGCCTTCAGAGGGTCCGGATCAACCATAGGTAACAAAAAGGGCTGGCCAGCGAGAAAACGAGCTATATAGTGGGGTAAATAAAAGAAAACATGGATGGATCAAGAAAGCAAAGGTGGCAGATCCGAGTAGCAAAGAGCAGGACGAGTCTAGAAGAGATGGAAACTGTAAACAGTGTCACACGCACAAGAGAGATGTTTGCCACAAAAGCTGAGACAGTGACCATGAAGGCACATGCTAGGGAGATTGATCCTATGTTAAAAAGCATCTCACCAACACCCAGCAGGAGGAAACAGGACCACAAGTTTTTATTCTAAATGTCATAGCAAACAATAAAAATCTTACATTTCTTTGTAAATGGGCTATGTTGCACACCAAATCAGAAAAATAGAGGGAAGGGATAAAAGTAAAATACTGATTTTAGGGTATGTAAAACAAGGCTTACCATCAAAAACACCAAAAAACGCAACCATCTGACCATCAACCTCTGATATCGTGGTCTCAAAGAAATCCTCCATCGATGACCTCTTACCCTTGAAACTGGAATACCCATAGCTGAACCTTCCATTTCGACTTCCAGAGAGAAAGCTAGACAAAAATAATCTTTTTTTGAATATTTGAGAGTTGGAAGACAATTATTAGAAAACATAAGAGGATGCCTAAAGCAAAATTCAAATATATTTCATACACCCCTGGAATTCTCTTTGAATGAATTTTGGTAAAATAATTGTTAATGGCAGTAAATAAACAAACAAATTACATCATTTATCACACCCACAATATAAGCCTTGATCATACAACAATACTATATCAGGTACAGATCAAATAGCATTTAATTGAGTAAATATTTCCCGAAACTACTTAATATATGGTCCATCTTTTTCTTAACCTTAGGACTTACTAAATCATATGTTTGCCCCACTCCTCCCTACATCACGTTGGCTAGTTTGAATTCCACACTACATAACACATTATATAATCAAAGAAAGTACAAATATTAAAAATGGCCCTAGTGGTGAAGTTGATTGTCTCAAAGCACACTTAGTTGCCAAAGGATACACTCAATCTATGGGCCTTGATTATAATGATACTTTTTCTCCAGTGGCCAAAATGACTACTGTTCATCTTTTCTTTGCCATGGTTGCTATTCGTCATTGACCACTTCATCGATTGGATATTAAAAATGCTTTTCACCACGTAAATCTAGAAGAGAAAGTCTACATGCAACAACTTCCTAAGTTTGTTGCTCAGGGAGAGTCTGGTTTAGTTTGTAAGTTGCATCGCACCCTTTATGGCCTTAAGCAATCACCACGTGATTGGTTCGGAAAATTTAACCACATTGTTCAAACCTTTGGGATAGAAAGAAGCAAAGCAAATCATTCAGCATTTTACTGTCATTCCTCCTTTGGCAAATGTGTCTGCTTAATAGTGTATGTTGATGATATAGTCATTATAAGAAATTATGTTGCTCAAATATCTTAGCTAAAGGAACACTTGTGTAAACATTTTCAAACCAAGGATCTTGAAAGCCTCAAATATTTCTTAGATATTGAAGTAGCTCAATCAAAAGAAGTTGTTGTAATATCTCAAAGGAAATATGCTCTATATATCCTAAAACAGACAGGTATGATGGAAAGTAGACCAATGGATAGTCCTATGGACCCAAACCAGAAATTAATGACAAATCAAGGTGAATCTTTCTCTAATGGAAAGATATAGAGGGCTGGTTGGAAAAGTTATTTATTTAACTATTACTAGACTTAATTTGTCTTTGGCAGTTGGCGTTGTTAGTCAATTCATGTAGGCTCCTTGTATTGACCATTGGAATGTTGTCATCTGTATTATAAGATACCTTAGAAAGGCTCTAGGAAAAGACCGGCTATATGAAGATAAAGGGAACACCCAAATCTCTAGGTATTGTGATGCTAATTGGGCAGGATCCCCTACTGACAAACGCTCTATTACAGGATATTGGGTTTTCCTTGGAGGAAATATTATTTCTTGGAAAAGTAGGAAACAAAATGTAGTTGCCCAATCAACCACTGAAGTTGAATCCAGGGCAATGGTATCTCTTACTTGTGAACATGTATAAGTGAAACAATTCCTTCAAGAACTTAACTTCTATGAGATGCAGCAAATGAAGATGTATTATGATAACCAAGTTGTTGTCCAAGGATATTTGTCCTGAATTTGTTGGATCCAATGATCAACTTGCAAATATGTTAAGTACAATTTGTATGCTCTAACGTGAGAGGGAGTGCTAGAATAGGTATTAAATATAGGTAGTAAGTAGTTGTATTGGAAAATTGCTATATGTTGTATCTATAACTAGGACTCTAGTTTTGGCTTTTGATCTTTGATCTTCTCTCTACACATTGTATCGGAATTCTATCAATGCAAATATGAGAACATTTGAGAGGAGTGATCAAGCCCTCTCAAATAGTCTTTTTTATTTACATCAACGATCTAATAATTAAGCCAAATCAGTATGGAATGAATTCCCAATTAGACTGGTTCAACCAGTCGTGGAATAATTAAAAGGAACTACTGGATTTTGGGGTTGAGTGGGGAGGGAATGCGACAAAATTAAAGGAGAAAAAATTCCATAATTCCCTAAATTCTTCATCTAATGTGGTAAGGAACAGACGCTTCCTGGTAGGACAAAGCAAATAAACTGATACAAACTTGAAAGCCGTTTTCAGTTTTTAATGAGCATAACTGCTTTAGAAATAAAAGCTGATATTACTCTAAATTATGTATTAAAGGATAACAATAACCACAACTTTACAACCTCAATACTGCCCAACTTTATAACTTCACGTCTTACTATAACTGTAAAATATAAACATTAAGTTCAAAGAAAAATTGCTTAAAATCAGCAGTAGATGCCGGGGTTGGTATGTGTGGTCAGTTGATGAAAAATATATAAAACAATACCTTGTAATTCATAAAAAGTAAAAAATGGCACCACGAGAAATTATTTAATAAAAATAAACATAAAAGAAGGGTACAAAAAGCTATCACGCCCAATTCCAACTAACAGTAACATAGATTAAGACAGACACTACAATCTCCATCCATGCTTTTTCAGAAGCTTAAATATCAAGAAAAAGGGAGCAAACCCAAATATTCTTATCGTGAATTTGCGATGCCATATCATATCATACAAATACACGACCATCAACCCATGGCATTAAAATGCAACAAATTACGTTCGCAATTTACAATCATGCTAACATCATATTTCTGCGTTCCTGTTAAGAATTCATTTTCCCATTTTATCTAATCGTGATGATTATTGAATTTCCGAGCACAACTTCTCCGTTCACCTCGATCATGAATTTGCCCATTAAAAGCATCAATTGAAACCCCAAAGCAATAGAAAGTTGAACCAAAAAAGAGGAACTGCCTCGGAAAAAAAAGGCAAGGCCCACAGTAAATGGAAATAAGCACCTGATGCCGCCACCACTGAAGAGAGAATCGTGATCCTTGGAGGACATGACAATGTTTGGTGTCGCCGGCGGTGCAGGCTGACCTTCAGAGGAAGAAGAAGCGGTTATTGCGACGGCGGAGGTGGCCGCGGCCGCAGTGAGTGGTTCTACAGGGTCGGAGTTTGAGATCATTTTACCATCTCCTCGTTCTCATTTCTCCTCTTTTTTTTTTCTTTTCCCTCTCTCTTATTTCGCTATTTTCAGTTTTTTGGGTCCACTCATTTTCAAAGAAGCCTTGAAAAAGGCCCAAATAAGCCTAAAAGAGGAAAAGGCCCAATTATTCTAACCTATTTGTTGCAGTTTCTTTAGCAACTCAGCATCATTCATTGCATTTCATGCAACTTATCAAGTGCATTTGGACAATTATTCTAATTATAAAATAATCCTCGTAAATAAGGTAGAAATTACTAAATATTCTTATAAGTGAGTTATAGCTTTAAAAATTATAAAATATCCATTTAAGTGGATTAATAATTTATCATTAATAATTTATCATGATCAATTAGTAATTTTAGAAATATATCAATTAAAAAAATTAAAACAAATCTATAACATCTATCAAATCATTCCAAAACTTTCATAATCATTTCCCTCAAATTCCTTCAAATCTCACCCAATATCCATTAATCCAAACAATCCTACCATCCATACACAATTTACTCAAATCCCTTTAAATTCATCCCCTCAAATTCACTTTTCCAACCAAACAAAGTCTAACGTTAGTTTCAACAATATCAACATATCGAAATAAAATATAGTTGTTTTCTTTTCATTTCCGTATAATCAAAATTAAAGCATAAAAGAAAATCATGATCTTGCTAGTTTTCTCAATCTCAATCGTCGCATATCCCATCTTATCATGGTTGTACTGCGTGTTAGCAGTAGTACATTTGGGTGTGCAACAATAATTTTGTAGTATAGTTAATAGGAGTTTGTACAAAAAAGCATTAAAATGGTCATAAGATTCAATACCCCACAAAATAAATTTTACACAGATGAGTGTGCTTAGGCAAGGCAATGCAGTACATGAAGACACATGTGAAGTTCTGAACAGAATCACCGGTGGTTCTGGGGAATCCATGTCAACAGTAACAAGGTCTAGAGAAAAAGCATTTCCCATGATATGTGTATAAATCAGCTTGTAAGAGAAAGAGCAATAAATGTGCCAGAATGGTATAGTTTAGTTTAGTTGGTTGTTTTTCTTTTAGCCTCAGCCACACAAAATCAATTCGTGGTTTTCTTATTTGTTTAAATATTATTTTTCTTTCTGGGTGCAGGGACGGAAGCAGTTAATGCTTCTACCATCTTTGGGCAGTGCAGTAATGAGGGACTCAGATTCACCCTGCGTCTCGTGCTTCTACTCCCCCATGCAACACTCCATGTTTCATGTTTCAAACAGTTCCAGTATCTAATTATATTAAAATACAAAAATTTCTTCTATATTATATGTATATATACTTAATATTTCAATATAATAATCTAGTCCATAATGACTGCTGATTTGTTCACATTATACACAGTACTGTCATACTCACATGGCCTTTTCCTTTTCTTTTTTAAATCACATTACTAATTTGTCAGCAATTTCTCTCTACTTTTTTTATGGTAGGAACAATGTTGTTCTTCATATTAATCTTTGCCTCACTCTTAATTAGACATATACTATTATGAAAATAAAAAGAAGAATAAAGATGAATAAAAGACATGAGAATGAATATATGCTTTCTGTTTTTCTCTGTATTAGATTCAAAATAAAGAACTGAATATATACAAGTACTGTACTCATTCTAGATATAATTAAATAAAGAAAACAAAATAAAATTATTACAATCTGATAATGTCATAAAAACAAATAAACAGAATTGATGATAATTTGATTCTGCCATAAAGACAAAATCAAATAATTAGTTTCCTTCTAGAAGTCTTCTATCCATATCCTCTAAAATATACATAATATAATATATATTATCCTTTTCATCCCTCTCTTTTTAATGCTTATTTCACTACTATCTTTGACTCAACAAAAAATGTTTTAAATAGTATGATTTCTGCATATTTCTTTCGATTTAATCGCTATTTTATTTCTATTTATTAATCTTTATATGGTTAAGAGAAATTTTAAATTGACCACAAGTTAATACCTAGAATCCAACACCTAAATTATATATTTGAATTTAGTTATGAATTTTAAATTTTAATTATAATATTTTTTTATTAAAAGTTTTGTGTTAAATTTGATTGTATTTTTAATCTCTTATTTTCATCAAAATTTAATATTAGCCTTCGTATTCTTTTGTTGTGAGAATGCAGCTCCTACTATTCTAACTTTATCATTGTAGTAAGCTCTTTAGTAAAAATAATTACATGATGGTGATAAAAACAAGAGACTTAAAATTATACAATTTAAATTTTAAAATTCTTTGTCTCTCCTCAAGTTCATGATATTGTTCTCTCTTTATAAATTTTTCCTCTTCTTTATAAGATTCTTATCTCATCTCACGTTTTCAAGATCATTTGATTGGGCAAACTTAGAATCATTCTTAATCAAATAGAGGTTAAATCAAGGTAGATGTTTATTTGTTTTGAAAAAGTTTGGTTATTTTCTTTGCCGTTGTTTAAATCCTTAGAATTTTAGAGTTTATTTTCCAATTCTTCCTTGTGACCTTTTGAGTTTGAGCGATTTTTTTTTTTTTTTCAAATAGGGGAGCTATCATTATTAAGTTTTCTAAATGAGTTAGAGTTAAATGTTTTTATTGGTGTATTATTATTAACGGTTTGTCTTTTAGTAGATAATTATTTTGGAAGATATATGGAACCTTGAGGTTTGAGAGAAATTTTGATAGATACACTTTGAGTTTATCATTGAACGGTTATGCATGTGTTATGAAAATTAGTGGGGGTGTGATAAGTTTATCTTACAGTGTTCTAGAATTCGAAATGAGAAAAGTGACAGTAACAGTTAACACACCACCAACAAAAAAGAAAAGAAAGGATCTTTGGAGGTATTCAATCAGATAACTTGATTTCTAACAAATAGGAAATGACATAGTAATCGACAGCCATGCAGAAATTTAGGTTATGGGCAAGTCAGCAGCCCAAGTTGTCTCCAACATTAATGACATGAAACTTTATTTCATCACTTGCACAGAAATAGTACATGGTATAAGTTTCTCTCAACAAATCGACTCTACACTTGTTCTTCCTCCTCTGACTAATTATATATGGATCTATGTGTTTAAACATGAACAACAATAATTACTTTAAAAGGCTGCAAATTAACATCATCAGACATCTTAACCTGTATAGTTTGATCTAGCTTTTATATTTCTTTTCCTTTCTCTTCTGTACCCCACCTAAAGGACCATCCTGCTAAAATCCAACCTCACAAAGCTAAGATATTCGTCGTTGATCCAATCATACTTTTCCTTGAAAGGGTTATTTATGGACTCTGGAGGGTAACTTTCTATGCAGTCCTTCCACACGTTAGTATCAGACAAGTCCCTCATCACCTCCCAAACACAGTTGTTGCACTTGAACCCAGCTCCAAGACTAATCATCAGGATCCTATCACCCTTTTTGAGCCTCTTCTTGGCTTCCATGTAACCCAAAACGTACCAGAGGCCACCAGCAGAAGTGTTCCCCCATCGGTGAAGTGCCATTCTCGCAGGCTCTAGGTCATATTCACTGAGCCTTAAACCCTTGCCAACTCCATCAATAACTGCCCTTCCTCCAGGATGCACACAGAAGTGTTCTATCCCTGCCTTGAAGTTCAATCCCCCTCCCAAAAGATTAACTTTTGTCTTCTTGGTCTTATTCTTACCAAGAAACAGCCCAGTGAGAAAGGGCACCATTTCTCTCTTCTTCATCCCACTATACCTTACAGAAGCAAAAAAGAACCTTACCATTTCCCACACTGGCAGAATCTTTGGTGCCATCGCTTGAAGGTTCACCGTCAAGGCCTGAGCAGCACTCTTGACAAGACTCTTGGTGAGACGAAAACCTGAGTACCCGAGTTCATCTTCCACCTGAATACAGCAGTTGTAAGCCTCGTCATCGGCACCGTACTGTGTCCTCTCCATGTGCTTCAGTTTCAGTATTGCACGGCCCTTCAGAGAAGGCTTGTTCGTAAACATCATAGAGCAGCCACCAGAGCGAAAGAGGCAGTTGGAAAGCATCATTTTCTTGTCCGTACCACAGTACCAATGTGCACCAAGATCCTCAGTGCTCACAACAATCCCCACAGAGTTCTTGTAAGTCTTGAAGAGTTGCTGCACCACATCAATACCAACAACACTTGCACTACACCCCATTCCTGCGAGATTGAAAGCTTTCACGTTTTCTCTCATTTTGTACCTGTTTATGATACGTGCTGTGAGCGAAGGTGCTGGCGAGAACAAGGACACGTTCACTACGAGGATGTCAACCTCAGAGGGCGAAATTCCCGTCTTCTTGAACAGGTTGTCGAGCGTGTCGAACATGATCTCGTCTATTTCCTCGTACGTGTCCTTTAGAGAAGGACACTCTTCTCTCCCTTCAAGAACGGTTCTGGGGCAGTAAGTGTTCTCCCCAATCCCCGAACTCACAATGGTTTTGAGGAGAAACCTCAACTCCTCCAACCTCAGCTTTCTGTTTCGTAGGACAATCTTTGCCGCTGAGTCCGTGTTGAGTTTGGTGTCTTCTGGGGGCATAAAGCACTCGTAGGCCAACATGTAACATGGCTGGCCTCTACGTTGAAGAATCAACTTCAAAAGGGTGTAGAAAGAGTAGAACAAGAAGGGAAGGAGGCATAAGAACAGAACATCCATCTCTAGCTATATCAAAGAAGCTAGGGATATATATGTTTGTAATGGTGGATGTTACGAGTGCAAACACATGTGCATATATATATATATACAAACACAAGCAGTTATGTAATGTGATTGTGCAAGTTGGCGTCACTCAGTTTGACAAGTTGCGTGAGAAGGGTGAGGCTGTGCCCTACAGACAACTCTGAACCAGTCGATATTGACAGTGATTAGTGTGTCTCTCTCATTCTCAGAAATAAAATAAAATGAAAGTTTGAACAAGTAAATAAATAAGGGTTCTAGTGTGTGAGTTGTTGTTGTGACTGATCCCTGGTCTTTTCTATTTACTTTTCATTCATCAAATTTCTAACCCTTTTTCGGCCAGTTATGATTTATGCTGGATAAACAGGAATCTCGTTGGAGTAGGTCAAAGTTATTAAATGGGGTGTGGACCAACCAGCTTGCGAAGAAGAGCCAAACTACAACTCTATCTGCAAACTTCATCTTCCCCGTTTACTTCACAACTCAACTAACATGCCCCAATGGAGTTGAGAAACTATAAATGCTTATGATATCTGAATCAAGTTAAACATTAATACATATTTAAACGTAATAATACATATTAATCACCTTGAACTTTAACATCATCACACGAGCATGAATCTCAGTCACGGGGATCTGTAGTTATTTTGTTTAAATGTTTGGTTTTAATTGATCTGTTAACATCATATCCTATGACATTTGCATGACATCAGTCTTAGTCCCATTTAGGGCTTTGATTTCTTTATATATATTTTTAATGAACTATTTATTATTAATTTACTATGATATATTACTATGATGATATATTATTTACTATTTTTTTATTATAAAAGTATTCTTCTGCCTTTACCTGTGCATGGTACGTGTTTGGACCCAATTTTGACGTCCTAAAGCTTATGTTATTGAGATTAGTATAGAACTTTAATGAGTGAATTTATGATGGATGTGTAAAGAAGGCATTTATAAATGTTGATAATAAGATAGTGCATTTAATTATTGATGATTTTATATACATGTTACATTTTTTTTACTTCACCGACATTAGCATGAAATATTAATCAATTTCTCTAACAGTGATTTATTTGTTTATAAAACAGTCAGCAAATTGAAGTATGCATGTTAGATTAATTTACATCTTTAATTGAATTTAATTTGAATAATTTTCAAAATATGAAATTATGTTTCATTTTTTATTTAAATTTATAAAAAAAATAGACGAGGACGGATTGAAAAAATATTATGCAATCTTGATTTTATCTTTAAATAATGCAATAAATGGGTCAAAGAAATTCATTACTGTGAAGGCACAACTATTAAACATAAAAAAATTGTAATCCTTGTTTTTTCATTTAGGACAGGTTTTTTTATTTTATTTTTTTTCAAATTCATCTCTAATAGAATACTTCCTTTTTTTGTATATTTTTATATTTTCAATAATCACAATTCTACAATAGCTAGTTATTATAGAAAATAACTTCTATCCTCCCCAAAGTATGAAATGTAATCCATTCTTATGGAAGTAAAAAAAAAAATTGTCTAGGACATAAGGATGTGAAGCTCTCAGGAATAAAACATACAAAAAAAAAAAAACAACTCTTTTTACAACGACCTTCTAAAAAGAAATAAAAGTATTTACTATGCCATCATTATTGTATAATATTGTTTTGACACGTAGTTTAATAAATCTATTTATAGAGAAGTTGTTTTCTTAATTTGTTGATAAGCAACTGTTTTTTGTATTGAGCTATGTCATTTTTTTAGAGGCATATTGACCATTTATTCTTTTTAACCCATTTGAATATACGTGGTGTTAACTTAAAATTTATTTATAATTGAAAATCTGATATAAATTATAGATTTGAATGACACGCTATTTGAAATTAAATAGTTTTCTTTTTGAATAAATTGAATATTAAGGCCATAGTAATTTTAAATCAATTTTAACATGATTTTAAAGTTAAATGTCGACACTTCATATCGACAAATTATGTTATAATTATTAGTAATAATAAATACATTAAACAGTAAATTTATATATGTTATATTTATTATTAATGCTAACATTACTAATAAATTAGTACTAATAATGTTATTATTCTTATTTATGCATAATAGTTCTTCGTTATAAGTAAGAATATACTATTTGTATATGTATTAATATATAATAATTCATTTTATTAATACATTGATTTATATTTATTAATATATACTACTTTATATTAATAATATTATCAATCCAAGTTTATTAATAATATTATAAATAATAATAAACATATAACTACATAAATCTATTTATTTAAAATATTATATATATATATATATATATATATATATATATATATTATAATTTAGTCCTCACCATGTTAACAAAACAATACTCTTGTTACAACGAGAAAAATGATAAAATGAAATGTGCAAGATCACGAATTTTTTTAGGTATAATTTTAAATAGATAAATAATGTAAAAATTATAAATAAGTTATACTAATTTATTCTTTCTTTCTCACTGAAAACTTTTTTTCTATTTTTTCTAAAAATTTAAATTATTAAATTATTTATTTTTATAATAGATTATACTCTTAAGGAGGTGACAATGGGTATATTAAAATAGATTTAACATAATTTTTTCATAGTAAAGATTTCAGTTCTTTTCTGTTGATTTATTTATTTACTGTTGGCAAACCCCATTCACATGTTTGATTCTGAATGTTTTAACTTCAAACTTCTGTTTTCGTTCTTCAGCTTTTTAGGTTTTACTTTTTCTTTCATTAATTTATTACTTAAATTTAAAGCATACATAAAGTAAACTAAATGAAAAGATAGATAAAATATTTGTCTCTAATATAAATTTAGAAAAAACAAATAATCTATGATAGCCTTTAATCGCCATGGCACTGTACCAACGGCCATGATGTAAAGAATAATTTTGGTTTGGTTTAATTAATTAAGTCAGAATTACTCCAAGATTGCCCTGAAGTAGACGTAAGTGTTGATATTAATATATGTGTTTAAAAGTTTTAAACCCTATTAATTACAATTAAAACTCGTTTACTTCCACTATCTTTTGTTTTAAATGCTTTATATATACTATATTTGAGTCTTTAATTTTAAGCATGAATAAATCTCTTAACATACTTTACTTTTTCAGAAACTTAAGTTCTTATTTATTTAGAGACTCTAGTTAGTTAAAAAAAATCATATGTTGTTAGATAAAGTTTAATATTTTTAATATACTGTTATTGCATCAAACAAAACGTAGACTAAAATTATTCAATTAAACTAACTAGGTGATGTTTGGCACTTTCAAGTATTTGTGGTAATAGTATTACTCTTCAATTAATTTATGTATAAAAGCTTTAAGTGAAATTTATCAATGTAATTAATGTTTGCCAACTGCTCATAGAGACTTTATGGAAAACACGATCAGAGCAAAATAATGCTTTATAGCCTGGCTAAAGTTGACCTGCTCATAAAGACACATTTTGACTAATTTCTTTGTCAGTTATTCTAGAAAAAGAATAGAAAGGAAACATAAATTTTACTTTGTTGTGAATTAAACTAAAAAAACATAATTTAATCTAATAATATTTAATATTATATCTTTCAAAATATTATATATGCTTTTATTGATTAAAATATTAAAAATATTGTTTCAGTAAGACGTGCGGGCCAATTTATCTTTTAATAAAATTCTATAAATTGTTATTTTTTTTCATTTTTTTTTTCAATTGAGACGGTTGTTGATATAGATGCACCTTTTTACGTTGCAACATATTAACAAGTTATTAAAAATATCAGGTTTTTTATTTTAACTCGTTTATTAAAAAATAGTTTCATAAGAAAGTTTAGATGCACGGTGGATTGATTTTGGTTAGCAGAAAATATGTAAAATAAAGTTTAGGTATGAAAATATAATTATAACTTTACAGATATTCAAGAAGTGATATTTGAATGTTTATAAGTTTGTATTTTTTTTTTAATTTTATATTTTAAAATTTAGAAAAAAATTATATAAAGTCATAAAATATTATTAAATTTAACTATTTATTTTTTTACTAGAAATTCAGAAAATTTATTTCATTCATTCAAAACTAAACCAACTTTTAAAAAAAAAAAACTAAATATAAATTAAACCTGAATAACTTGTCCAAATTAATCCACAATTCAAAGAATCTATTTAATCCAATAAGTCAAAATTTAGTTCAACGGATTTTAAAATACTATTGAATTGATCAGATTAAGCTCAAATTTGATCCAATCTAATCGATATTCAACATTCCACTCACTTATCTGTAGGACGTTACGTCTCAAAATTAATTTCATGAATATTAAACACCACAGAAACCTTAATGGTAAATATCCTTATTAAAATAAATTTACTCTTTTAATAAATATATTATTTTATTATAAACACAAGCATTTGTCTTTAACTTATTTGAAGGTAAATTAGAAATAACATAATTAATGTTTCATTAGAAATTAATCCAGTTAAATTTATTTAAAAATTCAAACTACAATATTTTTAAAATGAAGAGAATCATAACAGCTTCTCTCTCTAATACAACGCCATGATAGAGCCAAGAACATGAACTCCTCCCTCTCACCCATAATCTCTTTTCCTGTACGTGGCAATATAGCTATGAATATTTCTGTGATTATTATCATGTCTATTCAAAAGTTAAATTATTAAGCGGTCCAAAAAATTATTATTTCAACATATTAACGTTTTTATATTATAAAAGTTGAATATATATTATATACAGATATTGATTGAATGATATAGTTGATAACTTCCCAATAATTCGTCTCAAGACATTGTTATAACAATAGTGTGCGATTATTAGAATTAAGTAGCTGGAAGGAACCCTAAAAAAACTTAAAATGGAAAGCTAATCGTAGTCATGATTATAAAGCTTCATTATGAATCTGAATAGAACACTTTGTATGCATGCATACGAAGTCAAATTTGGGCTACAAATAAGCATTTATTTGATAGCCAAGAGATAAATTGTGACGTTGTATTAAGACATTTCTATAAAAATGTTTCATATATTGAATTGTTAATTTATAGTAAAGAAATTACAAGAAAACGTGTGCATGTATGAATGAAATACAGCGATTGAATAAGATAAGGAACAACTTGGATGGAAGATGATGATAGTAGAGAATGCATGGAGATGCTACGTATGTAGTGAAAGGGAGAAAATGGATGGATTCAAAATAAAGGGATAGCAACATGCAGCTAATTCATTGAAATTATGAACAACATTATCAATTGCAATCCAAAACTTCTATATGTGAATTGTTGTTGTTCCACATATGTCGTCAAATTTAATAAAACTTATATATATCATTATTATTATCCCAAGAATAATTTTCATACACATTGGTTCCAAACTTGCATCATCCATCATTCTCGCATAACTAAATATCTCCTTGTAGAAGTTATGTAAATGTGTACACATGAATTACTCTACTCACCAGCTATGGAAGTCCTAAGAAGATACATAACTAAAATATCCTTCTTCTTTTTCCATTTCTCTACCAACTTCGGTAATATATAAGAAGTGGAAAATATTCCAATGATAATATAGGATAGAGGAAGTGTTCATTACTATAAAATTAGATTGAAGAGAAGAAATATTTGGTTTTATGAAGTTCAGATAAATCTAAAAAAAATTGAAAAGGTAATTAGACTTGATGGATTAGTAACACAAAGATCCATAAAGATTCATGTGAATCTTTTGAATAATTCCATAGTGAGAAGTGAAATAAAGACTCCATAACAATCTAAAATAACTGGTCCAAAGAAAATATATGAATTGAAAAGAAAAATATGAAAAATTGATAGGTATAAAACCTAATTCTCAATATACACTACTTTTTTGTTTTTTAATTAAGCATTGGTTAGCGACCGATCAAATATCTAATATAAGTTTTATTTTATTTTATTTTATATAAAGTCCCTTTTAAGATTTTAATTTTTTTTTTTTAAGTATAGATTAGTCCGACTAGAATAATGATAACGTTTCGTATTCTTTAACTTCAGTTAAACAAACACAATTATCTCATATGGTGATTATTATTGAAATACCTAGCTTTCACTATTGCAATGTGGACTTTTTAACCAATGTAATACATTTTCAAAATACATTCATTTAAATAGTTGTATGTACATAAATTAGCATTCTATAAATCAACTTAAAAAATTATTATACTTAATAAATACTGTATTTATATAATTATAAAAGGTAAAATCTAAGAGATAAATTATTATATATAGTTAAATATGTATAATTGAATAAAATGTTAAAAAAATTGTATGAACTACTTTTAAATATAAAGAAAAATAACTATAAGGGAAGAGAATTTTATTTTACCAGAAAGGGAAGGAAAACGATGTAATATATACATAGTAGCGTAAAAGATAATTCATTTTTTAACTTGTTAAATTAAAAGGGAAGGACCATGTAATATTCATATATTTTTAAAAAAATAGTCAAATAACTAATATTGCAATTTGTAGCAAATAATTTTCTTGACCTTAAATTTTGTTGTGAATTCTTTCTTTTTAGTAGTGAAATGAATATGTTAGGAGAGAAAAAGATTAGAAGAGAGAAGTGAGAATTTGGTAAATGATTTAGTATTTTAAGAAAATTAGAATTTAAGTTTAACTCAATCTTATAAAACTGGTTTATAAAGTGAGGTTTTTATTTATTTATAAACTATTAAAAGACTTCATATCTATTTAACAAGACCTCATCTCTAGTTGATGTAAAATTTCCAACACACTTCTCACATCGAGACTGCTCAACTGATACGTGAGACTATATTATTTAAAGATAGTTCGATAGCAGGTAACTCAAAAACCGTATTAAGATAAACTCTGATACTATATCAAAAAAGTAGAATTTAAACGTAACTCAACTTAAAAAAATACTTGATATTTAATCAAGATCTCATTTCTAATTTACGTGACATCTCCACCAAAATTAAAAATTGTTGATATATATATATATATAAATGTGCATGAAATGTGTACGTAGTATGATGTACAGGAAAATGAAAAGGGTTTTCGCCGCCAATTGAGAAATAGATTGATTCAAAAAAGGGACAGCAACATTCAACTAATTCTTTGAAATTATGCTTCTATCCTATCTGTTCAAGATTTTTTTTTGCTATATTATCCAACAAACTATTTGGTTTGTGAATATTTTGAAGTTTCCCTTATATCTTTTTGGCTACTGTCTTCAAATATCAGTACATCACCATCACTCCTTATATTTTCTGTCTCTTCTCATTCATTGCCACAACTAAGATTCATGTGTTTATGGAGATATAGTAGATTTATTGCAATGAGATTTGTAACAGTTGTGAATGACTTTTTAGTGTTCACTCTGTCCAAAAATGTCTTATTGACTTGACATAAACGCCACATTGGACCAAAAGTTATTATATTGTTGAAATGTGAATCAAATTAAAGTATGATTTTTTAATTGCACATCAGATTAGATTACTCATTTTAACGGCATTAAATTTTATAGTTGATAGATAAACATTTCATTATCAAATATCTTAAAAATAAAAAGTGAATTTTAATTTAATCTAAAGACATAATAAGATTTATATCCATCTATATATTATAAATTAATTTTATCATATAAGATTTCTAATATATTCCATTCCATATTTTTTAATTTATGTGTAAGAGTAAATATGTAAAGATAGTAAAGATAGTTTGATAGAGATTTAATGATATGATAATTCTATTAAATCTTATTAAAATATATTCTAATTATATTCTAATATATTTTAATATCATTTTAAAAACTAGATTTTAAACCTATTTATTAAGTAAAACGATATTTATATCTATTTATATCCTATAAATTAACACTACTTTTAATAAATGTGAAATTTTGGATAAAATATTAATAACATAATATTTTTATTTTAAAATATACAATAACTTAGTATAAATTAAAGTAAAAATACATTACTTGTAATTAATTGATGGAAGTGATATTTTGTTAACGAGTTTGTTTGGGTGAGCTACTCGTATAAATGTTTTTAAAAGTGAAAATAAAAAAAATTAAAAATTAAAAATAATCTTATGCATAAATTAATTTATAAGAACTCTCACATGTTTATAGAAATTTGTATTTCTAATTTGTGTCTTAGTAAATTTTACTTTATTACAAAATTAATTTTAGTTTTTCATTTTTTCTTAATATTTACAAAAAAATTTCGTCGAATCAATTATATTGGTATACATGGTCCATGACAGTTGGTAATAAAAAAAAAAAAAACTAAGTCTTAGATACCTTAAATATATGTATCCACTTATATTTTTAAGCTGGTTCAAATTGCTATAATACAATAGTATAAATAAAATATATGTAGACACGGATTGTATAATATATGTCTGCATCAAGATGTTATTATAATCTATAGCAGATAATTAATCGCCGACAATATGGAGCGGCAATTTGGGTATGATATTATAAACAAGTAACAAGAGAGAAAAATTTTGTTTAAAAGATACTGCTCTAATATATTTTACACATTTTTTATCAAATATAAATTATAAACAATATATAAACTATGTGTAATATTTATTATTTAAAATTAAAGAGGATAAGAACCACATCCAAAGAGACATATCCGCATGACATTGATATGTTTCCAACTCTCGACTGTTCAGAGAGAAAAAGCAACCCTAATATTATTATTGCAAGCACTTTCGATTTCAAATGGCTACGCAAATATTTAACAAATTTACATGTGTTCAAACCTAATTGCTTTATGGACAAATTTTCAGCACTAATATGTACAAGTTTGGCTTAGTTCTTTTTTTATTCTTATTTTTATTTCTTCTGAATTTTTCCCTTTAACTTTTATTTGCCACGCCTTTGATATTGGTTGTCCATTAAATGATAAATGATAAAAGTAATAATAATATTACGTAATCTCCTTGAACTATTTTAGTCATAGATATTATCTTTTCACAGACGAATGGTGCTTTATGATTGACTATGATCTATGATTTGGCTAGTGAGCAAGATAGTGTAAAAAATGATAAATATTTTTTTTTTTTTGTGAACCTCAATATTTATTAATTTTTTTATTAAAATTAGACATTTAGCTAATTTTATAAAAAAATTGTTACGACCTGGTCATGAAAATAACTCATCAAACTTGTAGAAGACGGCTATATACAGTAGAAATACTCGTTTGATACTACTACTATTTAAAATGTCTTTGTCATCATAAAGTTTTATAAGTATAATATGAATCTGGTTGAAGCAGTGAAGACCATGAAGCACCAGATTAGAAACCTATGATTTTACAAAACAATTCTCGATATATTGTCCCTGTCAAAATTTAGACATTGAAACAAGGTTCTTGATAATGGTAAGATCAAGTAATAAAGACCATGTGAACTTGTTCTGATCCTTCATATCGGTTACATAAATTCAAATTTCTCAAAACCACATTCATAAAGTATCTATATAAGTCGGCTTCTTATTTATTAAAAAGTGTTTGTAATAAAAATAATGAGTGATTAGTTTTTTTTCCTTTATTACAAACTTAAATTCGTGTAATTAGCATTTAGATTTTTTTTATTCTTAATATTTGTAATAGTTTGATATTTTTTTATATTTTAATTAGGATTTGATTGATATGGAAGGACTAGCAACTATTTTTTTCATTAATTGTTGGGCTTAACATCACATTAGATGTAGACTTGGAATTATATTTCATAATTTGATTTTTTTTTTCTGCCACAAGAAAATATAGAATTACGAGTGTATTCATGAAATTGTTTTTGATTGACATCTTTTGACAAAATTATATTTGTTTAATGTTTTCTAGATCGTAAAAGAGATGTCATACCCATGAAAACATTTTTTGTCTTTTTGGATAAAGTGTTTGCTTTTGGAATTTAATTTTACTTCTACGTTATTTGATAGAAGTGATACTTGAAAAAAAGTACATTAATTAGATATACGTTGGTGATTTGTATAGTTTTATATTGATCTTCCCATGTAATGTTAGATTAATTGCTTTGATAACTGATTCGTAATTTTGTCATTTTTGATAAAAAAAAAATTGATGTCATTAATAGTATATGTTTTCATAATGAAATAAAAAATGAATGTAATAATAGACATGAACAATATGATCTCATCATTGAGAGGGATGTTTTATACGGAAAAAAAAAAGCTATATATATTAACAATATTTTTTATGTTGGTTCTAATTTAAATATAATAAATACTTTTTAAAACAATTTCAATTTTAACAAACAAATTATTTTACATTTTGATTGGTGTTAAAATTAATATATAAAATCTTCCTTATATCATGAATTTTTTATCATAATAATTTTATTAGAATATCGTCATAATTCCCTATTAAATATTGTTTTCTCATACCAGTGAATTCATTCCCACATTCTGTAATAAGTTAAACTTATAGACAAATAGATCACAATTTAAAGTTTTATCTTTAATAGAAGAAGCTTCCAACTCTGCTTGCAATAAGATTGTATCAGAAGATAACTCTGAAAAAATAAAAATTTAAAATTAAAGATGGTAAGGGGCACGTGAAACTCATAACTGCATGATATAGATATATCGCATGTACCTTTGATTTGTTAGGTTTTGATATTATTGCAAGATTTTGGTTCTTCGTGTTTATTTAAAATGACTATAAATTCAAGAAATTAATGCCTTGACTTTTACCTCACCAGACTAGGTGCAACCTAAATTGTTTGTTTTTTATTACTTTCCATCACTAGTATTATTTAATCATTATTTTGTTATGCATATATATTCCATCATGGACAAAATATGAGTTATTGTGGCAACGAAAATTATATAAATAATCACCAAACCTGAAAAATCATCGCACCACTGAGGTAGCAAAAACATTTTAAATATCTTATATTAGTTATTGAATCAATAAAAGTAAATGTTTTACATTTAGTTTAGTATAACGAACAAAAAAAGACCCATTTTATATTTGTTAATAATATATTTAATATAATGTAAGAAACTTTTATATCGATTACTATAAATATATATAAAATGTTAGTTTTTAAAAATATTTTTTCTTTAATTTTTTTTCTAAATAATATATTTTTTAAACTGTAATATTCTAAAATATCCAAAATTATCAATAGAAAAAGTTAACAACACGTATTCATTAAAATTAAGGGTGGGTAAGTAGTCATTTTTAGGTTTGACTTTTGGAACTCGTGTTTTAAAGGAGACATTTATGAAGCAAATTGTTATCTTTTTTTAATTTGATGCGACGTTCAGAAGCCTCGTATAAATGGATTGGTTGATGGGCTAAACTTGTAACCGGAAAAATTAAAATTAAAAACTTAATTATTTTTTCCTTTCATTTGTTAAGATAAATTCCAGTAAATTAAATCTATTAAATTAAAGTTTATCAAATTAAATTAAATTACTTTTCTTAGTTGATTACTTGTATAACTTTTCTGTCTAAACTTGTGAATCCCTAAATCTAGAAATTGTCTATAATTATACTAACTAAAAAATGGCTTTGAAATTCACTATATTGTTTGTTATACTGATTATTGACTAATACTGATTAATTACTGCAAAAAGCACTATACTTTATAAATTATTTACATTATTATTGCTATGTTGCTAAAGAATTGTCGGCAAATATAAAATTTGGCATAGGAAAATCAACCACCAACGTCCAACAATCTTTTTAATTTATTTTTCTTTTATAAAGAAACATGTTTTTAAATTATTTGTTGTGTATTACGGTGGTTTAATTTGTACATATTCTCTCTCTTCTTATCTAAACCCGTACGTCCATTAATTGAAAAATTTTGGTCAACTTGTCTAGGTCAAACCCCTTCCAGCAGTACTCAAATATTACAGTGTAGCAGAACCTAACATGTACAATAACTAAAAATTAAATTTAAAATAAATAATGAAAAAATAAGTAAAAATATATTAACTTATATAATTTACTCTTTTTATGATATTATTGTACAAATCAAAGAACTCAATATATATGTGATATTTTAAATTGAACGAAAGCATAAATTTGTTTTACATTATAAAAAATATTTTCCGTCGTTGTATATTCATAAAAATTATGTTTTATTAGGATGCCACCATCCTTTTATGTTTTATAACGTGCTTTCACATAATTAAAAAAAAAATTGTTAATTTCGTGGCATGTATCCTTATCAAAACTTTTTTATACAATTTTCACCTGTAATTATTTATAACTTTGATTAGATTCCACTTTAGTTATCTGTAGAATTTCATTATATTTTACAATGCCGAATTGATGAAAGACAAAAACTTCTTTTATATGATTAAAACGGTAAACAAATTTATCAAATGTAGTAATTCAGTATACTTTTAAAATAAAGTTAAATCAAAAGTCACGAACAATAAAAATAAAGAATAAGAAAAATTGTAGAAAAATTCCTTTATGATTCCATCGTAATTCGAAACATCAACTATGAGAGTTTTTTACAAATTGGTGTAATTTTACGTAAATAATATCAAAATAAACAATTGTTTTAAAATTATGTATATGACTTTATTTTAAAGAAGTTGTATTAATATATTACAGCTTTATTAAACATTTTAGTAGTGTTGTGTGAATTATGAAAGACTTCAAAATTGATGAAGAAATCATGTAGTTTAATGATGGTTTTGTTTAATTTAATTTAATTTTCTATAATCTTTAGTGAGTCATACTCGAATTTAATAATTTTAGTAGTGGCGGTGAGATTATCGATCTTACATAATCCACACAATTTCAATTATTTTTAAATTAAACTAAACTAAAGTCATACATTTTTGGCATGAAATTAAACTAAAATAAAAGGTATCCATAGACTACAAATTAATAACAGAAAATACAAAAAGTTAATATAAATTGAAATACTTTGTAAAATTAATTATTTCAATTTAAGGATATAAATACACTCCTTCAATTCTCTGATCCAAGACATTTTCCTCTTAAAATAAGATTTACTCTGAATTAAATTTGAGCTACACTGCCAACCAAATTAGGTAGAGTGGCCTTCTGCAAAGTACCAATTTGTTTCCATTTTAATTAATTTGATTGTTCTTTTCACCTATATAACTAATTATTAATCAATTGTCAAACTTGACCACTAATATTGAGAAAAATATCTATTGATTGATTAATGTGTAAAATTTAATTATTTTAATGGTTGTGTAGGTATCTAAGATTGGACTGGTAGATCTCAAGCATTTAATGAAAGAAAATTCAGACGTATTTATTTTATTGTTTTTTTTATTTTAATTTTTTTTATGGCTTTGGTAAATTTTAAGCTTCCTAGACTGAAGTTCTTTCTAATTTAAAATTAAATTTCGAGTTAGATATAAATATAGAAGAGATTAGATGGAAAGAACTAGATAGTTAAGCAAATATTAACTACATAGAGAAAATTAGATAGACAAAATTAAAAAGAAGTTGATAAGGATCAAAAAGAAATATTATGTTGCTTTGGATAATATATCAAAATTGAATTGGGCTAAGGGATTGGAATGGACTCTCAAAATTAAGATAATAAATGGACAATAAATTTATTATTTACTTTATTTAATTTAATTTTCTTATTAATAAAATGTTTAATCACGTCTTACAATAATAATGTTGCTCTGAAATTAGGTTTCCGTGAATGTTTCAATCTGAAATTATAATATAGTTAGAGTAGTCATTGTATTTGAGGTATTCTCTTTTGGATTTTGGAGTTTTATTAAGATTTTATCTCCATTACAATTTTATCTTAAAATATATCTTAATATATATTTAAATTAACATTGTCATCAGTTGTTAAAGAATCTGACTAATAGGTCTATCGGAACAAATCTTATTTTTAAAAAATTAATTAAATTTTCATTTTTTTAAAAAATAGTAATTTTCTTTTTTGTATAATTAAATTGCCGTAGTTAATTGTATGAATTATCACGATATATTAATTATTAAAAACCGTAGTTTTTTATAATTAATCACAAATTATAATGGAAAACGTAATTTTGTTATTTAAATGTTAAAAGATTGAATTTCTTGTTCAGAGAGGAAGAAGAAAGGTGAAAAAGGAGGAATAGAAGGGTGAAATTTCAATGGCGGGGATTCAGATGCTACCGTACAGCGACGTCGATTCCGATTTGAGGGCTATGGCCGGCCGCGCCGAGGGTTTCGGCCGTAACGCCATCGGCGGCCTCCACGGTTCTCTGTATCTCGTCACCACTCTCGCAGGCACACTAACCCATGCTCTTTTTTTTCTGCATTCAATTTAATTTAATTTAATTGATTTTTGAAAATGTGAATTAACCAATGATTGATTGAATAGAGATGAATGAGAATAAGATAGTATTGAATTATGGCCATGATGGATGGATGGATGAATGAATGATTGGTTTCAGATGATGGTCCTGGATCCCTTCGCGAAGGATGTCGTAGAATGGAACCTTTGTGGATTGTTTTTGAAGTTTCTGGTACGATTCATCTGTCGTCGTACCTGAGCGTGTCGTCGTATAAGACAATAGATGGGAGAGGGCAGAGGGTGAAATTGACGGGGAAAGGTTTGAGGCTGAAGGAATGTGAGCACATCATCGTGTGCAATCTTGAGTTTGAGGGTGGTAGGGGTCATGATGTTGATGGCATTCAAATCAAGCCAAATTCTAGGCATATATGGATCGATCGTTGCACGCTTCGTGATTACGACGATGGCCTTATAGACATCACAAGACAAAGCACCGATATCACTGTATCTAGGTGGGCTCATTTTCCCCGTTTTTAATTGAATTACAATAGTGGTTTGACTCCTGTGATGTGAGTAAGGTAAAAGTATGTGCATGTAATATGATTGGTGGATATGCTTTGTTATGCATATGCATGTAATATTATGGGAAATGATATTTTGAAATCAATCGACAACCCTTTTATAATGATATAATAATTGTAATATCTGAGTCTGTCAATGGTGTTTTCGTGGTATAATTAATTCGTGGTATAATTAATATTAGTCGTCAATACACTAGTGTTAATATTTTTTTTTTCACTAAGCGCTGACCCTCTGTTTGGATTCCCATCCCCACAACTCTGAAGCATGTCATTGAAGAAACTATTTGTTGTGTTTGGTATGTTTTTACATGACGGTGTAGACAGACTTAGACATGGATCTACGTGCATTGAGATTATTTACCTTATCCTTTGAGAGGAGTTGTTCATTTTGAATGAATTGAACTGCAAGAGTGGTTTGTCGCGTATTAGACTCTTGGAGAGTGAGTAAAAGTAAGGTGAGTAACCTCAGTTGTTGATAAGAAAATTCATGTTTGATTTTAATTTTGATTTTGATTTTTCAACACATCAAACGTTTTTGTACTATCAATTCAATAGTTGATTTTTTCATCAATGATTGAAGGTGTGTTTGGATCCTCTTCCACACAATTGGGGCACTTCACTGAAAAAAGAAATTGTTAGTTGCTTTTAGTGTGTTTTGACATGTATCATTGATGGATTCTCAGACACACAGAGATTACTTACCTTGTCCTTTAGTGAGAGTATGTCGATTAGAGGAGGTGAATCCATTGGTCAAATGTGATGGGTTACTTGGCTTTGTGGCACTAGGTGTTGCTTTGGGCAGCATGACAAGACCATGCTCATTGGAGCCGACCCAACTCACGTTGGTGATAGATGCATCCGGGTGACCATTCACCACTGTTTCTTTGACGGAACACGACAAAGACAACCACGTGTGAGATTTGGAAAAGTTCATCTGTACAACAATTACACCAGAAACTGGGGGATATATGCAGTTTGTGCTAGTGTGGAATCCCAGGTGAGCTTGCTGCTATCATTTGTGGATTTTCTTAAAATTTTCTTTGCGTTTTAAATGCCGTGCAAGATCTGAGAGGGTAATAGCTTTTTTGAAAATCATTTTACAGATATACTCTCAATGTAACGTATATGAAGCGGGAACAAAGAAAAAGACTTTTGAATTTTATACTGAGAAGGTAAAATATTTCTTTTCACTCAAGTTTGTTGCTTTATTGTCATTATGCATATCATAGTCACAAAGTTTCTCTGAGGTCGACACTTGAATGCAATTCCTTAGTTGCACTCAGTGTTGTTCCTCAATTAAAATTAGAGTTTCATCCCTGTAGCTCAACATGTCATCATTATATACGAAGTGAAGCTCTATTTTGGTTTTTAACTGAACACAATAACTTTGTGTGATCTATGAAACGGACTTCAACTAGTAAGCAAGACTATTCTTGCTTTTATTATAGTATCTCTGATTTTGAGTGATGAATATTTAGTGCAGTTATGGTTTAAGTCCAGAAATGTGAATTATTCATAGTGCTTCTTGAAATATTCAATCTTGTTTTGTGACCCAATCTTAGATGATGTCTAAAAAAAGTTAGTTTTTACTCTTTAGATCAGTCATATCGGGCGGCACATTATACCCCACCCAATGGCTACTAATGATTGTGATAAAAATGTTTTCATAGGCGGCAGATAAGGAAGAGCAAAAGACTGGCTTCATAGTATCAGAAGGAGACATGTTTTTGAATGGTGCTCAGCCATGCCCGCTTACACAAAACAGAGAAGTGGCCACGTTCCATCCTAGCGAATATTACTCGACGTGGACAATGGAAGCAGCTGAGCATTCTCTCAGAGAGGTCCTCCAATTGTGTACAGGTTGGCAATCCATTAGTAGGCCAGTAGATCGTATGGTCCCTAATTAGGATTCATTGCATGAGCACAGCTTCTGCTTTATATGAAAACCATTCACATTACGTCAAGCACATTTAAGAACGAAGGTGTAATTTGTCCTTTATTTAATTCGAGTTGTACTAACATATTGTTGTCTTCTGTAAACGTAGTCAATTTTGTGGTTCTGACTCAATTTGATTTGGTATTTATATCTGTCCCCAATCATAATTTTCATTGTCAGAACTTTCTGACTCAGAAGTTATTCTTATTCAAGTTTGAAATTTAGAGGTCTAGGTAATCTTTTTTTAATAATTTTATTTTTGAAGTATATAGATGTGGTGATCAAGCAAGAAAATTATTTACACCTCGTATGAAATTTTCATTGTTAAGTCCTTGTCTTTGAATGTTCTTTAAGAATGAGACATGAGAACAAGGACACCTTTTCTTAGCTGATTGTGAAGTTCACATGGAAATACTTTGGACCAGGAAGAGAGTTGGTTATGGAGTTCACATTCAAAGAATTTGGACCAACAATAACAGCAAAATGAGATTCAAAAAGACTAGTAGTTGTGGCATAATGTTTTTGGTCTGGTGTTTGTATACGCTTCATGATTTGGATTCTTTTGCCCATCAACTGTGATCATGCCTGGACCACTGCACTTTCGGCCCACTTGTTTGATTACATGAGTTCACATTTTATTTATTATTTTTAAATTTAATTTAACTAAGAGAAAGGGATGAACAGAAATTATTTACTTTCACAAAGGTTTTGGGCAAACTTTTACACAAGGTTTTGTGAGAGGAAAAAAATCCTGTTTCTAATGCAAACTAAATTAACTTACGTACTTTAACTTTAAATAAGTTAAGCAAAGAGTTTATTGAATAACAAAAGTGAATGAGTTAGTTTTAACTTGCTTTCGAAAAATGAGTTGCTTTTAACTTATATAGAAGTCCAATTCATTTTACCTTTTTTATTTTTTTCTCATACTGTAAATATTTTCAGAAAAAATTAGCTAAATGTAATCGAAGTTATTTGATTGTATCAAATATAAATGTATATGGAAAATTTTATCTGAATATGGTCGGATTATATTGTGAAACAAAAAAATCTCCCTCCCCAAAAAGAAAGAATATCATTACTAAAACAATTGAATCTTTCGGATAAAAAAGTTTCACATACAAAAGTTTCACATACATGTACGTAAGATGACTAAGAGGGCTCAGGAATAAACATGGATTTACATCCTGACATGCTTAATTAGGCAACCCTCATTAACGAAGTAAATTAAATTGGTTGCACAATTCTGTGATAAGGTATGTCCAAAGAGGTCAAAAAGAAGAAAATCAAGCAACTAAGGGTTATATTAGATGGACAAGAATAAACTTGAAAAAAAAATTCAAGAAAGAAAACCAAGTGGCTTAAAAATTGCATTAGGTGAATTTCGTGTGTAAAACTAGTATTATAATGTTTATTTTTATATTCGCTAAGCTAGAATGATGACATCATTATTAGTATCAGGTAGATTATAAAATTGTACTTTCTCTGTATCATCATCGATTGAAAACATTTTATCGTTTATTTTATTTGCACTATAGTTTTATATGTAGTACAAGCATAATCTTGCTCATTAACCTCTCAACAACGAAAATTTTATTAAGGCTGATGCAGAAATTTAGTATCACAATGTATTCATGCGCTGACTTTCATTTTATTTGTTACAGCTTAGAAGACATAAATGAAACTGCATGCAAGTCATAACGAAATTGCATTTTTTTGAAGGACTAAGCATCTCTTGTGCTATACTCAATTCTACAAGCAATCAAATGTGCTTTGCTCTTAGAAAAATATTGTACTGGCAAAATAAATTACAAGTTATATTATAGTCACAGAAGTATGAGGAAATTTGCGAAAAAATGTATAAAAATTCGATGCACTTTACCATACAGTTTTAACAATTTCAAAAAGTAAACGTAAATTTGCTTTAATGGATTTTACAAATTACAGTTTATTTTTTTATTAATTTATGCGTTTTTATATGTGAGCTTAAATTTAAAAAAAAAATCTTGAAAAAAAGCCATAGGAACCTGGCGGGGAGCGCAAGATATTAATCGTTTTGCAGGTCCCATGCAAATGGTCTGTGCATACATTTCTCAAAATACGTGAATGTGGGTCGACTAAAAGAAACGACAAAAATGTAATGCATCAATCTTGAACGAAAACTAACAATGCGCATAAATGCTAGTAGCTTCAAGAAACCCAACAAGAATTTTAACATAGGCAATAATAAATAGTAACTCCAACATGAAACTACAAATCTGAGATATATCAAAACTGGTCAAGTATAAAGGAGGTAAACGTCAAATTGATCAACAAGATTTGCTTTAATATTACACCTTGATAGCATACTTCCTCATTGGGAAATACGTCTCTTTCTTCTTCTCCCTCTCCGTCTTCAATGACGCCTGCATGAATAAGAAATAAGAAATCTCATGAGAAACAACTATTGTCCAGCACCACCAAATATAGAAGAAAAAGAATTAGAAAAAAGGTGAAAGGCATTCCTACAATCGTGTTAATCTATAATGCAAGAACTAAAAGTCGTATTTAACTTCACTTCCCTCCAATAATGTTCTTACATAAAATTAGGGGAGTATTGATGTTTGTGTTTAAGAGTGTGACTATACAAATTCTAATCAAGGTTATTTTTCCTCGTGTCTAAAGCTAATAATACCAGCGAAACTCTAAATCAAAAGTCTTTGTAGTTTATATTTTAAAATCTTATTTCAAGAACAAATTCAAGAGCAAATAACTGTAACACTAGACAACATTTAGAAAGGACAGGATCAGATCAACTTGATCCAAGTACTTAGAATTGTATACAAGGATTGACAGGAAACACGTTTCTATGGATGTCGCTGACTTTTACTCCAGATAAAAGAACCTTTTGAAAGACAATCTTAACAAGGGCATTTCAAACAGACAAACTTCAACAACAACACAGTATTCCTCCCTAACCAGATGATTATCTCAAAAAATAAACTATTTTAAACCAGCCAATGTACATCCTAATTACTGCAAGATTCAATTTCCTTCAAACGAGGGGAAGCAAAACAACACAACCCCCACTCCCAGATATTATAGGAAGGGATTTTACCCACATTTTCCCTCTGACAAAACAGTGCAAAAAGGCACTGGGAATATAAAATTGGAATTTGAGCAATACATGAGAATTCTTAAGCACACAAACATACATAGAAAAAAGGTTCTAGCCCAATAGAAAACATATAGATGTTGCTCAAGACTAACAACTTCAAGACCTCACACATTCAAACTAGTAGTCACTAATAAAAACAAAAGATGAATGACTACTACTAGAAAATATAAATTAAAGCTCATCAAAATCAATCCAACCCATTCATTAACAACTAACAAAAAGGCCTGCATATTAGACAACATACTTTAGTTAACACAAAGTTAGTAGTTCGATCAAAGGAAGGAACAAATGGAATTACCTGGTGCTTAGTAAGCCTCCTGCGAATAGCCCTGGTTTTCTTGGGGCGGAGATCAAGAGGCAAGTACTTTTTGTTCTTGTAAGCATCCCTCAACGCAGCCTTTTGCTTCTGAGAAATCACGGTCAAAACCTGAGCAATGGACAACCTCACCACTTTTCTGCAAACCCGAATTCACAAAAAAAAAAGAAGAAAAAAACATAAACACAAACACCTCACATGCATAATACAAAACTAAAAGATAAACGACCCATTGGATAAAGAAATGGAATTTTACATCTTTGAGAGCTTGTTAGGGGCACCTCCGGTGACCTTAGCAACACGAAGCAAGGCTAGCTCGGCCTTGAGGTCCTTCAGCTGATTCAAGAGTTCAGCTTTCGTCTTCTGCCTCAGCTCGTAAACCTTAATCCTCGCTGCACAAACAACGCTTGTTTTAGTCACATCAATTAACAACAATGCACAGAGAGTAATGCTTCTGGAAATTACCCATTGCTACACTTCTGCGAGCTTCTGCTACGGCTGCGACTCTTCGTTGCAAACCCTAGTGTTAAATAAAAGAGACGAAGCTCGAAATTAGGGTTTTTTTCACTTATATAGAGTGCTGTATCGGGTTTGGCCCGATGGGTTTTAAACGGGCCCAATTTTTTTTCTTGGGTTGAATTAGGGGACTGCTTCCTGCACCTCCATATAATCTTCCTGCACCTCCAAAGTTTAGGCAAATTTACCATTTAACCCTTTTTTAATATTTCATACCCCATAATACCCTCCACTACCCTTCACATCCTTTCTTCCTCAACTTTGCCTGCACCCCGTTCCAATGCCACTGCACCCCATTCGACGGCAGCTGCACCTCCTCCTCCACCTCCACCTCCACTGTTAGTGCTTGTATCCCAGTCTGCCAGTGCAAATCTATATTGAGTGCACCTTGGTTGTTTGGTTGTTGGCTTGGTTCTCCATCATTGTTCTCCATTCACGGTTCGTGAAAACTGTAACCCACAAACTTCAACTTCCATCATTTTGGCACCCATTCAAGCAATTGAAAAGAAGGTAAGCATCATTGTAAGTTTAATTTTAGATTGTAGAGGTAGTTGTGGTGGATTGGTGGCGGAGGACGGTGGTGGTCGACTTTTTTTTCACTGTCAAACTGTTATACAATTTGTAGAAACCGTAGGTAATTCAAATTTTCTATTCTGCGGTTTGTATAAACCGTAGAACAGTAGAAATTTTTGTCTATTCTGTGGTTTGTACAAGCCGCAGAAGAAAAATAAAATTTCTACTGTTCTACGGTTTGTATAAACCGCAGAAGAAAAAAAAATTTGCTACCTGTTTTA
>Ga0099825_1000085_pt1 | contig 62454 bp, 27 predicted proteins | sample SiratroredBW_FD_76838 | JGI IMG/M metagenome (GOLD analysis project Ga0099825, IMG submission 76838) | Root nodule microbial communities of legume samples collected from California, USA - Siratro red BW | ecosystem: Host-associated > Plants > Roots > Nodule | place: USA: California | collected...
ATTGTTTTTTTTTTTTTTTTTTTTTTAAATTATAATATATTTTCAATTTATTTTATTTTTTAATTTTTTATTTTTAAAATTTTTTTTTAAAGGATTATATAAAATAAAAAAGAAAAAGTTTTAAAAATATAATTTTTTATTTTTTTTCTTTATTAAATTAAAATTAAAATTGTTAATATTTTTTTTTTTTTTTTTTTTTATGTAAATCTTGTTTCTGCACTAGTAAATAACCTAACATTAATCGTGGAGATAGATTTTAGTATGATAATGATGTTAAAGTATAACTTACCACTTAATTCAATCCTAAACCGCCAACTTATAAAATAATAATTATTCTATTCATAAATGATGTATCGATCGTTTGTTGGTCGTGTCTTATTTAACATGATCTCACGATTTCAATGATGAATTTTTATTTGGAATAATGATATTTTTAAGATGAGCAATTGTACTTGGCTGAAGTAAATAGTTCACTAAACATTAACCCATACATCAATTAGTTCTCCTGTTATTTAGGGCAGTTCTGGCATTTGAAATTCTTAATTTTCTAATATGAAATTTATATTGAAGTGAAGCTCACTCAGCAAATTTGGAAATAGAGAGGTTAGCAGATTACGAGGAGCCACATCATTTTAACGTATTAAATATTATATTAAACACCAAAAGTTGCACCCATGATTCCATCCAAATTCTTGCAAACGCCACCTGCTTTATAAACTATTAATTCTTGCAAACGTCGTGAATTCCAGATGTATATAAGAGATTGTGACCCTTAAGCTTTGTAAGGGATGGTCAAGCTTTCTACAGATGCCAAATAGTTATTTATGATTTCCAAATTCACATGTTCGTATGCAAATTTATATTGTCCCTCATATGATTTTCACCAAGATTTCTGGAGTACACACATTACTTTATAATAAAAAGATTACTGGGGTTTACTTTTTCAGTTAATGCAAATCGTTCGTAATATCATGAAAAGGTTATTTATTGTTTATTTGTAAATTTATAATACAAAGGTGTGAAGTGTTTGAATAAAATGATAAGTTTATAAATGCATGAATAAAAATATTCATAAATGATATGTATTTTAAGGTTTTTGGTTAATGAATTCGTAAGTCATTGATAACATATTGTTGGTATTTTACAAATAAAAAAATTGAGAATCAGAAATAAAAATACGTGAAAAATGGAATAAAAAATATTAATAAATCTCACCCTATTAAACATCGTTTTTATTCTCATTTTCTATTCATAAGTTTCAATGCTTATGCAGCTAAAAAATAGGAATGTATATGTATGTGAATAAAATTATGCAGGTGAATGTATGATATCGAGTGGTTAAGAATAAGCAAATGTAAATTTAATTGATTTGTATTTGTTGCAAGAGTAAAATGTGTTTAACAAATTAATAATATCTTAATGAAGTTATTAAAATGTTTAATAGTTGTAATTTGTTTTATGAATAGCCAGGAATAAATGAATTAGTGCACTAATTTATCAATTTGTTACACAGCCACGTAATATATAAATATATAAATCTTTTACATGATATATAAGTGTAAAACATTCTGACAACTATTTATTCAAGATTTTGAATTAAATGTAATTAATATCAAATTCACCCATATAAGTTTTGAATATAGGATCAAATTTATTAGTAAAAATATAATAAATATATAAATACAATTATACATAATTATCTATTCATACTTAAATACAAATTACTAAACATATATGTATATATAATGATAATAATAATAATAATAATATAGAAATATTAAATTTTTTAACGATATTTATCTTAGGTGGTTAACTCTTGTGTGTAGACACAGGACAGAGTGAAAGAAAAAAGAATCTGATTGGTTCAAGCATTTACATATATGTAGAATCTTTAGACGAATATTCCTCTGTTCATTTGGGATAGGTTTGGTTCTAACGACGGATTGTCAAAGAAAGAGGAAGGACTAAGAAAGTTGGAAATCCAATGAATAAAAAACTAATAAAATACAAAAATAAAGAGGCAGAGATTTGCGAAGAAATACTGTGTTGCATATTTTCTATTATTAATTTATTAATATTTATAATAATTATAATTCATTAAATCACACTTATCAAACTAATTATATTTAATTTTAACTATAATTTTATCTATTACAAAATTATTTTACTAATCATACACACCACTCACAATACTTTTAATAATAATAATTTATTTTTTTAAATAATTAATAATTCTATTAATTAATATAATAATTATAATTAATTTTACATTAATTTTAATTATAATTTCATCTACTAAAAAATTATTTTATCAATTACACATATCACATCATTCACAAATTTCTATAAACTTTTCACTCAAATCTCACCATCTTCCCCTTAATCCAAATAACAAAACTTTCTACACAAATCAACTCAAATCCACTCCTTCAAATCCACTCTCTAATCCAAACAAAGCCTTGAAGAGTTGGTGATTGATAATATATATATATATATATATAAGAGTTTTATGGTTAATTTTTTACCATAGTCTGTTTCTAAACCTCACAATATATAGTTTTCAATAAAAAAAAATAAGATATATACTATTTATTTATTTTACCAGTAAAAAAATTAAACTAATATGAAACATAATAAAATAAGTAATTCAACCGTGATATAAAAATAATGATTTCAAAGGTGGATAACTTTTACACCTCTTATTACTCAGAAAGATATAATACATGGTAGCAGCACACATATATGTATTGTTTATACTGCAAACTTTAATGATTCTTATTGAGGAACCATTTAGCACTAGCATCTAGAGTTAATAATTAAACACAATCCACTCCTATATCCAATCTAAACTCTTTTCTTTTTTTATTTGGCCAACTATATAAATAATGCTTATAGTATGCTTCCACACTGCTCTCATTAAGCTTAAGTACTTCCCACTTTTAAGCACTCTTTTAGAGTTTTCATTTCACAGCATGGCAAATGCAGCAATGGCTCGAGTGTTCATGTTTATACTAATCATCCTCTACACCTTTTTCATCACTTTGCAGGCACGTAGTCTCCATGGCCATCCATTCATTCGTCAAAATAATATTGCAGATAGCCCTCATCAATTTCATCACAAATATTTAGGTTCAGACCTATCAAAACAGCATATGCATGTTGAAGATAATGGTGATGATGTCCCTCACAAGGATGGAAATACACATAGACTCGCACCAGGAGGACCAGATCCTCATCATAATTTTGCAACACCGCCAAATTGATTCAAGTAGCTTTCTTTGGAGATTTCAACTGTGCATGCCTCATATAGACACACATGAGCATGCAAAAAGGTTGTGTTATGAGGTGCATAACTGAACTTCGTATCATCTTAATTTTCTTCCCATATTCAAGCTTTTGTGGTATTTTCAAATAATAAACCTCCTTGCTTTTGAAACCCAGTGTTCTTGAGCATGTGTAGGTGGAGTTTGAATCATTTTTGTTTGTGTTATTTGTCCACATGTAGTGGCTATTTTCATCCTTTTGTTTGTGTGCATTTTGTTTTTTCTTTTCTAACTTTTAGAGAGACTTGAAGGTCAGTGAAGAGGCTATATGTCAGGATTTGTAATGTAGTTCTTCTACTCATATATGCCAATAAAATAAATTAAGATGAAGCATTTCATGCATGTGCCAACCCTATTACATCTAAAAAAGTCTAAATAAGGAAAAAAAAAAAAACTACTCTGACACTAACACTAACATAATAGGAAGACAACCTAGTACACCAATCCACCTCAAAACAACAAACGAGAAAAATATAAAACCCTAAACACGGTGGCTAACAGGCCCCAAAGAATAATTTCCATTTTGTCTAACTACGCACTAAAATGTTTCATCTGGTAAAACTGAGAGATCTGAATTAAACTGAAGCCTCCCTCTACTGCTGCTAAGTAATAGTAGTCCATACCTTTAACAATGTCGTGCTATTCCCCTATATGCCAATAATATATATATATCACCTTTCTTTTATGTCAGTCATATTTTTTTATCATATTGTTTTAATTTATTTTATATTAGTTCAAATAGTTTATTTCTCCATTTTTATTATATTATAAAGTAATATTTTTAAAAGAATTTAAAAAATAAATAATTTTATAAGAATGATAATAACAAAATATTAAAATAATCATTTAAAGAAATAAAAAGATTGATTAGTATTAAAAATTCATATGTACTTCTGAATAATTTAATAACGTGCTTGCTGTGGTTACATTTAAGTACAAAAATTGAAGAGAAATTGTATATATTTATAATTTTATAAAATTTAAAGAAATTATTTTTCATTTGATAAATAATAAAATATTCTAATTGAAATATGGAAAATAAGAACAATTATGAAAAAGTGAATATCTTGTTTGGATACTATCAGAAGAACTTACTAGTAACATATGATACGTACTTTGACAGGATAACTGATACTTAATTCTTTTTGCCTATTTTAATATATTAAAAAGTGTTTAATCAATTTTACTATAAATATTTTTTATTAATTAATAACATTAACAAATATTATATATATATCGCCAGATTCAAGTTTAAGGGTAAAAGAAAATCCAAAAATCCAACTTAACTATTTCTTCAGTTACAAAAAATAAAAAATAAAAAATAAAAAATGGATGGACCACCATTGCTTCAAGCATTTACATATACGTATAATCTTTTAGTCCTTTCACGATACATTAGACTTCATTACAAGAAAACAGGAAAAATAACTATAAAAAAATAGCATTTGTTAAACAACAGACACAAATATCATTGGCTGAGTCGATACTTTTTCTTTAATTTTATTTTAAAAGGTTATTTAATTGAAATTAAATTTAGTAATTTGAGTTTAAATAATAAATTGATGTATTGTATGGGTATGGCAGAGTTAAAAGTTACTACTGCTAGTATCGGCCTAAAATCAAGAATTAGTTAAACTCGTTGTTTTTAGAGTTGGTTTGACTTATTTAAAAATTAATTATTTTATTTCGCCTGCATTCAACTTTTTTTTTTTTAGATTCCTTCAACCTTTATTTCTTCAATTTTGGTTCTAATCTCTAATCAAATTTCAAAATATTTTTCTTTTGGCTTCACAAAATCAATGGCATCGACTGATTTTGGTGTTAGGTCTTAATTACCGTCATTACTCCTTCATTTTTTTCTGCTGCTCTTTTTTTCGTTTTCTTCCACCACTTCTCCTTACATGTCAGAGATGTTCTAAACGATCTTTCACCTTTACAGTGGTAGTTCTTTCAACTTGGACGGTGGTGGTTTTTCGTTGTGGTTATTTTACGTGATGGTTCATCTTTGTCGTGATTCCAAGTTTCTTTTCGTGGTCAACTTGGATGACTTAGCCGATGGTAAGTGTTTTTTTTGTTTATTGTCCATTTGGAGTTTCCAAAACATCATAAACATGTAATTTTTTTTTGTTAAAATTTGTTTTGATTTTTCTTTTAAATTGGTTTTGATTTTATATTTGAAATTTGTTTTATGTTGAAATTGGTTTATATCTGATTATGTTGAAATTGATTTTATCTCTTAAATTTGTTTATATCTTACTTTGTTGAGAATGATTCTATATTAAAAATGATTTTGTGATATTAAATACAATTGCCTTTGACAAATAACAACGATAATTTTTTAATTTTTTTATCTATTGTGTAAGTAATGTCAACCAAGTTGACACTACCTCTTTTCTTTTTTGTGTCAATCTTAACATTGACAGTACTTACATTAATCTCAAGACTGACACTAACTTCAACTAGTTTCTAACAACTTAACATTTACTACATCGTCGATGTTATTTTGACATATAAACATCGACGCTATTTTCTTAATTTGTTTATAGTGATTTTATGAATTTTTTTATGAATTTATTTCTTAATCTTAGAATATTATTCATATGTATCCAAACCAAAAAAATTCTTATATGTGAAGAATATTGACTATTACATATATCATATTCATTAACATTCTATATTGTTGTCATCCTACAACATCAACTATGAGAATGTTAATAAATATCTCATATTAAATATTATGAAAATGTGTCTTGTGAAAATGTGTCATAGAGATACCAACATTTTCTACCTTTATATTAGTGAAATACTTTTGTGGATATATAATATTAGATTTTACATTAGCATTAATATTATTAATTGAACTCGAACTTTGGTTATGCTATAGCATAAGGTATTATTGTGATTCTTAACTTATCTTGCTTTCGTATACATTTCAATATGTTATTTTTAGCTATTTATCAATTTAGTTTATATTTTTAGTTAACGATTCTAACTTTTAGATATCGTTTAATATAAATTATTAAATAAAATGTAATATTAAACTAGATTTTTCTCAATAATATGCTCAACAAATTACAGTAATAAAAAAGTCCGATAATTTATTTCCTAAAAATTATAGTTTTGTATTTGTTCTTAGAAGTATTTAATAAGTTAAGATCGAGGAATATTGAAGGTATAAGTGGATTTAAGAAAATGGGTTGAATAAATAAACCTTTTTACGAAATTAGTAGACCGTAAAAAAAATCGTCTACGTCTAGTCTCTTTCAAAATTTTCTTTACATTCATATGGTATGATGTTTTATCAAAATTTGTCTTCATCTTATATTTATAGTTGCTCTAACCATTGTAGAAAAATCCATACATTTATATTATTGAATAATTATAATATTATTTTCCTCCAATATAATTATGAATATATAAAACTATTTGAATTAATTTGTTTATTCTCTCTTCTATTTATGTATTTATTTAATATTTTATAGAAGCAAAAGAAAGGTTTAATTGTATTTTCTATTCCTAATTTATTTTGTCACCACTTTAGTCCCCTAGTTTTTACTTATCCAAACTTTTGGTCACTCAATTTCTTTTAATGCAATTTTGATTCTTTAATTTCTAATTATACGAAACATTAGTCCGAATTTTGTTTACTTGGACATTAAAGTGATTTAATATATTTTTTGACTTGTATAACAAAATAAAATTATAAATAATTAGAAATTAAGGAGTTGGAATTGCGTCAAAAGAGTTCAAGAACCAATATTAGGAATAATTGATTAAAATTTCGAGGATTAAAGTTGCTGGAAAAAAAAATTAGAAACCAAAGTTGTGGATGTTATAAAACATATTGAGAAAAATTAAGATGAAAAAACTAGTATTGAGCAAATAATATTCTAACAATATTTAGGGCCCTACAAATAAATTAAGTCTATCCAAACTATATTATAAACTTAAATTTTAAATATTAACCTTAATAAAAATTAAATATAATATATATAGTAAAACTATATAAAATATATTATATTTTATGAATACTTTATATTTAAAATTTGGCTATAAAGTATATTAATTATTGAATTCTGAAATATAATATAATTATCATAATATTAATTAATTTATAAATATTATATCATGAATAGAATTTATTCATTTAATTTAAAAGAAATATGACTTTTATATGGTAACGATTAATTATTAAATAAAAGTAGCTGTTACTTTGAATTTATATTGTTATTATTATATATCATCTTTCACTTTTTCTTTTAGGATATGGTCCACTATCAATAAATCATTCATTAAATAAATATAATATATTTATTTAAATTAATTTTTAATTTTTAATTTATTTTATAGAGTGGTATAACTAATTTCCTATATGGAAGATTAGTCAATATTCTTTATGATAAATCTTTACTAAATAATAATAATAATAGTAGTAATAATAATAATAATAATATCATAATAATAATAATATAATAATAATAATAAACTGTTTCCTCTCTTGATATGTATAAAGTTAATATTGGATTTCTCATTTTCTTGTCAAAGAATCCAAAATGGCTATTAATTTAAGTTCTTTTTTCTATATCTTGTTCAAATATAGTGAGAGCAAATGTTGTATTTGAGTCCAATACCCTTAATCTTTAAGGTTTCAACAGGGAAGAAGTAGCTAAAATTAGAAGTCTTATCAATTTTTATGTTAAAGGATATGTCCCACCTTTTGGACCTTTAAATAGATTCCATCCAAGTTGTGAAAATCTTCATAGCCAACATCTACCACAAAAACCTAATAATTTGATGAAAGCTCTTACTTACACACATTTTCATCTTCCTAAAAGGCTTGTTAGACCTCTAATCAACTAAATGACTATTGTTAGTAACATTGTTGCATCAATCTCAATGTACTACTGTGTCTTTATTTTTCTCAATAATTGATGGTCAAGTTACTTTAGAAGTAACTTTATTTGTAATAAAATTAAATAATAATATTAATATTAAATAAAATTATTTTCTAAAGAATGTCACACATGTTTAGTTTTTATGTATTATTTATTGTGTTGAATTGATCAATATAAAATGGAGTAATTACATTTTAGAAATAAAAATAAGAGATATTAAGATATTAATAGAATGTACTAGATTGTAAAAGTCAAAAGTTATTTTTGAGTATATTTGAGAAACCACATTCTATAATGCATTTTTAAACCTAAAGATATAATCTAAATGTACATTCTTAAATATATTAAGATATTTTAGGTTGTACATTCCAAATGTGTTTTCGAATACAAAAGTGCATTTTAATATGTATATTTTGAAATGTCCTTTTTATAAAAATAATTTAGTGATAAAATAATCATTTGATAAGTATGACTAAAACTAAAGGTGGTGTAAGGAAGGGAGAGTTTTGCAGGCTTGAGTTGTTGCTGAATTTTTTTGAAAAAGCGGTTTTGCTTGAGGGGGTTGATTTGTTTTGCTTTGGTGGAGGTTTTGTGTGGGAAAGGGTGTGCTGTGAGAGAGTTGGAAGTTGTTTGAGTTGTGGAATGGGGGAAGTGTTCCGAGATTGGTTGCTTGCATTGGATAAAGTTGTATAAAGGTTGGAATCAGTGAACATTAAAATATTAAACCAGAACAATTATATTTTGAATTTATATAAAAAGCCAAAGTAATCATAGTAGTAATAAAAAAAGTTGGACAGTGTATGATGCAAGTAAAGTAGAGGTAGGGGAGAAGTATTGTGTGACAAATAAAAAGTAGAGGAGGACAATGTTTACGCTGCTTTTTAGATGTAGGTCCATTCTTATTTGTGAGTTAAGAGAATCAATACATTTTCTTTTCATATTTTTTTTAAAATAATAGACAACAGATAAATAAGCGTGGCTTAAATAATAGAAAAAGTATAGTTTGAATAATAGGCAACAGTTGAATAAACGTGACCTAATCAATAAACAACATTTTGTAAAATATTGTCTAAACAACATTTTACAAAAAGTGTTGTCTTAGAGAAAAAATTGTTGCCTATAATCTACGACAACAAACGAATACCCTACGACTGCAAAATCGTTGCAAAGTGTTTCCTAAAGTTTAGACAACAGGTTTTTAGCTTAAGGCAACACTTTTGGGTTGTTGCCTACAACAAAAAATGATGTAGTAGAATTAATAACATAAAAGATATTTTAATAATATTTTTGCATAATAATAGAAACATTTAGATAAATGTTATTTAATATTTTGAGCGACATTTTCTTTAATAGAAATGTAATATTTTTAAAATGTTGATAAATTTTTACAACATTATCTTTTTAATAAAGAAGTAATATTATAAAAACATTACTTTAAATTTTTAGTAATTTTTTTTCATTGAAACAACAACATTTTTTAAATAATATTTTATGTAAATATTTTGTAAAATTGAGTGTTTTTCATCAAAATTATGTCTTGACATTGATTTCTATAGTTGGTTAAACTAAAAATATATAAAAAATATTTTTTTTTATAATTGAAACAAGTTATTAATGCAACTTAATATATTTAGTTAAATTTTAATATTTTTAAAAATAATTTAAGAACCATAGGAAATCTACTAATTATATGATTTTATTTACGATTTAATATACAATAAAAATTGTGGAAATAACTCTAATCCAAAGCACACAACAGTTGTGTTAAAAATATTAATTATGATATAAAACAATATATTCTACAAATGTCATTATTTAATGTTAGTGTAAGTTACATAGAAGTAAGATAAATAAAGATATAAAGTAAAATTATAACAAAAACGAAATCAATAAATTGAGTACAAATTCACAATTATGGAAGGATTCAAATATATAATATTAATGTCTAAAGATAAATTAAATTATTAAAACATAATAAAAGTTAAGATAAAGTTAACTGGTGAGTTTACTCATCTTCCCCTTCAATCCTTTCATAATGTATTTGTGTCAAAATTCAAAGTCCTATTATTATAAAGAATATGACACTTAAAATGTATGTGTAGTATAAAAAAAAGAAAAACAAATACATTGAACAAACTTAAGGTTGTATTTGCATCCGCAATACTTGATGTTCAACTTGAATTCTCAACTTTGAAAAGATTAATGGTGGTGGCAAGATATTAGAGGGTAGGAATAGAGAATGGTTTGACGAAATTAGCTCAAACAAGAATGAAACAAGAGCCAGACTCACATAAGGGAATGACACGACCTTCAACCCAAAATCTTAATACATTAAGTTTTTGAATTTTCTTTCGTATATGTTGATTAGTTGTCTCATTTCTATTCAATGTGAGATTAGACTCACACTTGGATGCCTAACACTAATACCTCTTCCACATAAGTTTCCTAGAGATTATGCAAATTTAGATAAAAAGATTCTAACGGTGAAGGAGGCAGGTTTATGGGTGGGGGATAAGTGGGACTGAGAATTTCAATCAAGAAGGGAGTGGTTTGAGTGGGAAAAACCACAACTAAATGAATTCCTATAGGATCTCAATAGGAAATAAATTTATAAGGATAAAAGGGATGATTAAGTGTGAAATGATGAGGAGGCACATGTTTATACAGTCAGATCAACTTATATAAACTTGATTATAGTTGTAGGGGAGAGTTGTTTCAACTGTTTAAGATTTTGTGAATGACAAAGCTTAGTCATCTGCAATGCATCTGGCCTGACGAGTGTTGCTAGATAGATTATCAACCAAAGAGAATATATGTAAGAGGGGAGGGTGATAAATAACAGTGTATGTGCTATGTGTGGTATGCAAAGGAAATAAGGGAATCACTTATTTCTCACTTGTAAATTAGCTACCTAAGTATGGAGTTTGTGTTATTTGTGACTTGGGGTGAGTAAGAGTTGAGGTCTAACTTTCTAACAGTCTATAAATCCTAGATTTAATGAGTGTGGTAATGGAGTTTGGAGAGGAATCAGGATAATTGTCAAAGGAATGCAATTGTTTTAAAAGTTAAAACAATAGATGTTGATGAATACCATAGGATAATTAAAGAGTATAGTTAAAGGACAAGAATACCATAGGAGTAGGGTTGTTTCTGGATTTACAAACTCAAGCTTAGTAGTCTAAAAATAAAGTCTATGTTGGTTGTTGTTTGTGGGTGAAGCTTTGATGGTGTGTTTAGTTTTTGATAGCAAGTTGTGGAATTTGCAATTTTAGTGAGTGTTGACAACATCATAATTAAAACTGAAAAAAAGAAGGATACATATAAATATTGATACCCAAGCATAAAGAATATGTAGATATAAATACAATTTACTTATATTGTCTTGTTTGTGTAGGATCATACAAATTTGTTAATCTCAACATGTTATCATATATTGACTTATATTGTCTTTAATGTTTAATAATATTTTATTAAAATAATATCATATAATAAATTAATTTTATTTATAGTAACATTTATTTATAAAATGTTACAATATCAATATTGATGTTACTTATAATAACATTTTTTAAAGAAATGTTAGTGTACCTTATTGATCCATAACAACATTGTTAATGAATGTAATTAATGAAATGTAGGAAATGTTGTTGTGGCTTAGCACTAGCCTATAGAGTTAATAATTAGACAGAATCCACTTTTATATCTATCTACACTCCTTTTTTTTATTCTTGTCATATATATAAATAATATATAATACATAATACTTATTGTATTTTCCATACTATTCTCAATAAGCTTAGTACTTCTCACTTTTGAGCGAGCATCTTGTTCAACATTCATTAAGAGTCTTCATTTCACAGCATTTCAAATACAAAAATAGCTCAAAGTGTTCATGTTTGTACTAATAATCTCTCTACACCTTTTTCATCACTTTGCAGACATATAATCTCCATAGTCATCCATTCATTGTCAAAATAATATTGACATATACTCATAATCAATCTCATCACAAATATTTAAGTTTTGGACTTATCAAAACAACATATGAATGCTCAAGATAATGCTGATACTGATGTCCATCATAAAGATGGAAATCATGCTCAAGATAATAATGCTATTATAAAAAATAAAGAAATGAACAAAAATGAACAAAAGAGATAAGAGTAAAAATATTCTTTTTATTTTTTTTATTTTTTGTTCATTTTTGTTTATCTTTTTATTTTTCATAATAATTGCTACTGATGTCTCTTAGAAAGATAGAAATACATTTAAACTCACACCATAAGAATCAGATCCCAATCATCCTTTTGCAACACCATCAAATTAATTAAAGTAAATTTGTTTGGATATTTCAGCTGTACATGTCTCATATATACATACATATATGTTTCATCTTCTAATAAAACATGCAAAAAGGTTGTGTTATGAGATGCATGATGAACTTTATATGTCATCTTAATTTTCTTCCCCTATTTAAATATTTTAGTATTTTCAAATAAAACTACTTGCTTTTGAACTGGAATGTGAGTATCACGTATGCCATTATGTTTATATATTTATAAAAATATTAAAAAAACTAAACTGTTGATTATAACTGCAAATTAATAAGAAATTGTATTTGATTGCAAACAAAATTATATTCAAAAATAAAAAATAGGTATATGGATGAGACTCATTGTTGTAATGGAAAAACATGATGTTGTGTTCTTTGAGTAAATAACAAAATTTATTTTCTAATATTTAAATTTCCTGTTGTCATTGTCAAAACTGAGTCATGATATAGGTTAAGATAATAATAAATGCTAGACATGATTTAGTCAAATTTTTAATCTAATAATATAAAATGAAAATTATACTAATCTTAATAAAAAAAATCATTTTTAATTTATTTTCATTTCTGCTTTACTTAATCCAAACTTGATTTCATACTATTAAACTTTACCAATAAGTTTTAATGGTCAATTACACAGCAAATCAACCAAAATTTTAGAAGTTTTACATCGAAACCCTATGCTTTATTACACTAATGTCAACTGGGCTAAGATCCACAACTTAAGCCCAAAGACGACAAATCCAAAGGCCCAAAACAAAACAACAGCACACTCCACCGGCTACGCCGGCGCGTGTAGATCCCTTCCGGTACTGGGCAAGACCAGTGCCGGGTCGGAACTGACGAGTACTCATCACGCGCAACATTCCCGGTCATGCAATCTTTTCAATTTTCCGGAAAGAAAACCTCGCCTCGAACTCCCGTCTCCCTCTCACTAGCGCGTGGCATCCACGTCCCTCCTTCTCTTGCATCTGATTGGTACGTGAATCCCACAGGTCAAAACTCTGAGCGAGTCCGCCACCCAAAAGTTGGTACTAAAACCGTTCCATGTGACGCACCACAGACGCGTCACCATCCACTCACCCGGTCTACGGTTCCATACCCGCATCTTCTACCGTTATCTCCTGTTCATTTGCACTGAAAGAGAACCATACCGAGAATTCTAGAGATAGAAACTCCATCTTCAGAGAGAGAAACTGCGAGATCCGATTGGAGCACCGAGGTAACGCAGCTCCAAACCTACTGTCTGTGCCCTCGCGACCCTAATTTATTTTCTTCTCATCCGTCGGTTGGTTTCTGTTTTTGGAATTTCACTGGAGAATTTGTAGGTTGTCTTATTAGGTTATTCTCCTCCCTGTGCAATCCGTAAAACCCTAAGTTCGGATTATAGGGTCAAGGTTTCAGGGTGAGGGAAAAAATAATTAGGGTTTTGCATGTATGGCTTCGGGGAAAACTGATGGAGATGAGGGCGGAAAGAAGGAGCAAAGGTACACCGAGAGAAAGGTCTACACTAGAAAAGCGTTTAAAGGTCCTAAGAACAAAGGCAACGCTGTGAACGTCGCTTCTCATACTACCGCTGCAACTGTTACCAACGACGGCGACGACAGTTCGGGTACCGTTACCGCCGTGTATTACAACAGTGAGGAAAACATTACTGTCGATAACGGTAACCCTAGGGTTCAGCAGGGGCTGGAGGATGCGAATTCAGCTCGGCCGTACGTGAAGTCTAGGTTTGGTGTGGTTTCGGATGACTCGTCCAGCCTGAACCGTGCTTTGGATGAGCCTTGTAGTGTTCCTGGCGTGCTAGAGTGGTTGCCGGGACCCGAGAGTTTTGTTAGGTTAAGTTTGGATTGGCGGTCAAAGCCGGAGTTAAGGAGGAGGCTTGAGAGTGAGCTCAATATGGTTAGGAGTTTGGTGAGTAGGATTGAAGAGAAGTTGGGGGTGCTTGGTGGCTATGGTAATTCAGATGTGATGGTGGATAGTGGGATTGGGGATGGGGTTGGAACTAAGCGTGCTCACTCGGAGGTGGCATCAGCTGTTGTTCCACCGCGAGAGCCTTCCCAACCTTTGGGTCAGTTGAGTGTGTCAGTGTTGGAGAATAGTCAAGGGGTGGGAGAAATCGTTGAGAAGGAGAAGAGGACGCCCAAGGCAAACCAGTTCTATCGCAATTCGGAGTTCTTGCTTGGGAAAGAAAAGTTTCCACCTTCAGGGAGTAACAAGAAGTCTAAATTGAATGGGAAGAAGCATGGTGTAGGTGAGATGGGACATAGAATGGGATCGAAGCTTTTGAAGAGTTGTGCCTCGTTGCTTGAGAAATTGATGAAGCACAAGCATGGTTGGGTGTTTAATGCTCCAGTTGACGTTGAGGGTCTTGGTTTACACGATTATTTTGATATCATCACGCATCCAATGGACCTGGGTGCTGTGAAGTCAAGGCTGAACAAGAATTTGTACAAATCACCCAAGGAGTTTGCCGAGGATGTGAGACTTACATTTCGCAATGCCATGACTTATAATCCCAAAGGACAAGACGTTCATATAATGGCTGAGCAGTTGTCAGATGTATTTGAGGAGAGATGGGCTGTAATAGAGTCAAATTACAACCACGAAATGAGAGTAGGCCTAGATTATGGTGCGGCTGGTCATTCACCTTCACCTCTGTCTAGAAAGGCTCCAGCATTTCGACCCCCACCTATTGATATGAGACGGATTTTGGATAGGTCAGAATCAATGACACAGCCTCCAAAAATCATGGGCATCACTCCTTCGTCTCGAACCCCTGCTCCCAAAAAGCCCAAGGCCAAAGACCCTCATAAAAGAGACATGACGTATGAAGAAAAGCAAAAACTCAGCACAAATCTTCAGGGCCTACCTTCTGAGAAGCTAGATGCCGTTGTACAGATCATTAAGAAGAGAAATTCAGCACTGTCCCAGCATGATGAAGAAATTGAAGTGGACATTGATAGTGTGGATACGGAGACTCTCTGGGAGCTTGATAGATTTGTGACCAACTATAAGAAAAGCTTGAGCAAAAATAAGAGGAAGCTTGAACTTGCTACTCAAGCTAGAGCACAAGCTGAGCAGAATGCCCTGCAGAAGGTACAGTTTTCAATTTTAACTTTCATCAGCCAGTGAATTCATTGACAAACAGTCATTGCTAAATGTATTTTATTTCATGTTTCTGTAGATTCCGGCACCACTTATGGTTGAGATTTCAAAAGAAGCACAAGCAGGTAATTTTTAATGGTAGCATCATTGTGGATCTCATTATTGGATTAATGATGTATCTTGTTTACCTTTTTATCAGCGGATGAAAGAAATATTCCCCCATCCTTTGCCGTGCAAGAAGAAGTTCAAGCGGATGGGAGTAAGACAAGTGGTTCAAGCAGCTCCAGCAGTGATTCAGGCTCTTCATCAAGTGTTACTTTGATTAATTATTTAGTCAAGAGATATCTTAACCATTATTATTATTCTTAAACTGCATGTTCACTTCTGCTTATCGTTTTAGTCAAGTGTTCTGTCGGATTTTTATTTATTTTATTTTTGCAGATTCTGATACTGGTAGTTCCTCAGCCTCTGGGTCTGATGCTGAGTAATAGAGAACCGAAATTCATTCTGTCAGGTAGAATCACAACATCCAAAATTTTATTTCGCTATATGCTCTGCTTTGCCATCTTTTCATTATGTAGAGTGACATAGGTATCTTTAAGATGATTTTTCTCGTAAGTATCATGATTGTTTAACTAATGAGTCTTACTAGTTTACCATAAATGGTTGTTCGATTGCATTCATCCTGGTGACCAATGCTTGATATTCTTTTTTACTGATTACTTCTCTATTCAAGCTTAATATTTCTGCAATTTGAAAATTTAAGACGATCTTGTTACAGGTATAATAAGTGGGTTTCAATTTAAAATTGAAAGCAATGACTAGTGGTTATTTCTGGAATGTGGCCTTGTTTTTAGATTCTTTGCATTAAGTGCAGTTTTAGCAGTAAGTATTTGATGTCATTTTCAATGAACTTTTACTTTTTTTCACGTGCTCTTCATCTTTTCTTAGTTCGTAGTGTTAGAATGTTTACTTTTAACTTGGCTGCATACTCTTTAGTCTACTGGTTTGCTGTTCCATGTCCTATTTATTTACCTTGTTGAGGGCATTTTTTATTGGCATAACCTATCTCTTGTAATTCCAGGTGTTCTGAAGTTTAGTTTCTCTTTATGGGTAGTGTCTTAGAAATGGTTTTCTGCCAAAAAGCTTTCTAATTTCTCTCTAATCTCTTGTGGTTGAACTTTTTAAACTGTTACATGAATTTAAGAATATTCATTGTAGCATACTGACTGGGTTGCAACACTGTTGTCTGATGTAAATGTATTTAGTGTAATACATAAAGATGACACCTCTAGAGTTTTAAACATAATATTTGCCTGAAAATATTTAAAGCATGGTCTATTGAAAGTAAATATTAGTGGTGTGAGAAGTCAAATTTGCTTTCTTTCCTCATACTTCTCCAAGTTATATGGTTTCTGGAACTTTTTTGAATACGGTATCGAAGGTCTCCTGGGTAGGACTGCATTGTTTTCATAAATTGAATTTATTTTGTTTATTTTTTGGTTATGTAGAAATTACCTTTATTAGCATTATAGCCTCACATCCTGTTATATTGGATTTTATACTGAACGATTAGGGTTTGAAATGCTGGTTATTGTATACTCATTTCCGTCTGTGTACTTAATGAGTTGATGATTTGCTTTGCTTACTACATCTCTAATCTGCATTCTTGATGTGATCCTTTACAAACAAGAGGAACTGAAATGCATTGTTGTGGAATATCTTGTACTTGTATCTTCATCCCCGAGAAGAAATAACAATTCTTATGAACTTGGGAACATTGCTCCTCAAGTCATTGCAGGACGAATCTATAAGACTATAACGCTACAATTTACGTATAATATCTATTCATGCGATGCTTTGTCTTCTATTTTCACAACGTAACGTAATTTTTAATGTAACATGTGTGAATTGAATTAATCAATGTCTGTTGTTGCAATTGTTTAGACTGTCTGCGTCTATTTATTGATCATAAACATTGTGAACTACTAACTTTTTATCCTTTGTTGTTTCATTTCATGTGGATGTGGCAGATATCAGATATTTAAGATTTGCCAGTGATGTGATTCTTGGCTAGTTCGTTTTTCCGGTTTCCAAATTATTCATCTTAATTTAGCTGTTGGTTTGTAAAGGAAGCATTGTACCTGATGCGTGTGGGATCCTTACTCTCATCTGTTGGAACTGTTGCACCATTATTGCTATAAGGCCTTATTTGTGATTACACGAACTCATGTAAAATATTTGGTAGAATGTGATGATAGTTAGATAGTTCTCCTTAGCGGTGTACATTACTAACTACTGTTCAAAAAAAAAAAAAAAACTAACTACTGCTACTCTCATTAAGCTCCGTTGATATACAAAGATAATTCATGTTCTTGAAGTCATTATTGGTTCACATGATACATGTCAATAGTGTATCGAAATGGTTTCAATTGTAATTACTCCTTCAAACAAAGCGTCAGATATTTTAATAAATTTTCTGATTGTATAAACTTTTATAATAATTTGTATAGAGAACAATTAGAATAAAAATAAATGAATTTCTCCTAATAATTATTTATTAAAGGTAGTTTTCAAGTATTAGTCATCTAAAATGATAATGAGGCATTCTCCAGTTTTTTTTTTTTTTTAAAATTAATTAATTTTTTCAGGGTTAAAGAGGAAGTTGTATTTTTATCCTGTAGTCGATCAAATTTTGCTGTACTAATACGTGATTTTGTCATCTATAAAATTTAGACAGGGACAACGATCCCATTATCGATAGTTTTTACGACTATTTTCATCGATTTAAATGAACGGATTAAAATCAATTTTAAATGGAAGTAAAGTATGACAAGCGTTTTTTTTTAGTTACATTGAAAATGCAGTAATAAAGTTCAAAAATAAAATTAAAAGCCTTTTTTTATTTTATTTATTTCTGACTATGTACTGGGAGGTTAAACAAAACTAACCGAGTTGGAGGGAGAGTTTGAGCATAATCATAAAAATTAGCAAACTTTGTAGAGTTGGTACAGAATAGGGAGTGAGGAAGCGGAAGTGATGCAGCTTCTGAAACTGGAATCAACGATGGTATCACTTTCGGCCTCGCATTTGAAGCCCAGATGCTTCTCTTCTTCTTCTTCTTCTTCTTCATGTGGTGTCAAGGTTTGGCCATGGCGTGGTCTGGATGAGTGGAGGGAGAGTCATCTAAACGAGAATCGGAAGTGGGGGGAGCATGGTCCAGAGCCCCAACCCCTATCCCGTGATTCTACTCCATTGGGGCAAGCTTCTTCCGTGGCCGAGCTTGGTTCTATCGTTCTTTCCACCAGCGACCCTCTTGCCAAGTCCCAGCTTTCTCACATGGCTTACTCCATGTGGCGCCGCCACAACCTCCCCCTTGGCATTTCGATAGCCCCCTCTCGCCCCGCCCGACCACCATTTCCCCAACTGGTTCCCTTCTCCATCACTTTTTTCTTCTATTTACCTTTCTTTTCTCATACTTTGCAAATTATATCATTAAAAGCTAATAAATTTCACTCTATTTTTCTCTTTTCAATCCTTAAAACTACAGTTAAGAGTAGGAAATTATACTAGGCAAGACTTGTTTTGAGGTGGACTAGTATTTTCTGTGACATTCTCACCTGAGTTTGGAAAATTATGTATTTTTGTGATGTGTTCATGGGGAAAAAGGTATATTCTGATATGATATGATATGGGCTTGGAAGGTTATGTAATTGATATTTATTATGATCGCTAGTAGTTTTATTTTGTTTGGTAAATTGTGTTCACCATTTACTGATAAGCTTATACATTACCGAGAAATGATAATGTCTCCTTATAAATATAATGCAATTATGTAAAAATGTTCTTTTATATTCATGTTAGTGTATTTACACTGTATTGTATCTTGATTTTTTGAGAATTTCCCCATATCCTCCATGTTGTCTTGCTCTAGGCTTCAAAGTCTTTTTTAATGATAATGACATGTTGATGCTTGAAGTTGAAGGTTTAATTTTCTTCATGGATTTTGCTTTGTCTTGTGCATAATGAAGTTGTTTTCTTTGACTTTAGGTTTCTCCTAAGGAAATTCCTTCCCCCAAGGACTCGGGTTTGCCCCTGAATGCTTATATGCTTCATAATCTGGCACATGTGGAGCTCAATGCAATTGATTTGGCGTGGGATACCGTTGTCCGGTTTTCTCCCTATAGTGAAATTTTAGGGGAGAGGTTCTTTGCTGACTTTGCTCATGTTGCTGATGATGAGAGTCGCCACTTCTTATGGTGTGCACAGAGGCTTGCTGAGCTGGGTTTTAAGTAAGGTTATTTCTCTTCTCATTTTGTTTCAAATTCTAGTTAATTTAATTATGCTGATCTTCTGAATCTTGTTCCAACCAGATATGGTGATATGCCAGCTCACAATATTCTATGGAGGGAATGTGAGAAATCATCAGACAATGTTGCTGCTCGTTTGGCTGTGATCCCGCTCGTCCAGGTTAACCCCCACCTTCAATCTTTGAAATGTTTGTTACCATTGATGATCAACTGATCAATAAATATGATAATGCTGCTATTTTGATGAGATTGTATTTCTTTTTGAAGTGTATGTGTATCAATTATCGGATATGTGAAATAACAATCATAAGCTGTTGGTTGGGTTAGACTTCTTTGTCTATGTGAATAACCTTTTTCGTTTTTATTTGTGCGTTGAATGAGTAATAGTAATACTAAGTTTTGTGCCTCTGACAAATTTATGTGGATTCTGGTGTACTTCATGAAGGGGCAGATATTCTTTCTGGAAAATTCCTGGAATGCTTCCCCTCATGAATCACATGCTACAGAGATACATAAGTTTTGAATCATGAGAGTTGTTCTAAATGTATTATTTATTTCACTTGTAGGAGGCTAGAGGACTTGATGCTGGGCCACGCCTGGTGAAAAAATTAGTTGGCTTTGGAGATAACAGGACATCTAAGATTGTGGCAAGAATCGCTGACGAGGAAATTGCACATGTAGCAGTTGGTGTCTACTGGTTTGCTTCTGTCTGTCAAAAAATGAAATGTGCTCCAGACTCCACTTTTAAAGGTTGTGAAAAGCCTGATTAATATTTACTTATCTGCTTAGATACAAACACACTGAAGGCATGCAATCTTCAACATTAATACTTTTTTGCAACCATACAGACTTACTAAAGGAATACAACGTGGAACTAAAGGGCCCCTTCAATTATTCAGCTCGAGATGAAGCTGGCATTCCCCGAGATTGGTAAGAAATTATCCCAATTGTTTTCCAGGTTGTACCTGCAATATTTCAGGCTATATGACTGTCAAGATAGCTGAAAAATTCCATTTCCATTCTACCACTTCACTTCCATATGAACCTTAACATTTTGGTTACCTGATTCTGCTGTCTAGGTATGATGATGCATCATCTATGAGCAATCAGGACAAGAAAGACAAAGATGGCAACAAAAAACAGCTCTCTGCAGTAAGTGACCCGAGCAATCATCCTGCTCATTCTTGTAATTTTATTTTTAAGATAATTATTTTAAAAATATGTATGTCAGTTTGTCATCAGATGACTTCATAAAAGTTCTTTAAATTTTCACTGCATAGTCTATTTACACTTTTTATATTTATCTGTTCTTCTGGCTTGATATTGATGTGTTGTTACAGGTTTACGAGAGGCTCTCATCCATCATTGCTATGGAAAAAGAGAATTCAAGTTTGACCAAACCGCCTGAATGATCTTGACACCATATCATGAACAATTGCGATTTTCAGCAGGAGAAGATATAAACTGATATTGCAAGCTTTTGAACTTACCTCCTCATCCGCCAACAAGCTTGACTACAGTATCATTATAATATACACTTTGAAGTGATAAGGTTTCATTTCATACACAAGTTTGGTGATGCAATTTTCCCCATTGGCAACGTTGTTTGACTGCAATACAAGGTAGTAATGGGAATTCTGAAGTTCAGTCCACGCGTCCAATATTGATGTGAAGCGTAAGCAAATAGAGAAGACAAAAAATGTTCTTTGTTTGGAGTACAGAGACTCTGATGTAAGTAGCGTAACTTTTGTAATGAGTATGAACATCATAGAAGTTAACGTGATGTTGAAGTTGAAGGAAGTCAATGGTCATTGCTTAGCTCCTGGGATAGTGTGCCGTGTATGATATCAAGGAGCCTTTAAATCCTTGTCATATCTTTATTCTACAATTACAAAGAGAGGATGACACACCAAAATTTAAAAAAAAAAAATGAAAAGGCAAGAGACACCATCATGACCTTAGTTTCGAAAACTATGTATCACATTATAGTATCTTTAAACTTTTAATTGAGTTTCATGTTCAACAGTATTTTTAGAGACTGAAAAATTAACAACTAAGTTCATATAACAATAAGTATAACTAATTTTAACAGATTTTCCAACAAGATTTTTATCATGTTTGTTTGTGCTTTTCACTATATGTATGGACGCCTGTTCTAAAAGGGTCAGAAACACTAAAATGAATATTTTTTTTTTTACTTACTGAAATGGATATTTTAGTATATTTTTAATTTTAAACTTTTCGTTTTTGAAGGCTAAAATGTTTATTTATCCGAACTAAATATACAAGGATTCAAAGTTTTAACTCCAATCTAATGTAGTAGATAATCTTTTGTAGTTTACTGATTATTATTGCTTTTCAGAGGACATCAATCCTGTAAAACTCATAAGTTCCGAAAAGTAATTATACTTGTTTTAGTTATAAAAAAAATTTGAACAGGTTTAAGGAATTTATAATTTATAATAATTTACTGATGTTGTTATTTAACCAAATAAATTACATCCTGTAAAAAATTATACTTAGACTTAATCCCTAAACAAATTTAATATTTAACAAATCCCTTATAAATAAGAGATTCGAGAAAAATATTTGTTTCCTATTCTGGAAAACTTGCTGTTCCTGGTATTAGTGAACAACAAACCAAACATCCTAGTTAGCCTTAACCTGAAGCCACCAAACGCGTATGCGCGCGTGTCTCTCTTCCCTTCTTAATAAAACCACCATAAGCCTTTCACCTACTTCTTCTTTCTCTGACCAAAGGAAAAAGAAAACACACACAACAGAAAATTAATATGTGCAACTCAGATGGTGATTGCAGACCCTTGGGTTTTCTCTTGGGTCTCCCCTTCGCTTTTCTTGCCCTCATCGTCTCAATCATTGGCCTCGTCGTCTGGATCGTCGGGTAAGAACAGCACTTTCTTCGCAATCATCACTTTTCTTCCTCAAAATATCAAATTCAATCTTAATTACTCACTTAATCTTTATTTTTGCACAGTTTTTATACACTCTCTCGTTTTAATTTCTACGCTAAAAAAATGCATGTATGAATATTAAAACAAATAGTTTAGAATATTGAAAAAAATAGAGATTAAACAACCTAAATTTAGTTATCATGTAATTTGAAATCGATTTTGTGAGTTGGGGTTGGTTTGATTTCTGATTCTGTAACATGGGTTTTGGTCTGATTGAGTGCAAAACTCATTAAGGTTTAAACTTTGATTCTTAATATTCGCAGGTTGTTGTTGACATGTATATGCCCCTGCTGCTTGTGCATAACGGTAGTAGTGGAGTTGGCACTGGAATTGGTAAAGGCTCCCCTGCATGTGATGGAGTGGTGCACCTCTCAGATCCCTTGTTAGCTTCTGTTTTCACCAATTCCATCGTCAAGTTCTAGTCTTGTCTCTGCTTTTGATGATTTTTCATTTTATTTGTCTTTTGGAGAGATTGGGGTTATCAACATGTAATTTTGTTATTTTGCTTTTCTGCAAAATTAATAGTTCATACTTCACAGTAATATTGTCGTTTCTTGTGCATATATCTTTAGTTCTATAATAAACAATACTTATTTTGGTTTTCACTTTTCTTTTACATTTAAATTGCATATTCTCTCTCTCTACGTTTGTGTTTATATATATAAAGTACAAATACAGGTAGGGTGTGTCTTTCATCCACAATGCCGATCATGAACTCACAGAAATTATTGTTTTGCCTCATTTTGATCACTGTATTTGTGACGCCAAAACAAAATAACTCTGTTTTGGCCCTTTTTGAATGAAGATTTCTTGGATAAATAATCAAATTCATGGCAGATTATTTTAAAGTGTCTGCTTCATTTGAAACTTCACTTTTTCCCTTTTCAAAATATGCTATAAACTAAACCGACAAACTCCACCTTTAGTCCTTTACAGTCTGTGGTTATGCTTTTGATTATTTTAAGTCAAATACATAATGCTTCCCTCCCAGGTAGGCTGCCTCTTCATGTCATACAACTCAAGAAAAACGTTTCTTAAGGACATTAAGTTCAGAATTTCAATATTTTGGTTCATCCACCGTTACTGAAGATAAGGCTTGGTAGATATAATTTTTTCTTTTTGCCCTTGTATATCCACAAAAAGAAATTTGCTTTATTTTACCTTGTCACAGTTTTCTTGCAGTCTAAAAATTACTAAGTTTTTAATGCCACAGAAGTTGAAAATGAAATTTTCACTACACTGCTGGTATTGTGTTGAAAAATTACAAATTACGCCAATGCCTAACATATTAGTAAAAAGGTGAATTCATAAAGAATTTTAGTTAGGATTTAACTCAACTGTGTATGAATGTTAATACTTTAATTCTATTTACTTATTACAGTTTAACCAGTAATATAGAATTCAAGTATATATATTAACAAATTAACTTCTAAAGAAATAGTTTTCCTACTGGTAACAATCTATTCAATTTAAATAAAATGAACTAACTATACTTATGATTTATATCAAAACAGAGTGTATTAATTTCCATTGAAAACAATTATTGATGAAAATCATTGATGGGCCTACACTGAAATAACACCCCTTCAACTGCAACCAAATTCTATTCAATCTTTGCTTCATTCTTTTTCTGTAGTTATATGGCAGAGATGCCACAGTGATAAGAATTGAACCTATAATGCTTCAACAGTTCACATCGCTTGGAATAAAATATATACCTTAAAATACTACATTTGTACATGTGGGTATGCTCAAAGGTTTGTATATATATAGATATATATATATATATATATATACTGCTTTAATCAATAGTTAATGAAATGTTCAGACTTGGTTTCGTATATACATTATCAAATCAACACCCATATCAGAAGGAGATTACAAAGTTGAATATATGAGATTCTCAATCCTCTTGTTGGATTGCTCTTATCTGCAATGTGATAATGAAACTTCACTAAACCCCTCACATTCTTCTGTGTTTCCCACAGTTATCATGTCTCTGTCAATGTCAATGCATTGAATAGCTCCTAGAAATTCATATATTCCTTCTCTCACAATTATCAAAACACCATTCTGGGTTCTTCATTCTCTTGTCTTCATATAATACTATAGACAGCTTTTTTTTTTTTTTTTTTACAGGAAATATGAATAGGAGTATTAAGTAGTCTTACGTTAAAATGAGAATGTGAATAAGCGAATTGTAGGATTTTACACTTGGAAAAGGAGAAGAATATATTGAGGACTAAGTGTGAACAAAAAATCTCACATTACATTTAAGGAAAGAGTTGAAAGTGGAAAAAATTCTTCTACTAGAATAGAATACTCCAAAATAACAAATGTATCAGTGTTATATCCTTTTCAGACACTGATATTGTCTTGATATATCTTGATACGTATTCTATAAGTATTCGATTTTTTATATATATTTTAAAAAATACAAAATACGACTAAGATAGAGTTTTATCAGAATTCAATGCTTATCTTTAAAATATTTTGTATGAACTAAATCAAATTCATGAAAATTTATGCACCGTTTACTCTTTCTTTTTATTATTCCTCAAGAGCTTACCTAAGGTTATTTAAACCTACAGGTAGTCAAAAATATTATTGATTTTATTCAATATTTGTCATGTTTACTAAACTGAAATGTAGGAATATTGTTAAACCAAATCAGATTATGAATTACTAAAAAAGTACTGAGAAATCCACTGAAAAGAGAACAAAAAGTTGCTAAAGAGTCAACAAATAAAAAATGAGTTTACTTAGAAATAAAAGTAATATAGGTAACAACTAAAAATAAATAAATAAGGACGTAAGTTCACAGAAATCAAGTTAAACAAAGAAAAAATGACCCTAAATGACCTTTAAAATATAGCTTTACATAGGACGTGAACGTTGTTAGCAATTTTTCTTTAAAAATGGTTTGGTGAAATTGAAAATTACAACATTGTCAATCTTGAAACGCGTTAACTAGGTTGATACAAGCCAAGCTTATAATTTAGACAAACTGACACAAATTTCAGATTCCTTGCTTTCATATGAACGTCAAGAACAATTTTCATTATTGTAATTCACTATTTTTCTAAACTCTAAATAGCAAGATACCAGCTGTTTACATGTATAGTATGTATGATTAGAGGAGAGTTAAAATAAAATATTATTTTGAGTTAGAACTTAAATATAAGATCATTGTGTTCACTAACTACCAATAACTTCGTATGTAAAAAATTATTTTTCTTTTATTTACTTACAAAAACAAGATAAATTTTTAAATTATATCTATATTTAAGTATTTTGAAATTCGAAAAATGATATGAAGGATTTTGATGGTGAAAATATATTTTTGTTAGAGTTTTTTCTTATCAAAAGTTATCTAATTCCTATGGCAATCATCTTAAATTTATCAAATCTTCTCTGTGGTTTTTTTCGCAGATTTCTTTATTTTGTTTTCGGATACCAATTTTTAATTGATTTCAATCTCTAACTCTTAAATCTCAAATTTAGTTTCAATTATATTTAGAATAATACTATTTGATATTCAGAACTAGATACGAGTTGCACCGTTAATTGTATATATTATTTATTGTGTTATTGCTTACCATATTCGAGTTGTACGTTAATAATATATACTATTTATTATGGTATTGTGTTATTGATTACCATATTGCTATTCACGACCCATTTTCCATTGTGTTATTACTTATTATGTATCGTTCATCACACCTAATTTTTCATTTTTGATTCATTTTTATTGTTTTTCATTCACATATTGTTTTGAGATTGAGTTTATGATCTTCCAATTCTGGAAGATTCTGACAAGTAAGAAAAATATGGTGGCGATGTAATTTTAAAATTGAATTAATTAATTATATATATATATATATATATAAGAGAAAGAAGTTTTGAAAAATAAAAAACTTATTTATCTTACTCGTTGTAAAATTCAGGAGTGACATAAATAATTGTTTCGGGAATCAAACGTCATAAAAATAAGAACGTGTTGAATTTATCGAAAAGTACCATTCTAAATTATCTTAATATAATTTATACTAAATTATTTGACAAACTTTATTTCATATTTTAATATATTACTAAAACAAATAGAAAAGAATATATAATTTAATATGCTAATAGTCAATTTGTGCTTTTTTATGTCTGAACGAGGGACATGGTTGGTTGTCATTTTTCATGTAATATGTTAACTCTCCATATTGGTAACGTAACGAACTCATGTTGAAACTCTCCAACTTACTTTTTATATGGGTAATATTAACTGATGCAGACAGAATATACAAAATAGCAAAGGTAAAAAAATCCATGTTCTAAATAGTGGAAAATAGAATTATGTAGTTTTGTGACCATTGAAGATAAAAGAAAATTCAATAGTTAACATTCATAGTCTTCCATTTTCGACAAACAGATGCTTGAGGCTCATAATTGTTTGTAAATTAGATTCCGCTTGTTTGTTTCGTTTGTAGGAGAAATGTTATAACGTAAAATACAAGAATTTGTTCTGTTATGGTTATGGCCAACAATAATGCTACGTTCATAGTACCAATATCAAAGAGATTTGGTTTGACATTTTTTTTCTCCCACATTCGAACGTGCAGTCAATGTGCCTTTTGTTTATTTTGCCAGAATAAACTGTGTACAAAGGAAGAGCTTATCATGTTTGAACAAGCAGTGATAATAACGTCAATAGAACGAAATTAATCTGCATAGGAAGTGTTAATTAATCAAACTGCTCCTAATTAGAGCAGCATGGTCTCATTTTCTTAATATTTGCCCTGATATTCCAAAAGATTACTATACTATAAATAACACTAACAAGACTTCTAACCACACGCTCCTTGCTATAACAAGAATCATCATCATATCCACTTCCTTAACCATTGACCTTAGGATAATACTTAAATGCTATATGGTATGAATGATTACATAAGATTGAACTTTGAGATCAGGGTTGGTTCATGATAGCATTTTCCATTTGAAATGAATCTTCAACTCTACATTACAGCTTTTATATTATAGTATACACACCCCTCCTTATCAAATAATTACTTATTTATTTAATATTATCTTCATTTAAGAGAATTTCACGTAAGTGTTTTAGCATACTATTTTATTTAGCATACATTATAAGCTTCCTTGTGTAAGAGCTAACATGCAACCCTCTTAAGGAATTCCACCACTTATTTGCTGCAATGGATTTATCTAATTGTCATTGCTAGACTCAACCCAATTCATAGTGAAAGCAATGGAAAGCACAGAGATAAAGATAGCCAGGTTTTCAAGTTGTCGTGGGGTAGCATTTGAAATCAATCCTAATAGAAGCAACCCCTTTGCAATTGTATCACCAACAAAGCAGGAACAAATTGGAACTTGGCTTTGGCTTCCATGGACTCGAACCAATTCATTCAAAGTTCTTCCTCAGCCTCATGCAATTAGTCCAACTCGGAGCAGGCCAAGCAGCCACTTCTGTGACATTGACATTGATGCTAGTGATGTTGAGGTAGAGTTCATAGCTGAACTTCAAGATATAGAAAAATCTGATAAAGCTAATGGTGTTAAGGTGCAAAAGCTACTTTCCAGAACTGATCCACCAAAGAGGTCAAGGCTGTCCATAATTCTGCTAGATCAAGAGTTCACATTCTACAAAGGGCTATTTATGGTTTGCATGGCCTTGAATTTGGTGGCCTTGTCTCTTTCAGCAGTAGGGTATTTCCCTTATGCCAAGACGAGAGCTACACTGTTCTCTATTGGGAACATTCTAGCTCTAACACTATGTAGAAGTGAGGCAGTTTTGAGAGTTATTTTCTGGTTGGTTGTGAAGACCATGGGGAGGCCTTGTGTTTATCTTGGAATCAAAACTGCCACCACTTCATTTCTTCAAAGTGTTGGAGGAATCCATAGTGGTTGTGGGGTTTCTTCTATAGCCTGGATTGTTTATTCTCTAGTTCTTACTTTGAAAAACAAAGACAAAACTTCCCCAGAGATTATTGGGGTTGCTTTCACCATCCTCTCTCTCATTCTACTCTCTTCCCTAGCAGCTTTTCCTCTTGTCCGCCACCTTCATCACAATGTTTTTGAGAGAATCCACCGTTTTGCTGGATGGATGGCTCTCCTCCTTCTCTGGCTATTCATTCTTCTCTCAATAAGCTATGAACCTAGCTCACAAACCTATGACTTGACCATGTCTAAGGTGGTCAAGAAGCAAGAGTTCTGGTTGACTTCAGCTATCACAATTCTCATTATCATTCCTTGGCTGAGTGTTAGAAAGATACAAGTTTCTGTGCAAGCTCCATCGAGCCACGCCTCAATCATCAGGTTTGAAGGGGGTGTTAAAGCAGGTTTACTAGGGAGAGTAAGTCCTTCACCCTTGTCAGAATGGCATGCCTTTGGGATCATATCTGATGGAAAGAAAGAGCACATGATTCTTGCTGGAGCAGTTGGTGACTTTACCAAGTCCTTGATTAGTAACCCACCAAAGCATCTTTGGATCCGCACCATGCATTTTGCTGGCTTGCCTTACCTGGTTAATTTGTATCAAAGGGTGTTGTTGGTTGCCACAGGGTCAGGGATTTGTGTGTTCTTGTCATTTCTTTTGCAGCCTAGTAAAGCTAATGTGTGCTTGATTTGGGTGGCCAAGGATATTGAATTGAACTTTGGAAAGGAGATAAGAGAATTGGTCAACAAATACCCGAAAGAGAAAGTTATGGTGCATGACACAGCAATTTTTGGTCGTCCCAATGTAGCTGAGATGAGCGTAAATGCTGCCATTAGGTGGAATGTTGAAGTTGTTTTTGTCACAAGCAACCCTGAAGGCAGTAGAGACGTCCTTAGGGCATGCAAGAGGGCTAACATCCCTGCCTTTGGCCCCATTTGGGACTCTTGAAAGGCTCAAAAATAAGGTGAAAAGGCAAGTATTCATCAGTTCTCTGTTTGACTTGAACAGGGTATAATCAACTAATAATTATTCATGTTCATAGATATGAACTTGTACATTACTCTGAATTCCTTCCTTCTGCCTTTTTTTTTTCTTCTCTTGCTTTTCCAGTTCATTCAGACGGTCTCTCTTTAGAATAAGATAAATTTCCATTAATGGCAACCATGAAAAACTCTTTTATAAAGTATTAGTTGCACGTCAAATTAATGCTACACCATTAACATATGAAGTTCTTTATAGATGATTGACTCTTAACCGCCATCATTCGTGCAAGTTCCCAAGCACAACAAAGAAGTTTAATTGATATTCGATGGTTGCTTGTAAAATATGTTCAAACCAAGGATGAATGATATTTGCAGAACTCAATTAATAATTTTGTAGCACGTTATCTTGCATGCTTTAGGAAGCCACATGCATTGTTTACGACCAGGCACATATTTTACCAGTTCTTGGTCATCTCAAAAAGGAGATTCTTATTTAGTCACAACATCCATAGAACAAACCCAAAACATGGAAATTACAGAAACTAAGTACGGCATAAAACTAAACCTTAAAACACAAGGGCTCACGTAGACTCAACTCTAACTCAAGCACTTTGTGACCCTTCATGTTCGCTTCCTCCTTCGGTGATGTTATCAGTGATGTTGTCTAACAGCTCCTCTCTCTGTTTGGCATCACCCAGCTTCTCACTCGTGTTTTTCAATGTTTGACCTTGTTCATGTCCTCCACTTCTCTCATACCCGCTTTCTTCCCCGGTTCCTCCTGATCCCACAAGATTGACAAATGGTTTCTTCACGTTCGACCCAACATTGCTCCCTGTTTCGCCTATTGCTGTCAACACAGCGCTTCCAGTTCCCTCCTGCTGAGAGCTTCCTCCACCTGCCTTCGGTTTTTCTGCATTCTGGCTTACAGTTTCGCCAATTCCTTCCGATGGCCACTCTTCAGCTAACTAAATCAAAGTGCCAATTCTCAGTTTATACCCTTCCAAAAGGCTAATTGAAACAATTTTCTTACCCTCCTACTTCCACAAGTACACAAAACAAACAGAACCCCTCAATTTGAGAACTTGATTACTAATAACCTGTACTTTGGTTCTACATTCGGATTCATAAGGTGTGCAAAGTTCATCAGTCTATCTGGTAGGGATACCAGATTAGAAAAGAGTATCACAAACATCTAAAACTCTTTGTCAAGTTTTGTCCATAGCCAAACAAGTACCAATTCTGATTAGAAAGTAGTACTAGTGAAGTAAAACAGCAAACACAGTGATTGAAGTAAAAAACTAATTTTGATTGAATGAGAATAGCACAAATATGTAAGAAACTATATCTGGTCAACACTAAATACGTAAATGATTAAGAAGAACCTGATCACCCTATAAAAACTTATTTTGAGGCAGAATTTTAGGATTATATAAAGCTTATAAGAGTGATTATATTGAATGAACCTGAGGTTGAGATGCTCTTTTGGCCTCCAATTCCCTCCTCGCCTCTTCTTTCTTCCTTGCAGTGTATTCCTTAGCAGACTCACCAGCTGAAGCAGCCAAACCTTTGACAGCACATACCGACTTTGAAGCAAGTTCAGCGGCCTTTTGTCCCGCATACCCCGCCGCCCCCTCAACCAAATGGGCCGCCGCCTTCGTCCCTTCCACCGTCATCTCCGTCGAAAATTGGGCCACTGCCCACCCTACCACCGGCGCCCGGTCCTTCAAATCCGCAGCCACTTTCGCAGCATACCCGGCTGCATTCTTCCCACCTTCCGCCGCAACATCCTTCACTTGAGCCGCTTTCTCTCCAACGTAACTCGCCGTCGTGCCACCCGCACTCTTGGCCTTCTCCGCCACTTGAAGTGTGTACCCTTTGGCCTTCTCTGCCACCGGCGCGGTTTTTTCTGAAGCAGTTTTTGCAGCGCTTGAAATGGTGTCTTTGGTTAAAGCATAGCCTTGTTGACCCGTCTCAACCGTTGCGTCCTTCGCTTGTGTTGCGATTTGTGCTGTGCTGTTCAGTGTCTCAACCGTTGCGTCCTTAGCTTGTGTTGCGATTTGTGCTGTGCTGTTCAGTGTCTCGCTTGCTGCTTGCTTCGTTCTCTCGTACCACTTCTTCAGGTCTCTCTTGTTTGAAACCTGTTCTAACTTAGATTTTTCACTTTCACTCTCTTCTCTTGGTTTCTGAGTATTACTGTCACCTTTTTCCAAGGTACAAGCTATAGCTGCGGTTGCACTAACAACACCTTCATTTTCAGCACCAAGTTTTGCTCCTCTTCCTTTCTCTGCCACTACTTCTCCTTTACTTCCTCTTCCTCTTTGTGTTCTTCCTTTAACCTCTCTGGTTCGTTTTTCCAGTTCTTCTCTATCCTTATTCCCTCTTTCTCCCCCTTCAGTTTTCATTTCGAACTTCCCAACATCACCGATACCACCTTTTCTCCCTTCGTTTCCAACTACATTTGCTGCATGGTCCCTTACCTTCTCTTTGCGATCCTCATCATTCACTTTGTCAGCGAGGGACACAAAGCGTGCACCCAACTGGTGAGTCTCTCCGGCTCTCCCACGTTCACCAATATCACCAATGGCTTTCTCTGCATGCTCTTTGACCTGATCTCCACCTTGTGACGCTTGCGGAGGCTCTTTCCTACCAGTGATACCTGGTTCATTAGGTTTCCCTGCAAGGTTCTGAAAGTGGGTAGCCATTTTAGGAACCGTGTCCTTCTGAAGGGGAACCTGTCTCCGGGTGGTGGGGTTTTCTCTGCTATTCAACTGTTGAGACGCCATGTTGTGGTTTTGGAGTTGTGTTTGGTAAGTAATGTGGTTGAAGTGGTGTAGTGTAGTAGTAGAATGTAGATTGTGGGGGTGTGGAAGGTAATGCATGTGGTTAAAAAGAAGAAGAGGTGGGAGGTAATGGGTTTGCATGGAAGAGGACATGTGGTAAAAGGTGCAGTAGGAAGTGCCACGTGTGATGGTGTGATGGTCAAACAACAACCGACAAATCTGACTCACCTGGGATGAACAGAGGAGGAACAATGAAGATGTAGATTAGAAAGAAACCATTGGATAAAGAAGGGCTTGGACACTTCCATGTTTGAGACACGTGGCAATTTAAGTCGGTTAGTGTAGGACACGTGGCTTTCGGCTCAGGAACACTATTGTTATTTGGGTTTCATTTGTGGAATAGAAAGGACTCAAGCCCATGAGGTAGAATCCCTGTTACTCTCTTCTCCACCTTCATAGATAAAGCAAAATTAAATAAATCTTACACTTCCTTATCTCTTAACTCAGAATATAAAAAAATGGAATATATTTTAAATTTTCAATTCAGAATAAAAAATTTAATAATAATAAATTGTACAGTCTAGAATAAAAACTGTATTTTAATTATATTTTTTTTAGCATTTTTTAAAAATATGAAGGTGAAAAAAGGAAATAAGAATTCTTCTAAGAAATAACTTCATATTCAATCAAATCTATCCTTACTAAAATAAAAATAAATATAATATAGTAAAATACAAGTATTTTGTAAAAATAAAATAACATGGTTAAAAGAAATAAAGAAAAGTTAACACTAAATTCAACTTGTTGTACAAACTCAATATTAGATCACATACTCATAATATATATATATATATCTATATATATATATATATATATATATATATATATATATATATATATATATATATATATATATAGAGAGAGAGAGAGAGAGAGAGAGAGGGAGGGTATATGTGCTCTTACTTTTGGTTTAGTTTCTGTCCCTGGAGATGGAAATTTGGACGATATAAGACAGTTTTGAAACTTGAAGTGATTTTAAAATAAGACAGAGTGAGAAATATCTCAGGTATAAATGGGTAGAATTATGAATAAAAAAACATTTTTAAAACTTCAAAAAAATATGTAATATGTACTTTAAAAGTTGAAGTGATGGAAGAATTTATTTAAGGAGTTATGACACTGTTTAAGTACAATATTTATCATATTAGAAAATTTATTATTTATAAAAGTTTTAATTCTAAATTTTAGCTAACTAATAATATTGGTTTTTAATAAAAATGATAATATCATAAACTAGAATTTTGTGACTTTTAGTGAAAAATGGTTAAGATGTTACAGTAAAAAAATATTTTTTATTATTTTAGACATAGTAAATAATTGAACGAGATAATAATATCAACTTAGATGTTATAGATAAATATATTAATTTTCATATCTAACAAAACTTATGATTTTGTTTTTATAGTCTTATATTCGAAACTATTAAGGAAGTTTAACTATCATGCATGTTGTTTCTGATTTTTTTCGATATTGATTACTGAGTAGTTTCGGAGTCTAGGTTTCTGGTGTTGTTATCGACCTCATGAAGGGTTCTTGCAAACACTATGAAACATTATGAAGGTTAAATGTATTAAAAAGGTTAAAATTTCATTACATGTTGTCTTTGAAGGGTCCTCCTATATGTTGTAAATAGATAATAAAGGTAAAACTCAAAACTTAATTATTTATGTTAATAGAATGTAAATATTTGAAAATGTAGCTGATATGTGTAATGAAGGATGATCTATATGAATAAATTATTGTGATCATCAATAATATTATTTCTTGTAATTTATTTTAATATACTTGTGTATGTGTTGTAAAAAAGTTTAAACACTGACTCAATAGTAGGAAAAATAAGATAATGTCTAATCAATTGAATTATTAGCTAATTATGTATGTGTTTAATCACCTATATTTTTTAAGGAATAGATGCTAGTTCATGATCTTTATGATATTCAGATTTTATAACAGGTAACTTATCACATTTATAACTAAGTAATCACTATCTTAACTAGTTCCTAATAACGTTCTAGTTGTGACTGAATTAGAAGTATCTATAATTTAGTTTATATACATACATTTACATATAAGAGTATCAATGTAATTGGAGTAGTAATTAAGAAAGATTTTATATATATATGATGCTTGTGTATATATTAAGTTCATATTCTTATATTTATCTTTAATTTGTGTGAAATATATTTCTTGTTGTTTTTATTTTTTTATTTGAAATAAACATCCCTGTGTATCAACTCGAGTTTGATAAATATAAAAAAAATATGTGAATCTTGAAGCTTGTATTTTATATATCTTGTTTATAAGAACTTTGATTAAGTGTGAGATATGAATATAGATTATTTATTTATTTTAGTCTTTTTTTTCCTTTATACTGTGATTCTAAAGTTTTTCTTTATGGTTTTCAGTATGAAAAATCATGTAAAAATCATTATACTATCTAATAGTATTTTATTTCATATTTTTATCGCTTTTATTCGTACTAGCTTTGTTAAAAGAAATTATATTTATAATATTTTATTTTTATTTTTCATATTTCATTATTTATTTAAGAAAAATATTTTTTGGTTGAAGAGTATGCGATGTTTAACTTTTAAGATAATTACAATCAAAATAAATAAAATTAGTTTATAAAATAATTATTATAAAAATTAATATATTCACTACATACGAGAATTTGCAGTTAATTACAAATGCAAAAGATATTTATACTGTTAGTTCTATATTACTTACAAATTTTTTCCTTTTCATTGATATATTTTGGTCTCACTGACGTTTACATGCTTGACAGTAAAAACACGACATCATGTTTGTGATTCAAAAAATAACACTATCAAGTAATCATATTATCCTTTTACAGAAATATGAGAATCTAGTTTTTGTTACCCCTTTTAAAAAGCCATGCATTTTGTTACGATTTTACAGAAATATGAGAATCTAATTTTTGTCTTTTTGCTATAGTAAAAATATCATGTTATCTTTATTAAAAGACTTAATGAGATACAAAATATAACTTTCTATAAAAAGAAATATTACATCACTCTCTTTTATTCTTAAAATGCTTCAATAAATATTTAAAAATTATTTATTTCAATAATTGTTACTTTAGATTTTCCAATATAAAAAAAGTATATGCTCAATAAATAAAAGACACTTTATCTTTTTATCTTGGAGAAAGTAAGAACTTTCTTTTTATTAAATAGAAAGGTTGAGTTACTCATGTTTCCTCATCACACCGAAAAGAAAAATAAATAAAGAATATTAATTCATACAATATTTTTACTGTGTAACTATTAATTGTATATTTAATTTAATTACACAGTAACAACACATCATATAAAAAATAAAAAAATAGTGGACAGAGAATATTAATTATTCTAAATTCTTATTATTTAATTATCTCAATTTCTTTTTCATAATGATATGGTGTCTTCAATGCATAATTTATCTATATCTAGAAATACATAAAAAAAATACATCGTTTGAAGAATTTTACATAAAAATTACATCAGTTTAGGAAATTATCATTTATTTCTTTATTACCAACTAAATTTATAACAAATAAGTTTTTTCACAACATATAACCACTCTTCTATCCAAATTTACTTCATATTTATTTTAATTACTTAATAAAAAAATTATAGAAAATATTAGCCACCCTAATCAATTGAAATTGTGCAACTTAAATCATTAATTAAAATTGTACAACTATTATATATTTATAAATAAAACTTAAATAATATATTACTGTGCATTTATTTTAATTACATAGTAAAAAAAAATACAATTTATCCATAAAAATATTTGAAAATGTACATCTTGGCATGTCGTAATAAAGATGGTATATCTGAATAAATTATTATGATCATAAAAATTCATGTTTGTGTTTTAAGGCTTTTATGAGTTACAATATTATTATTTCATATAATTTGATTTAATATACTTGTGAATTACTCATGTGTTGTAAAAAGTTGAAATATTGATTTAATAGTAGGAAAATAATATCAATATTAATATTTTTATTATGATTAATTTTATGTGATTATGGTTTCTATAATTAATAATAACAATATTAATAATAATATTAATATTAATATAATAATATTTTTTATTAACATTAATAATAAGAATATTTATAACATTAATAATATTATTATTAATAACAATATTAATAATAATAAAATTAGTATTGATAATAATAATAATAATAACAATATTATTAATAATATTATTATAATAATAATAATATAAAGATCTATATTACATATGAATTGTATTTCATACAAATTTACATATGTAAAATTTTGTATATAATATAAATTTTATATACGAATTCTGAATATAATTTTTGTATATAATATGTGATTTTTTTAATATTTCATTATTTATTTAAAATAAGAAACATATTTTTTGATTGAAGAGTATGCTATGTTTAACTTTTAAGATAATTAGAAGCAAAATAAATAAAATTAATAATTTTCTTATGGAAGGTTAACATAGTTTATAAAATAATTAGTATAAAAATTAATATATTCACTACATACGAGAATTTGCAATTAATTATAATGTAAAAAATACTCATACCGTTAGTAGTTCTATATTATTTTAAAATTTCCCTTTTCACTGATATATTTTGGTCTCACTGACGTTTACATGCTTGACAGTAAAAACACCACATAATGTTTGTGATGCACAAAATAACACTTATGAAGAAATCATATTATGGTTTTACAGAAATACGAGAATCTAGTTTTTGTTATGTTTTTTAGAAAACCATGCATTTTGTTACGTTTTTACAGAATATGAGAATCTAATTTTTGTCTTTCTGCAATAGTAAAAATATCACGTTATCTTTATTAAAAGACTCAATGAGATACATAATTATAATTTTCTATAGAAAAATATTCCATCACTGTCTTTTATTTTAAAAAAACTATATTTTAAAAATTATTTATTTCAATAATTCTCCCTTTAGATTTTCTGATATAAAAAAGTATATACTGGATGAAAAGACACTTTCTCTTCTTATTTGGATAAAGTAAGAATTTTCTTTTTATTAAATAAAAAGGTTGAGGAACTCATGTTTCCTCAAAGATAAGTCATCTTAATTTGGAAGCCAAATTTGCTTCTTCTGGTAACTTAATCTGGAATAGTGATGCTCAACATCGGTTTACAGAGGGATCAGATTCTCTGTTGGCTTTTTCTTTTTTTCTTAAGATTCTGCAAAAGAAGAATTTCATCAAGCACCAGATTCACAATCATGCAGCAGCAAGTTATTCCAAAGGAAACTTCAGTTTTCAATATTCCAAAGGGGTGTTTGGTACATTAAAGGCACATTTATGCCAAAACAATATGAAGATTTACAATTTGGAGAATGAAACCCTTTTATTATCCAATTCCAAAGAGGCAGAATGCTAAATTAATATTTCCTACATCAGAAAACAATTGGTTTTCCTCTAAGAAAGAAAGTTGGCAAGTGACTAGGTGCTTCTTCCTTCAGCCAAAAAGAGCAGCATGCAGAAGCACATTCCATGTATCAGGCAGTCCTGGAAGACACCAATGGCTGCAATCAGTTGCCATAATCCCACTGTACCCTTCAGGATGTGCATCTTTCCTGTACTGTGAGAGTGTAGTCACATCCAGAAAATACACTGGCTTCTTTATCCTACTCAAAACCTTGTTCACTATCACCCAAGCCATTGGTGTCCCTGCAGGGTACTTCAACCCAAAGAATGGTTCTGTCTCACTCATGCAAGATCTTGCTGGTTGGTTCCAATCTTTCCCCCTACTCACCACATCAAACACCCACCATGCCCAATTAATAAAAACCAAAACTTTTTAAGTCCCATTAACACAATCAAAAAATTTAATGTCAGAAACATCTAAGTTAACAAATTTAAGACCATTATGAAATAAAAACTGGACCTTTACTGAAGCTAATGAGATTGGAGTAGAGAAAACTCACTCATAATGCACAGGAGAAATTCCCAGAAAGAAGACTTTGGTTTGGGTTGGATTCACGTTGATGTTGACCCATCTAGCCCATGTTGTCAAACCTTTGTAGAACAAAATGAAACGGTTCATGTCTTTGTACAACTTGTTACGCTCTTGAACATAGTCCCATCTGCAATGCAGCAGTACAAAAAGCAATTATTTCTCATCCCTTGATTAAGGGAACTAACTGATCATGATTATGACATAATGATGTGAAAGATGATCCTACGGCTGTGAACTCCCGGTGTGGGTCCACCAGTGCCACGTGTTGAAAACTAGCACGTCCATTCCTCTCCAATTGTCACCGCTCTTGATTGAGTCAATCTTCAGAACCCTTCCAACGCTCTCACGGTCAAGGTCCACCAAATATGCTGTGCGATACAGAAACAACTCAAGGCCATAGTCCTGACAAAAACCATTGACTCCAATTATAACAATTATACAGTGAATAATTTGTCTATTACCAAAGTTTGTTTACTTCCTACGAAACTTCCCTACCAAATTATCAAATTGGGTCTTTCCTTGCCTCTTGTTTCGATATGTTAAAAGACTGAAAAGGACCATGGAATAGAAAAATTTGAATAAAAACAAAAATCCCTCCTTCTAACAAAGACACTTTTGTAGCTAGAATTTATTAAGGGAAAAGTCGTGCAAGCAGAGAACAGCGTATGAATCAAGTCACAAGTGTCAAGTGGTCCAATTTGGAAGTAATTAAGAACGAAACTACAAATTAAATCTACAATCCAAGAGTTACTGTTGCTGTCACATTTTTCTGTAAGTGTATAATCTGCAAATGTTATGCATATACAACATATGTATACTATGACCCACTTCAACTTTTTTTCCCTTTTCTTCAATGAACCAATCAGTATGATTATACTCGTAATGTTGAGTAAATAGATTGATTGAAGCTCATACGTGGTTGGAAAAAAATCAAAATTTCAATCATTGCAGATTCGGAAACAGATTGTGCAAAGCTCATAAGTAAAGCTTTGTTCACAATTTAGTTATTACTAATGATGGGTGTTGGGTGCTGCGGAATTCCGAGCCGCGATTGATGACTTGATGTCACTGGACACAGCAAAGATTTGGAGGGAAAACTAGATGTCCAACATTCATCATTGCTAATTAAGACATTTGTTTACCAAATTTCTATATAAAGCAAGAAAGTGCTGAGAATTTGGAACACAAACTCAATCAAAGTTTTGATGGTATCTATACAAAGCAACCATACACACAAAAAAAACACACCTACCAAAAACCAATGAATTGGTAACATTAAATGTGGCACCTTTTCATATAGACTTTTTACTTTAAATTAGCATTCTGCTCTGAGAAAGAACAGTAACAATAAAAGTTACTGTAGTTTTAGCATATTTGATTAATTTAGTTTTCTCTTAAACAATCTAATTTAATCATTGAATGTGTGAAAGATCTTACAATTCCATCATATAGACCATTTTAATATTAAAATATGATTTTGAAAACTAATTTAACATTAAATCAGACATCACTTTATCATTAAATTACAATATTTAGGAACTAAATCAGATTTGATCAAACAGCTCAGACATTGGTAAGAAAATTATGTGCAGATTCAAAAAATGGGTTGAATTGAAAGGGTAACAGCTCGATCAGTAAAGAATAATTAAAGCAATTAAGGGAAACATTTATTATCCTTCATGTTAACAATGAGAGGTGTCCCCTGCAAAAGAAGAAAGACGCCACCAATCACGTCTCAAACTTTATTTCGGTGCTTCACAGCAACACACAAAACAAAACTAAAGCTTTTTTTTATATTTTGCAGGCTCTCACCAATTCAACCCCACTCACTCATCAATACCTCACTCAATTCAAGTTCAAAACTTTGGGAAAATACATCACATTTTTCAACTTTCTGAGAGAGAAAACGACACCAATTGCATGGACACAACTAAACACCAAACTCCCATCACCCAGTTCAATTCAAAAGATGGAAAGAAGAGATATACAACAACACAAGACTGAAAAGAAAAAAAAAAAAGCTTAAACTATTATCTTCATTGCTTAAATCAGTTTACTTTAATGTTTAGAATAATAAGAATTAGAAAACCAACCTCAAATGTGATTTTGGAGAGAGCTTCTTGCTTTGTGAAAGTGGTTCTAGTGTTAGGCACCCAAGAGTGAATCATACAAGCCAGAGAGTTGAACTGGTTTAAGCTCAAGGAGTCACCGACAAACATAATCTTCTTGCCTCTATATTTAGCCAGAAAGTCAAATGCGTTGAACCTGTTGGCAGAAACGTTAGTTTTGCCCCAAGACAAGACATGAAAATTGAAAAAGGCTGAAGCAGAAGATGAAGAAAATATGAAGTAGGTGCTACCTTGGTAAAGGACAAGAGAAGGGTTGCCATCTATATTTCTGATACTGTGTGTCAGGGCGACCGTACTTTTGGCAGTTGAATTGTGGATCTATGAAGGGACATGTAGAAGGGTCGTAGAGAGGGTATGAAGAGTCATACACCCATTTGCCACGGAACAAGTTGCATCTTCCTGCAAGTTTTCTGCCACTGCTCCAACTGGAAGCATTGGCATTGAAGTAGGGGTCAAATTCCTCAGCTTTTGTTTGGAAGAAAATTAACACAACAAAGAGACACAACAAGAGGGTTGGGAACAAGAAACCCATGTGAGTTCGGGGTTTCGTTCCTTACTACTACTTTCCTTTCCCTGTTTTCTGTAGAAGGAAGGAGAAGGACGAGGAGTGCAGAAAAAGTTGCTCAAACAAAGGCTTATATAATGTTTATTTTTGTGTTAGTTTGTGACTCTGAGAGATGGGGGTTGAAGAATGTGAAAACATGGCACCTTTTTTCTCTGCTTTCTTTTTTAGTTTGTATTATTGTATACGTGTTATTGCATTATTTGTTTATTTAATTCAGCTGGCGGAAACAGTGCACTTTTGGATGGATTCTTTAACAGTGTCATGTGGTAGGGTTGGATCTAATCCTCATCCTTGCATTCAGAATTTTAGTTATTATTTAGTCAGAAAAAATAATGGTCAAATTTTATCAGTAGTTTTCTGGGATAATTCTGTTTCTTAGACTTTCGGAATTTAAATTGCAAATCTTTAATTACAGTTATGAACTAGGACAAAGTAGTTTATGGGGGCATTAACAACATTCTCATTTCAAATGGTAAGTGCTATTAGTTAATAATATACGTATTAGTAAGGAAAATTATAACTTTTAATTAAAGAATTGTACTTTTCAAATGGTTTTGTTGAATGTCACAGTATCAGCATTCTATAACCATTGTATCAGTATTTCTTTATGTGCAATACCAACCTCAGTTATGCTCCCTCAAGTAACTCTGTTATTACCCCTGCTATGGCACTATTTAATTATCTCAGTGCAGCAGCACGTTATGAATCTCGGATCATAGAGACAGAGTATATCATGTTTGACCAGAAAAACAGTATTCTCTTTCATGTGCTGCATGTTCTCTCTTGTGACCCGGTTCTTAGTCAAGCAATAGTATATGTAACTCTTTGATAGAACTTTATATTACAAAAATAATCTCTTATATCTATAATACAAGTGAGGACAACATAGCATGCATCTCATGCAAAAGATAGGTCTCCTACCAAAGGTGTTAGATGTTGACCACAGGCTCAGCAGAGTTAGGCAACTAAGCATATTTATGTGTGCTTAACACTGTACATGTTTTATTTTCCTTTTTTGGTTCGTATACACGGTAATGATTTCATCAGTTGGCGTATGCTAAGTGACTGTATTCTTGATCTCCTCTGTTTTATAGTTGCCTATATAATGTTTTCTAGTAAATATAGGCACATTGATGAACATAAGAATTCAGTGACATGAAAAATTCACAAGAAAAACATAAGCACAAAATGTTTGGTGGTTGCTTCTTCTGCAACGATAAATCATCCCATACAACGGCACCAAGGGAGTTGCAAAATATGAATTATGATTGCCAATTATTGTTTAGATTGTGATTATATTCCTTTTTGGTGGGATTGACTTGTGTCTGTAAAAAAATTTAAAATTTTATCTTACCTACAAGTTACTCCAATATTATTACTCCAATATTATGGTATGGCTGTGTGGTTCATTCTCTGAACTGGTGACAGTAAAAGATGTTGAAAATGTTGCAGTAAGAGTTAATTGGTAACAGTAGCTACCATTAAGAATAGTTTAAAATATAAGAATTTTTCATTAAAAATCACTTAAATACTGTAGCTTTTAATGGATAAGTTTAACTTAATTTTTAAACATCTTTCAATATTAATAATAGATCTTGGTAATATTAAAATAAAATTAATATTTAATTATAATAATTAAGTTATAAAACTGTGAATGTTATAAAGTTTCATGGTGAAAAGGAGACTTCCAAGAGTTGGTTGAAAAATGATATTATATGATGAATCTACTTAAAATAAAATAAGATATGGGGAAAATATTTAATAAGAATTTTCCACAGTAGATGGTATTTTAAGTTTTGGAGTTTTGAACTAGTGAGTTTATTTTATACTAAATTATGTGAAACCATTTTTTTTTTCTGTTCTGATGTTATGTGGTAATGTGTCCAAAAGAGAAACTTCTGATTAAATTATCACAGATCCTGCCAATTAGTATTGTATTATTTTGATTGTTATAACAATTATCCATTGTTTGGTAAGTGATGAGGTTCTGGAAAATAAGATATATGTATTATGTTATGCTTACAAGTATATAAAATAGTGGTTGCAGTACTTATCCTCACATGAGTGAAGAACTGCACTGAAAGTTTGCAAATGATCCAATGATGGGGCGTTTGGTGCAAACTCCACTCTCTGATTATCTTATTGATTAAGAAATGAGTGTGAGGCCAATAAAACACAACAAAAAGAAAGAAGATCATAACCACATGGTGGAGGTTGCTTTGGCTAGTATGTAAATTGTATTTTAAATGTTTAGTTAAATTCATCATTGAAATAATTTTAAAATAATGGAGTTGGTTGAGTCAATTTTTTTTTACAGCAATTGAAACCACAAGAATCTGCAATAAAACCTTAAGGCATGTCAAAGGTAATTTAAAACGATAAACCATGAAGTAATATTCTTCTCTTTGAATTTTTTATGCTCATATAATATTCAATATTGATCTAGAAACCTTACAAACCATCTAAATTAAATTTAAAATTCATTTCTTAATTTCTTAATATGATATTAGAATGTATTTTAATATGATTTGTTAAAACTATTGTAGTGAAAAAGTTGCTAGAAAATACTTTCTCCAATATTATTTATAATATAAAGACAAGATATGAACTTTAATCAATTACCCACTGCATATTTATCTTTAGTGAATTCATTTTTTTAGAAGGGACTGATCACTCGAAACATAAATTATATAGTGTATGAGAGATATGAATCCACAGATGAGTATTGATCTTGGTCATCATATTAATCAATTATATAGACATTCATGAGAAGATTACTAAATATGTGTAATGAATTTAATTGTTTTATAATCGGTCATGAATCTAGGAAAATATTTGAAAATAGGGAAGTTCATCCTAATTTGTGTGCTCCACGTGAAAACTTATTAGGCGGTGTTGTAGAAATGTAGAAATGCAAGATACACATGGTTGAATATGGTAACGTTGTATGACAGCTGCACTGCAGTACAAATCATACCAGTAAAAGGAAGAAAACCCAGCACGAAGTAAAGAAACGAAGGTAAGATTATATTATTCATTTTTTCTTAGGATTTTTTACAAAGAGATGAAACCTATGTATAGGTTTTGTAAAACAAGAAGACTGTAATGTTTGACGTAAGTGTCGTTATTAAACATAAAACATGAGTAAATGCAAGTTCAATTGTCCCATATATATACATATATATTGATGTGCACATAACAAATATGACAGCTTTGTCGCGAAGTAATTGATCATAAATCATATGATTGAAGCTGTGTGTACAAGTGTATGGAGGAAGAAAATTAATGTGACACACAATAAGAAAAGAATGAAAAATCCAAATATGTATATTATCTTAAGGAATATGAGTTTTACATGTATGAAATGGTATAATGAGGGTAGTGCAGTGTAGGGTCTTTGGGTCTGCGAAAACATGAGTTGAGTGCAACGAGTTTCTTTTGATTTGTTGTTTCAACTTTCATGAATAATCGTTGTCACGGAGGCTCTAATAAACACGAGAATTCACTGAGAACAGTGAAACATGCAGAGCTGGTTGGAGCCTTTTAGCCACCATACGTGTCACAACTTTCCTTCATTCTTCAATCTTCAATCTTCTCTATTCATATCCACAGCTAAAACTCATGAAAACAAAGACAGCGAGCGTGTCAAAGTTAGATTCAAATTTCAAAAGAAAAAACATTTTAGCCACTTCAATTTTTTTTTCTCTCCCTCTTTAGTTTCTTTCTTTGAATAAACAAACTCACCTATTTAGTGGAGTATTAATCTAAGATCATCTTAAAGTAAATTGTATTATATTTTACAAACCAATTTTGTATATATAATAATGATAGAGTTTATGTTAAGAAAGTTTATTTCATCCATTATGTTAGCCACATTAAATGATTAATAAATATTTAATTTCATATTCAAAATTTTATACTATTTTTAAAATCTCACATATAAATATGATTAAACTAAAATATATATCACTTCATTTTGTTTAGAATTAATCTCTCAATTATTTAAACATATTGAGTCATTTATCACCTAAATCAACTTTAGATTTTTCATATTTAAATATGGATATATGTTGAATAAATCAATAAAAGTTAGAAATTAGTGAAAGTCTATCTCTCTTTATCCCTAGTTGCAACAGTTTACTCTATCACTGTAGTGTAATGATATTTAGATTGTGAAATGATTAATAAAATCAGTCTAAATATAAAACATACCACTTTTTGAAACTTTATCCGATTGCCAATGGAATTTGTAAAATTTGATTCTTTTATCCACTTGCAATCTTTGGAAGAAAAACTTAGACTTTTCAAGCCATGGTTATGATAAACATCCTTATCACATTCTGTAGCCTTAGGCCGCCACTACATGGTTCCACCACTTCTTTGTAGGTCCTTTTTCTTTAACGATGTTGTTTTCTTTCGAGCAAAGTAGCATATATACCCTTCAAACCAAATTCCAAAACTTGTTAACGTGCTTATAATAATCCAAGCAAATAACTAATTAATTGATTGTACTAGTTTGTTCTTGAAAACTCAATAGCTTGAAGTTGACAAGGGTACGTGGAATCTCTCTTACACAAGAAAATGAAGTTTGGTTGGGTTATGTGGGCCATGTCAAGCAAAAGTTTAGGCCCATGTAGATGAAATTCCAATACAAGTTGCTTGTGAAATGAGTAATTTAGAGATGCTTGCCTTTTCTCCACATGTTTTTTTGCTTCTCTTTCTTCTCTCCTTTCTTTTTCATGGGTCAATAATGGTAGGAGGCATTATCCTGTGCGAAATAAAATGTGCATTGATGAACCTAACTTTGTACTTAAGAAAAGTTATGTCCTTTATGGCATCAACTAATTTTAGAACTAATGGGGAATTAGGTGGTCAAGTAATTCGCACTTAAAGTTATATTTTTATCAAAAGGGACATAATAAAAGCCCTTTCTCTCTTGAGCTGACTACCACCCAAAGATATTCTCATCACTTGAAGCACAACTTTTATTATTTTTCAAAAAACAATTAAACGAGAGAACCATGTTGAGTTGTTGACGATAGCATGAGGTAAAACACAAAAAGGGAAAGAGTTATTTAATGGCTAATGCTAAATTATATGAACATTATCATTCTTAAGTCATAAGCATTCATTAGTTCGTATCAAATTCAAAGTTACTCATTGGATTCGACTTTAGTTTTGTTGTTTAATATAAGGTACTTTAATTTGCCGAGCATCCCCCAAAATAAAAAATTGGTAATTTGTTCTTCTGAAAAAATAATTAATGCAAAAGAAATACTAGTGAATTAAATTACTGAATAAAATACTATTAAAAAGAAAGGCGAAGTTTTAATCAAATATAATATGTAAAATTTATGTTATAGGAAAAATATAAAAATTAGAAGTTGGGGACGTCATTAAATCAATATTTCTAACAAGTTTTCCATAAATTAATTTTCCATATTAAGAATGAAGTGTGGTTACAAAATCTTATAGTTTTTTAATGATAAATTTTAATTAAGTCGCTATTAATACTAAATAAAGCTAGTTTGGAGGAGACATATTACCTCTGTCTCGTAATAGATATTATAGAAGATGATAGTGAGAGAGCGAGATTTCTACATCAATCCTAAATCAATCTAGAAAATATCAAATTTCATATTAATTCACCTCCAAATGCGTAAAAAGCTATAATATTTAGTGTTGATTTAGGTAACAATTGACGTATTTATTTAACAGAAAGAACCTTCTTTTACGTTAGTTATACTTATAAGTAATGGAAAATCTTAATTTTATATGTCATTTATAACTAAAAATGGATGCAAAATATCATATCTGTTTTTAAGTAACGATTTTACTTTTAGCTTAAACATGAATGCATGTATATATTCTTCAAAGTAGATAAAATTAAAGTTCTAATTAAACTTACGTATTTTTAACTTATAAAAACTTAATTGTTCATTTATTCCTAAAATATAGTGCCTCTCTATACAATGACTCATTTTATTCTCTAAGTAACTTCAAAACATAAATTAATTAATGAAAAAATATTATCCAAGATATATTGATTTTTCTGGGAGGAGGTGCCACTCGAGGGTTGCTGCAAGGCTACTGCAAAAATATCAAATCCCATGGGATACTCAAAAAGATAAGCCAATGGTTAAGACTTTTTTTGGTACGAATATATCTCTTTCTCACCTTCCATTTCAATGTATTAAGGGTGGTTATTGTCCGAAATCTATAAAAAGTGTATTTAGCAAGGTTAAAAGACGGAAAAAATCTGTAAAGTTTTATTAAATAAAAGAGATAAATATTTCATGTATATGCACCTTTATAGGAAGATAAGTACGGTATAAAATTATTTAGATTGTGGAAAATAATTTCTTTAGGTAAAAGTTTTTATTAATTTGAATTTTTCTATTTTAAAGATATGAGACGTGACGGTTGAAATCTAGAGTTTCTCTCTCAGTCTTTGTAAATTTATATGGATCAAAGATTTTGTTTTTATCTTTATGAAATTGACTAAGATACGGTGTTAGATTCGTGTACATGGTTTACTTATGAAATAATGATAGTCGAAGACAAATTTCTCAATTGCATGAGGAATTGAAACTCCTCTTGCATTATATGACTACACCATTAATAAAACGAGAGACTTTTTTGCTCGAGTTATTGTAGATGTTGATCTTCTCTCTACCTTGCTTCAACAACTTTTGGCGGAGTCCTAACCCAACCTGAAAATGGACCGAAGGGAACCGCAACATGGGGAATGTTCGCGTCTCGTTGCAAGGCTCATTTTTCGTTGTCTTGGATTTTCTTTTATAGCAAATATTGGATATGAATGAATTCCTCTTTTTTTTTCTTTTTGCAAAATGACAAGTCATGAGCTTCCTTCTTGTAGGAGTAAGCAAAAGGAGCATAATAAAAAAATTTATAAACCAATCAACGGTTTGTGCCAAAAGTATTAGTGAATAATTGTAGTGATGTTGTATCTTCATAACATGAAGTTGTTTGTCAATTTCCTTCTAAGAGAGATGTTGATGTTGTTATTGCGGCTGCAAATGTACATCATACTTCAGGTTCTCATCTTGATGATAGCCTTGAAGGCATGCAAGTCTTGTTGATGCTTCTCTAGTTGTTGAACAAAATATGCAAACTTCTCCTAATGATAATCTTGTTCCTCCTCCAAGTTTGCCTCTTTCCAATTCTTTTGCCTCGTTACCCGTTATGGATTATGTTATTCCTCAAGAAAAAAAAATATGTTATGCATAATACTTTAGAACAATCACAGCAATACATGTGTAATCCAGTCAGAGCAAAGGACCAATTCTTCTTGATGAAAAATCTTTGTAGTATAATAAAATGATTCTAAAACAAGGAGAAGATATGGACGGAAAATCTTTGTTAATTGATAGTGTTGCTCCCGTAATCAATCACAAGGAGTAGAGTTTGATTTCTAAGAGGTGGACAGATATGTTGAAAGAGGAGGCCTCCAACTCATACTCTAATAGACGTGATAATCTAGTACAATCACCTCGCAAGCCTGGTTGGCCATCTAAGAATGCTTCTATAGTTGTTGAAAAAACCACTAAAATAGCTTCTCATGGTTCAACTAAGGTTAAGTTTGATATCATGATGGCTACTAGTTTAGAAGTTTCTCATTCATTGACTCATATGGTCCAGAGGTTTCCTTTTAACTCTTCTGGTTTGCACTCAACTGCCACAGGTTCATGTCTTATGGAACTGTAGCCAGATACTAGAGGGGTGTCGGCTTCTCAGGCTCTTTCTAAACTTGAGGAGGAATGTAAGTTGGTTTCTAAGTATTGGATAGATTAGGTGGAGTAGGGTCCCCTAGTGATTTGAATCAGTTGGAAATGTGTGTTTAGATTTCTAAGAAACATGGGAGATCAAGGAATGGTGCTTCTAAGACTACTAAAAAACCTGTTAGAGTGGGTACTGTAAAAAATAAATGATGAAGGGGTTTGTGTACCTCAATTTTGGTTTTCTTACTTTTGTTGTTTTATTTTTGAATGATAGACCTCTTTTAACTCTTTTGTAGGTTTTTTTAGTTTCATTCTTTTGCTTTTTCATACTATCCTTATGGGTTAGTTTGGTAGTTTGTTTTGTTTCTTTCTTTCTATGGGTTTTGATGGAAACTCTTTTGGAGGCAGCAGAAAACTCCAATTAAACTTCAAACTTTTTCTCAATTTTTCAAAGATAAAAACTTAAGAAGGGTGTTCATTTGCAAGGAAAGTTCCTTGGTGGTGAACCTAGGAGAACATTACTCCCAAATTAAGTGACTTTAAAAGAACAAGAAAACAAGCAAAATGCATAGTTAAATTCAAGTTCAATTTCAAAGTGAGTACAAGAGTAGGGGTAGGCTTTTATTTATAGGCTTAGAAGTTCCTAACATTCATTAGTGCACCTACAGTTGTAATTTCTTCACATACACATGTCCTAAGTCCCACATTGCTCAAATCTTGTGTTTTTCAAATGTTAGATGTGGTTGACTCCCTTTTTGCCCAAAGCTTAGCCCACTAAGCTTCTATTTTTTTTTTTATACAAAGTAAATATTACTTCTATACAAAGATTCTACTCCAAGACTTTATAAAAGACAAAGAAGACTCTAATAATGTACCCTCCATAAAAGAAGAGTCTTTTGCAACCCATTTTCCTCTTCTATCTTTTTTTATTTTTTCTATTTCTTTTTAATAAATTCCATATGATGACTTGTGTGTGTGTATGTGTGTTTGCAACCCATTTTCCTTTTCTATCTTGTTTTTTTTTTTTCTTTTAATAAATTCCATATGATGATTATATACCTAATATGAATTTTATGATATTATCCAAGAAATGATATATGTTATTTCCAAGGCATCACTATACATGATGTACAAGGTGGGGTTCCTTTGTATATAACAAACTGACTTGCATCTAAATGGATTTAATGGGGTTGCATATAAGGTTGTGGAATAACAAACAAACATTCAAAAACTGTATTTGTTGCTAGTTCTATATTGGCTGACTTATCACAAGCATGTTTAGCTAATTTTTTGGTTTCCATGGGTTATAAACATATTATAAATAATGAATATATGCATGCACAATATGATGGAGTTATGATATTAAATTATGAAATTTGTAGAAAATGAATACCTTACTAGAAACAAACATTCCTAAATGTATAGGTTAAGTAAAACATTCCTAAATGTACAGGTTAAGTAATAATTGTTAGAAGGGTCTGTAACACTAATGTCACCTTTGGTACTAGCTCCAACATCAACATCTTGATCCTCTTCAACTATCACTTTGACTAAAATAGGTATCAAAGAAACATGGTGTATAGTTGAAGTCTCATTACGAGCTCTTTAATAACTACTAAATATGATTGGGATAATCATCTAAAAGCAACTCACTTTGATCTGTCATGAGTAAGTGTCCTCTTCTAATATATCAATTAGTTAAAGTAAGTTCAATAATAACAATAATAATAAGATAATCACGACTATCTTTTGTAAAAAAAGAAAAACATCATATAATAATCAATATTTACATATTTATTGTGATATTTTCTTCTATATTAATTATAGAATAATAAACATAGAAGTGTGTTATTGATATTTTTGTAAGAATGACGGTTAATTATAAAGCATGAGTTATGAGGAAACTAAACGTAATTTATTGAGTACAAAACTTAATCATTTTCAAGTATTTTAATTTTTTTTCTATTATTTTAAATATTAATTTTAAAATAAAATAGTTATATTGAAGAAGTTTCTTAGAGGATCGGGATTTAGATTAAAATACAACTCTTGATGTATAAATACGTGAACGTGGAGAATATTTGTTATTTGAAACTCTTTTTCACTGTTTTTTTTTTCAAGGACGAGATTTTCTTTTTCTAGTTTAAAAAACATATATAGTCATACTTTTGAACTTTTTGAGTCATACGTAACTCTAATGAAATTACGATATTATAATGTAGTTATGTTAATGAGATTTATCAACCAACTTCACTAACAAAATTATTACAAATTTAATTCAATGACAAAAATTAAACACAACATTGTTTCATTTGTCAGTATTTGTGATTGTTAAGTATTTGTTTCACTCGTGCACTTTGTATTATTTTATTTTAAACTTATTTAGTTCCTAATTTTTTTATTTTTATAATAGATTATAAAAATAGAAATGTATTTCTATTTTGCAGTGGGAATGTATTTTTGTGAGAAATATTCTTGTCAAAATAAAAAATGGACGTGAAGTCATTAGCAACAAAAAGAGCATAACAATGGCCTAAAATATAACGGGCCTTTTGGGCCAGTTTGAGTTTCACTCCTTAGCTCCGAACAGAACGAATTCTTCCTCCACTCCCATACCTTCTTCCTGCACCTCCACAGTAAATGTGAAATTACACATATATTCTTACCTTAAAATTGGAAAAGTCAATATTACCCTCTATTCCCTTCACCTCCATAACTCTCATCCGTCGTCTATCATGTCACGGTGCTGTCTAAATCTTAAATTAAAGCTTCAAACAAGTCCTAAGTAAACAATTATTGATATTTATTAGTAATTTATGAGTGATATTATTGATTAAAGTAGTTAATTTGATGATTGGGAGACTGTCAATGACGAACAGCGACTTTTGCGATTTTAAGAGTTTGACAACCGGATGTCACCCTCATCCGATTCACATTTTAAAAAAAAATTGTAAACCGGATGGGGGTGTCATCCGGTATCATTTGTAAAACAAAATAACAACCGGATGACATTCAAGATCATTTTAGTCATTTTAATATGGGTACTTTAGAAATTAATTTTTTTTTATGAAGGTGCAGGAAGAAGGTATGGGAATCTGGGAATTTATTTTCGCATTCCCATAGTTTATTTATGCACCTCTATAAATATGAAATTTTTACATTGCTCTAAAAGAAATTATTTTCGAACATAGAAAAAACTTTTGCAATGTATAATTCATAAACTATTTTTTTATTTTTCGGATGATCCAATTTAAATTTTTTTTATTTTATAAAATGTATAATCTAATAGTAATTTTTTGTATAAAAAAAATTAATATTACACAATTTCAAAAAAAATCGTAAAAAAAATTAAATTTGTGACAGCAAGGAGCCACAGCAACCGAGGCAACGGTGGTGACTAAGAGGTGGCAGTAGCAAGAGGACAGTTTAGTCTTTTACTCACTCCCATGAAAGCAGGCATACAAATTATGAGAGTGTAGAAAGAAATAACTCACACATATACCCCGTGCAGCATAGACCAAAAAAACAACAAACTAGATACAGAGTTTCCTTTTCAAATAAAATTGACATGAATATTAAGAAAACACCTAATTTTTTACTTCAACATCTTTTTTGTTGTATAGATAATTTTTATAACTATTGTGTATTAACTTAAAATTACATAATACTATATTCATATAGGTGAAAGTTAAAAATAAAATGATATATTAAATGAAATAAAATAAAAAAATACTAGATTTTAGCACTATTTAACTTTTACGACGCCTAAAACAAATAATAAACAAATCAAGATTAGTACGAATCCATTTCCAACAAAAAACAATTATAAGAATACTCATATGGGTATAAATTAGAGTGTCCAGTCAATTCATTTATTCATTATCTATTTAATTTACTTGCAACTAAATTCATCTTATTCATCAACTAAAAAAATAGTCAAATTAAATTGAGATTTTATTCATTTATTATTTTTCAAAATCTAACAGATTATATATCAATATTAAACGAATAAAAAATAATTTATCCTTTTAAAAAAATCAAAATATATTTTTAAGTTTATTTTACAAAATTTAGTTTCGAAAATGTTTCTAAAACATTATTTTCAATTTCTAAAGTACGATTTGTTTAAGGATAGATTAGACATGGAAAAATATTAACAGATAACTATAATTTAATTTTTATTGAACATATTGAATTTTTAATTAGAACTTTAATAAAATTAAATAAATTAATGAACTTTTTCATTCAGACAAAACAAAATTTATCTTATTCATTTCGTTTGTCACCCCAACTACAAAATAGCATATATTATGATCAATAACATCTCTATTACTACTACTATCATAATAAACCAGTTGTGGTAGCATGATAGGTATTGTAGGGCTTGCAATAGGACAACTCAATCTCCTTCATAAGGACTAAGAAGTGGATGTAATGTTTTTAAGGTTGTTCATGTATCTACACAACTTAATCATCTTGGTATTTAGAGAACCTCCCACTCAGATTCAGATATATCAGGAAGCATTAGTTTCTTGTGATCATGCTGTAAAGTTGGACATAAACTCTCTGCATAATCACCCTTTTCATTGTTTCCATGCAATATTGCAAGCTCCTCATATTCTTGCCTCCTTGCAGCCTTCTTGGATAGCAAAAAGGGTTGTCGCTTCTTGTTCTTCAAACATAAGAAAAAGGAATAAACATGTTAGAGCTTAATGTGCTCCAAAGAAAGGAGAGAGGGAGGAGCATGTGTACCTTGCTAGTTCTTAAATTACTCCCTGCATTGGGAACTGATTGAAGTTCATCTCTAGTCACCATAACACAACTTTCCACAAGCTTCAATTCATCATCTTGTTGCATTGTTTTATTGCCTTGCTCAACAATAGTACCAATCTTTGGTACACCCAAATCCCATGTTTCTGTGATTTCTTAAATGATAAGATGTGTCAGTTACAATTAGCCAAAAATATCATGAATTGAATGACTTCTTTTATATCTCTAATACTTGAAAACAAAATCTACTGCAAACAGGCTTTAGAGTTTATGAATCTAGATATGCCAATGAAGACTTTGAAAAGAACAAAATATTTCAATCTTGGAGTCAAAATGAAATAGTTATATTCAAGAAACCGTTTGTTGAGTTAGTTCTCTACATATTTTATAAAATAACTGAATTGTTTAAACAGATGCCACTTGGTACAGAAAACATTTTTTATCTTTTTATTATTAATCAATAGGCTATATCAGACACATGTCAGGAAAACTTCATGACATCCCTGACAAATACAAACCTATGGGGATGCCTCAACATTAATTTTCATGCACCATTTTGCAAAATCAGACCAAACCAGCCAGCACCAAGATTTGCATCAACACTCCTTCAAATTCAACCAAATAGATGTGCATCCTTCTATAATAACTTCCAAAAGTACTTTTAAATGGTATGCATGCATAAAATGAGGACCTACATCATAATGATTTGAATTGACACCCGAACTAAGAAAGTATATCAGAATGATCTGAATTAATAGAATGAGATACAGTGATTGTGTGGTAAGAATAATTGATATGTTCTGACCCCTACCATAAAAATAATACAATTGTTACAGTTCACCCAAAGAAGCAAAAAGTTATCAACAGGAAACAATTAAGGAAAAGTGAAACTTCATCCAAGAAACACTCAAATACTAACCATATGGATCTACAAACAAGACACCAAATGAATTACTATGTTTTTCTTTCTCTTCAACTGATTCAGCCCATTCTAGATGGCCCGGGATTTCTTTAGGACTTGTATTTTCAATTTCATTGCAACAGTCAGCTACAGAGGCAATAGTAATGAATTCAGAGGAAGTTGTCTTCGAAACATTGTCTGCATGATTTTGATTTACCAAGGAGAGTTCACATAATTGTGAGGTATTGCGTGTATCTGTTTCTGATAAAGTGATTTCACAGGCTGTCTTGGATGCAGGCATGATTTTATTTTGTTTATCACCACCGAGGTTTGATTTATTATACCCTTTGACAGAATAGTGAGAAGCTGAAATGAACAAAGCATTAGAATCACAGGATTCGGCATGGACTACATCATTATCAACATCATCATTGATCCTAGAATCCTCAGTTGTTTGGTTGATACCATCTTTTACAGTTATTTTCTTGGAACCTTCAAAAGACTTCTGAGTGCAGCCAGCATCAGTATTTTGATTTGTAGGCAACTCAGAGGGTGATGTTTCATCCAAATCACCTGAAGGTAGAGGAAGTAAATCTTGCATAACATCTGAACAGATCTTTTTAACACTTTCCCCAACGGTCTGCATCTGATTCCCCATGTACTTAACAGTTTCCTATCCCCAAAAAAGGGAAACAAAAATGATGATAGGATTACAAAAGTCAATTGCAGGCCAATAACTATCAGTCCGAAAACAACAGTTCAACCAGGCTAGTCTTACACTACACAATTAAAATCATATATACAAGGAAATTCAGAAAAAGTTATCACAGTTTCCCATAAATACCAAAACAAATTTAATAACAACAGTGGCTCTCATGATTCAACTCTCAGTTTCATAATATATGTGGCAACTAAACTAACAAAAACTATAGGTAGAACACTTTGGACATACAAATCAAAGATGAGACGCTGCAGCTCTACTAATAGCAGTGGAAGAATTAAGATTATGATATTAAGATTTCAATGGCTTTTATAGCAGGTATTCGGCATGGCCAGTTGGGAGTCATTCATATTTCCAACTTCCTCATTTGAAACTATGAACATGCATATTCAAAGGTTAAGGATAAATAATGACAAAGGCATACCTCCAACACTGTCTCATCCACATCCACACAAATATCTTCAAACTTCTGGAACATGTTACCAACCCAAGTTATGTATTTTACACCCATAGCCATCACAATACACTAGCTGGAACAGTAACTAGAGCTGTCCCTGTATGTCTGATATGAGAGAGGATACAAAATTGAACTTGAAGGCTGTTCTACCTGATTATCTGCCCACAAATCACGGGAAAAAAAAAACCCAACGAAGAGCCTCAGTCAATGGTGGTCATTTCAATAGGCCTAAAACTAAAATGTACATTGATCAGAGAATAATAATATAAAACCATAAAATGCATTGTAGATAAATCCCATCTCAGAACACATTTATTGAATAATCATTCACTGGTTCCTATACCAAACTCAACCGCTACCTGTAAAAATCAACTACCTTCCTATAAACATCATGACACGTCCATAATTCTACACAATCATACTGCATCTTTCAAGTAATTTACTTTTTGAAAATCCTTTACTCTTAAATATTTTCTCATAAACAAAACAGAATGAAAAGTTAAGCAGATCAAAATCACCATAAACAAGGAAAGAATATAAATATGTCAAAGGAACCGTTAAAATGAAATAGAACAACACCCTCTCCTCCACCAAAAAAAGGGACTATCCCCCAAAAACAACATATAGCAAAATATGTAAACAAAAACGCAACTTGTAACAAGAAAACGTAATCCACTTAAAATATAACTCAAATAAATAAAAGGGTGGTGATAAAAACAAGAGTGCAACCAGAAGAGAATTTACTTGCCGTAACGAGCACAGAAAGAAGAGCAGTGTCAGCATCAGACTGAAGAAGTCATGAGAAGGATAAAGTAGTAAAATTGAAGAGAAATTGTAGCCAAGAAGAAGAGTGTTGTGAGGAGAGAGAGAAGGTAAATAGGGTAAGCTCCACTGAGCCTTAAGATTGACATGTGGACTCCGATTCCTAAGTTAGCCTTTGGTCTCTGTTGTTCACTTTATCGGTGTGTGGACCCCACCTTCCACTTTTTTCACCTGCCATACCATAACCGTTGCCTTTTTCTACTACTGTGTTGTTTTATTCACTTTCTTATATGAGTTTTTGGGTGCATGTACAAAAGGTAAAACATATATTTATCGGAAAGTTTTTTTTTTTTTAATTTACAAATGACTTTAGAATTGACTTTTCAATTGCATTAGAAGAAGTTTCTATGCATGAATTGGTTTGTCAATAAAATGTGCTAAGTTTCAGATAATAAAAAAATATCAGACATTTGTTATGGTTTTATTCAAGCTTTTTCAAACAAATTTTCCAGTACGACGGTCAATGGACATGTCAGTTGGAGATTGAATTTATTGTTGTAAAATTGGCATGATTTGGAAATTTTGTAAAAGCAAAAAGATAAGTAGTATCCTCTTTCATAGAATGGAAGATAGTGCAACTAGTTTCCAAGTTGACTTTATGCAAATTTCACAACGAAGTTTGTTAAATTACTGAACTTTTAAAGATAAAAAATGTGTTCTTATGTTTACCAATATCTCAACAAGCTTTACAAATTTCGGAAAATATCTTATTTAATATTTTTTTCCAATGATCAAAATACTTTTGATAAAACATTAATGTCACTTGGATGAGAAAATATTTAAAATATAGTAAATACAAAAACTTATTCTCCTATAATCTTTGTATCACTTGGATCGTTAAGTAGTTATTTTCTATTTAATCAATTTTTTTTGTTTTCATTCTTTAATGAGAAAAAGAAAATCATCTTGAGCTGAAAAGACCTTTATGTGCATTTTTTGGATATTTTATAACATAGTAGAATAAAATTTGATTTCGTTGTTTAAAAAAGAAACAGATTAATTAGAATAAAGATAAAACAGTTAGTTTATAATGTAAAAGTAATAGTTTTATTTATTCTATCAAATACACTCAAAATTTAGAGAAAAATATTAGGGTTAAGTAATACAATGGAATGAAATATAATTCATCTTTTTAATTATTCTTCATTCCTATTTTTATAAACCAAACAATGAAACAACCTCTACCATTCCAAATATTCCTTCAACCGCCCAACAAAGAGAGAATGGAAAAGGGAAGAGAGACCATGAAGAGAAGAGAAAAAAAGATTCAGAAAAGCTAGAGAGGATCCAAGTCCTATAAAATTGGTGTCCATTTCCCCGGCTTGTAACAAGTTCTCACATTCTTGACAGCACTATAGTTTTTGTTACCTGGGTTTCATTTTTCTTTATCCTTCCTAACCATACAAGGAAACCAACGTTCATAAACACTCAATCTGATTCATTCATCATAACAGCAATTATGTTATCAACAAAGCTATGAACCCGGTTTAGGATGTACTACCATCAAATAACTATTGAGGCATCCCAACTCTGAGATATAAACATAACACAAAACAGAAATAAAGTGACTCAAGATGAAGGAAAAACTCTCGTAGTAGTAGTAGTAGTAGCCCGCAGTGTAACTAAAACAAACACCGATTACAAAGCATATAGGTTGATTCTTTAATGATATTTTGTTGGAGGCTGTGTAGGATTTACTTTGGAAGGACATAATTGAATCTCCAAGCTGAATTAGAAATCTTTGGTATAAAGCAGATGCTCCAGGAATCAACGAGTTTGCATGTTTTCTAACCATCACCAATTCAAGCCACACAATGAAGGATAGCTTAACCTGCTGCTTGGAAATCGCCAAAATCATCATCTGGTACATCCTGTGTGCTTTGATCTTCCGGAGAATTCTCGTGTTCTGTGTCTTCTTTAACTGTTTTGGGAAAATCAGCTTTAAAAGGCTTCTCAAGGCTGAGTTGTGTAGGTGAGTCTGTTGGAGACTTCTGCGGGGTGACAACAGGTGAAAGCGGTGCTGGAGGAGGCGGTGGTAACTTAATACTAGTTAGAGATTCTTTTCTTCCATTCCTTTCTTCTGGGGATTTGTTCAGAACCTGCTCAAAAAACTTGGACTTCACGCTGCTTTCACTTTTCTGCATGCAAAAGATTAGGAATTAATAAAGATAATGTGCTGAAAAAAGAAAAAGCATCGTTCATAGGAGCAAAATGCAGAATTCTATACATTAGTCTTAATTTGCAGTACAAGAGTCTCTCCTTCTTTCAGACTGTAATCAACTGAAGAAGTTTGCTGGTAATGTTGTTCCATCTCCTCAGCAGTTTTCTTTTTATCCAGATATCTTTAACAGATTTAAGAAGGGACATGCTTTCTATTTGTCAAAAAATAGTATGAGGACCTCCGTCCTCTAAGACAGAATGAATAAAAAAAATGTTCAAAGGCTGCTAAGTTTTGCAGATGATGAGATCACCAGATATATGCAATAAAAATAATAAGTCTAATAAATATATTTGATGGAGGATACTTCATGTGATCATGTAAGGCAGCTTGGAAGTCATAAGCCTCTGTTCTTTCTCGGAATCCTATGCCAATAAAAGCATGTCGGAGGCGACCACCTGCATGATTCTCAAGTAATAAAGACCAAAATTCGTCTGTAACATGAAATATAGTGCAGCAGAACTACCAAAACAAAATTATGCATCATATATAGAGACGGATCATAAGTCAACAGTCACATATAAGAGAAGAGAAGAAAATAAGAAAGTAGAATAAATTAAACTTCTCCCAGAAGTTAAAATTAGCTTTTGAAAAAGCTAAACAAGAGAAGTTATAAAAGTTGAAAGCACAAGTTGATTTTATCTTACGGGAAAAAGTTTAATTCGTTTCATTTTCTTATCGTCAGTACCTATAGATAAGTTTATCCACACAAGACCCAAAAGGGTAAACAGAAAAAACTAGTTTCCATTATCAGTTTAAAAAAAAACAAAAAATGTTTGCAAGCTTCTAAAAGCTTAGACAAACAAGCCAAATTCTTGACAAATAGAAAATAGTTGATCATGACGATAATTACTGATACATACTTTGGTAGCATAGCAACCTAAATTTTCTATTCTATTTTCTGAGAAGTAGAAACTAATTTAAAAACAATCACATCATTTCAAATTAATTCAAATCACAAAGGTACTTAAATTATACTATACTATACATTTCCTTTACAAACACTGCTACCCAGCACACAGACAATAAGATGATTAAGAGAAGAAGCACAGAAATATTGGGATATAATGACTCACCTATGTTCTCTTCAATGCGAAGAACAAAGTATCTGCAGAATATATAAGTATAAGTGGTTCTGAAGTACAGAAAGGTATGGTAACAAACAACTTAAACTATCAACACTCAGGGAAAACAACCTGCTGCTGTCAATAACAGGCTCCACTGGATGCGGCTCTCCATTTCTTAAAAATGCCCGAGCATATAATTCACCTATGTATATATATTTCATCATAAAATTAAAAACTAAACAAAAAATTGTACAACCTATTTGAAGCAGATTTGATGTGGTCTTACCAGAGCTCTTATCTTCAAGTTTTATGATGCATTCTTCTCCCTTGCTAGTGACTTTCAATATTCCTTCCCATGCCCATTTGTTGACATCCCATTCATCAGCCCTGAAATGAATTTCACCAATATAAAAATCCAGTAATCACACACTCGAGAGCAGCAAAAAAAGTCCCTAAACTTGCAAAATTAGAAAACCAATTTCTTCAGAAAGATCATAAACAAAGGTAACGAAAGACACAAAACAATTAAAAGCATAGCAAAAACAGATCTAAGTAACACCCTTCCTACACACTGAATAACACAACTACTTTACAGAGGTAGAGTACATTAACAACTTCAATAATGCCAAAGATGCACTAAACAGATCACAAGCACCACACATCAGCTGATCACAAACCTATATGAAGCTGCACTCTTTCTTGGAGGTATCTGCATTCATAGTAGAAACTCATCATTAGCTTTTACACCACGAAAATTTTGCAAATTCCAACCGACCCATCAACAGAAAATTCAACTTTAAATAAAAGAAAAATCAACTTTAAATAAAAAAAAACTAAAAGCAATGTTCAGTGCCATCATGATTTCTAAACAAGCTTAAATTATTAATCAGCTCACTAACATGAAACTTGATCATGCACATCCCATTGAATTGTAAATTGAAATCACACCCCTCTCAAAACCCATTGCCCAAAATCCAATTTTGAGAGAAACCTACGAAGAGAAAGTTAGAAGACTCACTATGTAGACGTAACACTCGGGCACTTGAAAGAGAACGAGCTCGATGGGTTCGGCGTCTTCGATTTCGCCTCCACTTTTCTGAATGCGCGGTTCGTTCTCCTCCTTCTCCATGATTCGGAGGCACAGAAAGATCGCAAATTTGGAGGCGGAGAGTTAGGGTCTGAAGAAAAGCGATCTGGGTCTCAAGGAGGCGTGGATTTGGAGATGAACCTTGCCACAAGGGAATTCAATTTCTGAAATTAGGGTTTGGTTTGATTTTTTTTTTTTTTCTTCTTTTGTGAAGAGAGAGAAAATGGATGAAAGGAAGAAAGTTTGCCTCTGCTTGGTTCGTTCTCAGGAAGGAGATGACGCTGCACCCAAACGGTTCTGCATCGGAGCAATGATCACCGTCTGATTGTAAGGGTTTGGGATCCAACGGTGTGATGGGTATGGACTGACTCGTACACTGATTGCTTGCTTTGTTTTCAAGTCAACAAAATAATAAATCCAATAACCAAAATTAATTTCAAACTTTTAGTGAGAGAATAAAGGGGAATATGCTCTACAAAATTTCTGAGCCCATAATTTTTGTTGTATTTTTAAGATTTGTTTATAGTTTCCTTTCAAAAAGAAAAAAAAGATTAATTTGTAGTTTATTTATACCCAAAGAATAGTCAGCCTTATTATATTATTTCCTGAATAATATTAAAATTTTTGAAGTATAATATTAAATTCATAAAATAAATTTTCATTATTTATTATTTTAAACTAACAGTATAATATATAAAAAGAATGAAAAAATTAATTAAATAAATATACGATTTTTTTTTATTTTAGACATACAAAAACATTTTTTCTGTTAGAAATATGAAAACGATTTTTATAGGCAACAGTGTATACAAAATTGAAATTAAAATAACTATGCCTATTAATTTTAAAATATAAACTAAAAGTTAAAAAACTTATCGACACTTCAGTAATAATGATAATAAAACAATTTTCAATTGTTCACCTAAAATGTTGTTGTATAGTTGCTCAAAAGACATGAAAGAACCCAAATTTGTAGAAATTATTAAGAAAATTTATTATATGAACAAAATTATATTTAATTATTTATCTTTTCAATATAACGACATTTTATAACAATGACATATAGTAATATTTATGATCGAAACTCTTTTTCTCCTTTTAAGATATGTAGATATTTCATTCTATAGTATCTTAAAAGTAAAATAATAATAATAATAATAATAATAATAATAATAATAATTGGGACTTTATTTTCAAAACAGTGTATAATGCATAGTACAGGTCACTTATTATTTTTAGTGGTTTTTAAAATGGTATTTCATTTGCTTGTCAC
>Ga0099825_1000086_pt1 | contig 62382 bp, 26 predicted proteins | sample SiratroredBW_FD_76838 | JGI IMG/M metagenome (GOLD analysis project Ga0099825, IMG submission 76838) | Root nodule microbial communities of legume samples collected from California, USA - Siratro red BW | ecosystem: Host-associated > Plants > Roots > Nodule | place: USA: California | collected...
TCCGTTTTACAACAGCTATTTTATTATTATCTTATTTTTCTTTTCTTTTTTTTTCTTTTTAATTTTTTATTTATTATTATTGTTTTTGTTTTTATTTTTTCTTTTTTTTTCATTTTTTTTTTTTTTTTTTTTCTTTTTTTTTTTTTTTTTTATTTTTTTTTTTTTTTTTTTTTCTGCATCTTAGTACTTTTTTATCTCCCCTAATTTTCTCATTCCGTATTCCTACATGTCCATAGTTTATTTATTTATGCATCTTATTATCATTATGAAAGAGGTAAGCTAGTTATGGATGACTCCAGAACTAATGATTTGTGTATTTTCAAATTCGTCAATTTAAAAGTACATTTTGGATAGACTAAGATGTTTCAAGAATAATTTTTTTACGCTATGAATAGAGCACTTCATAAAACTTTTATATATGTATCTCGAAAAATATTTTGGATTGAGTTTCTCAAATATTTATATAATGATTAGATTTAAAATTCAATGTTAGGTCTCACAGTGTATTTCTGGGTTGAGTATTGTAGAATGCATTTATAGATTTCAGAATTTACTTTTATATTCAGTCTTCTAAATCTAAAATGTATTTTTAGATTTAGTGTTATAAAATGTAATTATATTTTTTTATTATATACTTGTATATGTACATATCATTATAACAATTAATTTAATAAATGCATATTTTTTATTCACTCAGTAAATAGAAAATAGAAAGTTGGATTGCCAATGATGTTCATGTTAAGGTAATATGTACTCGAAGAATCACTAACCACATGGCGTACATATTGATAAATCATTTTTAAAAAGGTCCAAAAGATATTTCATTCTTGATTATGTATACAAATCAATGTTGTAAAAAATATGTAAAACAGTGTGGTAATAAATCATATTTGCTTAAATTTATAACTATATAATATTATTAGCCTGTAGCTCTATTTGTAGATATTTTATGTGATTGTGGTAGGATAGAAGAGAATTGAAGTCAATGTCTTATAGGTAGAAAGTGAATATATTATACGTCTTATATAATTTTATTGAAATTGTAGTTGATAATTTTAAGTTTACTCCTTTATATTTTTAGTTATGACATCGCGGACAATGAATTATTGTATGTATTTTTGAATAAGTGATATTGTATGCATTTGTAAATAAGTAGTACAAAGACGAATAAATAATCTATTAATTGATAAGATAATCATCACACTTGTGTTATTACTATTTTACATGTTGCATGTATATCAATTTGGATATGATGGTTGCAATACACACTTTAGTAGAGTTATTCATAGTGCAGTACGAGAATGTCTCTATAGAAACTAAACAATGTAGTATACATGTGAAACTTAGTTGGTTACAAAATATGAGAATTTTTATTTTTCTCCGTCCATAATTAATTATTATAACATGTTTATTATATTTTGTGAGATGCATTATTATTTTCTAGGATTATTTGGTGACCTTAAATTCATATACACACTTAGAAAGCTTAACATGAAAATGATCAAATATGAATATTTATTTAGTTCCATGGTCACTTAAGCTTATTCTTTGACTTTCAAAATAGATGAATTGAATGAATAACATTAATATTTTTAGAATATTCAATCACACTTAATAGATCTCACAAATCTATTCAATTAAATTTGTATGATCATTTTGTGGTTTTAATTTTACCTACTACTCGTGCACATCATGATATCACAATTTTCACAAACTTACTCTTAATTATTACTCCTCTATCAATGTTGACCTTCTTAAAAAAATTCAAAATGTCATCACAGATTTATTCCTCCTTAAAGTTTGTGAAGTTCCATTTTTGAAAAATACAGAATTATAGCTACAAGCAATATTAACATAATCAAATGACTTGACTTTGATAAAAAAAAAATTAAATGATCGTTATAATCTAGTCTATTTTTTTCTTTTGTTAATTTTTTTAGGTTTTACAATTAATATATTAAGTCAATGGATTAAAAATAAAATACATAATTTAAAAGTTTAATTAAATTTTAAGTTTTTCATAATTTCAATATTTTTAATTGACTTTCTATTAAGAATTTTTGTTTTATTAAGTACCTAAAATTTTATATTTTTAATTGGATATTTATTGTCAATTTTTACTTTACATCATTATTGCTTATGTGTTTTCACATAAAAGATTAAAAATAGTTTTATTAAGTTTTAAGTTCCTCATAAATGGTTTTTAATTAAGTCTTTATTAAAAAAATTCATCCTGTTTAAAATTTTTATATTTTTTAATTGAGTATTTTTCATCAATTGAGATTACATATACATTTAAAATTGAGAAAAAATCAATTGAGATGACATATACTTTTAAGAAAAAATCAATTGAGAATATAAAAAATTATCAGATACTTACAACTTAAATAACCTAATTTTAAATTTAAATAAAATAAAATATATAGATTTCAAACTATATATTTTTATAAAATAACACTACTCTAAATATTTTTGAAAGTTAAAAGTATTTTTAATCAAACAAATTCGTTTAAAAAACCTACCCATTGCTACCCCAAAATTAAATTGACTGGAAAAAGAGTATCTAATTAAATTTAGACTAAAACTTTTACAGTATAACTTCATAATTGAGTAAATGCAAAATATATTTTAAATTATACTTTTAGATTATGCATCTAAAAAACTAAATTTTAAATATAATTTTGAAATGATTATAAAATGTTATAAAATTCTAATTTTTTAAAGACAGCAAGCAACACGGGAAGAAGAAAATGAAAGAAAAAAATGATAGGCTCAAGCAACTAGACAAACCAGACCACAGTATCCTAATAACACCCCGTTCTCCCTGCACTGTGCACAACGGCCCGTAATTCCTGGACTCTGCACAAATCTTTAAATTGAGTATTTTATTGTCTTAATATAGTATTTGGAAGATAAAAAAATTAAAAAATATATTTCATTTATTTTTTTTTTCTATCCAAGTCTTGATTATGCCAGTTGTAATAATAATTTTATGTTTTTTTAAAGAAGAAACTTTACAAACTGCTATGGAAAAATAAATTTGTGATGAGATTTTGAATTTTTTAAGAAGGTCAATATTAACAGAAAAATAATAATTAAAAATTAAGTTTTGTAAAAATTGTGTTCTCATATTATAGAAACTTAACCGAATAGATTTGTAAGGTTTATTAAACGTGATTGAACATATTTTGATATTATCTCAAAATTTGAAAATAAAAATTGAAATATAACATTTGATCATTAAAAAAAGTAATTATTTTTTTAAACCTGCATTTGATCATTAAAGAAAAAAAGAAAAAGTAATTTATTTATTTATGTTAAACTTAAAAGGAACTAGAATATTCTAAAGTATTAATCCATTAACTAAATTAGTCTTAAAAAAGTAAGTGATAAGAAAAATTATTTCCAATATAAAACTCTTAACGTAAGATCAAGGATAAATTATGAAATCTTTATCATAAACTTGTATACTATAACAACAATAACACATATAAATACCTTCACCGTGACACGTTTGGTCAAAATAATATAGATTAGTCAAATATAAATGATCTGAGTTTAGTAAACACAACTACATGTCTAAATTTTTATCTTATTTTCTGAAATTTTAGGATATTCCGAGTAACTTTAAATCTCATTGTTCTATGCTCTTTAAAGTATCTATGGAGAAGTTTGCAAGTGTTAATTGGAAGGAAGAAGGGTGTAGGAAAGGAGACAGATTTGTGGAAAGACAACAGTTCATAAATAGCTATTATATTTCAAAATTTTATTTTGTTTTCCTGAATAAACTTTCAAAAATATTTCTCTTTGATTTTAAGATATACAAAATAAAAAATAAAAGTAAACTATATATAATGCTAGAAGTGATATGAATTTTTAATATGAAGATAATGAAATCGAAAATTTGGCAACTGATAACTTCATTGTTAAAGGGTCATGTACTGACATACACCATCTTCAACCACTTATTGGCTGCCACGTGTTACTATGGAAGGTTCATCCACCTTTACAGATATTTTGACGTTCTCGCACGTTTCTTTCCTACGTCTACCGACACAGCTTTCTCTCTCTTTTTTCAATTAAATATTAAGGCTAAAGGGATCCACGGTAATGGTTTTATGTTTATGGTTAACTTTCAAACGGGCTTTTTCGTCACCACAAAGGGGATTATTTATTGAATGTGAACCGCTGAAACGGAAATTAAGAATATTAATAATATCTTGCAGGTTTTCAAGTAAATTAATAAGAGTATTCTGTCATTGACCTACTATCCTTTTCATAGCAATCTACAGTTCAAATAAAAGGGAATTTATAAATGAAAAAGAATGATAGTTTTCAAAGAAACTTGTCATTGTTTATATAACTATTTCTTCATTCAATTTTTTTATACAAGACTTGTTTGTATATGATGGTTGGCAAGTATTTATATCATGTATTCATTGCACATTTGACTTTGACCATCTTTGCATCACTCTGATTTTTTTTTGTCAAATTAATGTTATAATAATTTATTTTTCAGTTAAATCAGTACATGAGTAAACAAAGTTCTTTGCTTTCCAGTTAAATCAGTACATGAGTAAACAAAGTTCTTTGCTTTCCGTTGTGAATTAAAGAAAATAAAATTAAGATCAATCAACGTTTATACACGAATCATACCGCTTGCAATATCCTATGTAAAAAAATAAGCTAAAGCTGCTATAAGTTGTGAACTAAGAAAGTAAGCGAACACAGAATTCCCAATTGACGAAAGTATCAAGTTATTTTTAAAGTTATACTATTACTAACGTTTATGATATTAAGGAAAAAAATACATGTTTTGATCATTACATAATTGCATATCTGTAGATTTAGGTGTAACATAAAAATTAAATTCAAGAGTACTTTCATTTTTTTTAAATATAAGAGAAATAAGTATAGTTTACATTATATAAATTTAAAATCCAGATATATAAGTAAAATATATATTAGGACCCTCAGATATTTTTTATTGTTTCCTATGTTAGATTTAAAAATTGAAAAAAATGTAAAAAGAAAAATGTTATTTTTTTGTAATATAAAACAAAATGCTTTCTCGACTTACGTATACTGAAAAGATGAACTATAATGTCAAAGAATAAAAGAATATAGTGGTGTCTTTCCATAAGGCAACAAATTAATATTGTCTAGCAAATTTTCTGGTAAAATTAATAATCAATATTTAATACTATTTCAGTATTGTGATAAAGTATCATAATTATTTAATGAAAAATTATACACTTTTTGCGTGAAAGGAAAATAAATATGGATATTTTGTTCAATGAATTAACTTTTTTTATTCTGTAGCATGAAGCTTTTACGAACCTTTGTGGGTACATTGAACCAATGGCAAACTTTCTGTTTAACGTGGGATACGTATGGATTTCTGCGCCATTTATCGAAGCATTTCATGGTTAAATCTGCACAGTAATGTTATTCTCACGGCCATGTCCAGTGAGGAGTCGAATAGCATCAAATCATATCAACCCACTCATTGTTTCGGCTCAAGATTCAGTTTTCTAGATTAAACTAAAGTAAACCTCCACGTGCATGAACATGAACTTAGGATCAAAACCAAACTAACTTGGAATTATTACCGTGGGGCAGTAGAAAAAGGAAAAAGAAGAGGATTCGAATGAAGAACCAGGAATGATACTTTATATATATATACACAGAAATTCATTATTAAGTTGAAATAAAAAGTTGAGCAATTACGCATCCAAAATACAGAAAAGCTCTTTGTATGCACAGTTATTCGATGGTTGATACAGTAAGAACAGCACAATTACAACGACAACTGTCTGCACTTCAAAATTCAGCTTTTCCACCTCCTAGTTTGAATCTGCGTCGCCTTATGTTCGCTTCAAATCTGTACCAATCTACAACAAAAATCTTGTCACCCTTGCATTGAACCAATCGGAAATTCAGCTCCGGAGAGAGCTCAAATTGTATTGTATATATACTCTATTATTATATGTATATTGTGTGTGTATATATATATGTGATGGATCGTTGGATCCGATGTATGACGGAATAAATCTGAAGAATGTTGATCAAGAATCCAAAGAAAAGGGAGTGTTCAATAGATCATAGGGTGCCCAAAGCGCGTCCAAAGGGCAGGGCCTGTTAGCGTCCAATCGAACCCAGGGTTTACCTTTGCCACTCCAATGCAAGAGACTAACAGGGCCAGGGTGGAGATCTCTGCAGAGTCCACGAAAGTTATCGCCGCCGAGACCGTGCTGGTTCCACCTGTGATCGACGGAAGCGATGTTCCCGGCGAAGACAAGCAAGAAGGGAGGGAGAGAACCCAAGTCGTAGATTCTCATCCTCTTCTGCAGCTCCATCCATTCCTCGATTTTGGTGGTGTAATCGCCCGCGCGCCACCGCTCCAAATCAATCACCATCACCCCGGTGTTGAAGTAGCAGGGCTTCCTATCGGCGAAGGTGAGGGAGAGCGAGGGGTTGGACCAGAACGTGGGGGTGAAATACGCGGTGAAGTTGGCGTTGCAGTATTCAGGGGCGGCGAGGACCGCCTTGTCTCCCAACGGGGTTTCTGCCAGCTTGGCAATGTCGTCAACGAGGATAAGGTCGGAGTCCAAGTACACCACGCGCCGCACGCACAGCGGAAGGAGGTTGGCCAAGTAGGAGCGCGCGTAATTCAAGGGGCAATCGAGCGCTGAGCGAATGGAGGTGGAGATGAGGCCCGAGACTTGGGAGTCGTCGAAGGTGTAGAGGTGGAAGTTGAGGTAGGGGAAGGAGTTGGAGATGGCGGCGCGTAGGAGGGACGCGCTGTGGGAGCATACGAAGTGGAAGAATACGTTTTGCGGGCAGGAGGAGTGTTGGAGGACCGAAAGGATCGCCGCCATGGATCCCCGGATGTATGTGGTGTCGAGCGTCATTGCCACGTGGACTGCTTCCTCGGAACATATGTAGGTGTCGGCGTTTCGCTGGTTGTTAAGGTTGTCGTGTGTGTCGGTGATGGAGGCGCAATCTGGGGAGTTGTAGAATTCGGGGGCCTCTTTGAATTGGTGGATGATGGTGGTGGTGGTTGATTTGGCCTCATTGGAAGAGAAGAGGGAGAGAATGAGAAAGAACAAAAGTGTTGATTTCTTTGATTTTGGTCTTCTGGGTTTCAATTTCATAGTTGTGTATGGAAAAAGGGATGATGAAGAATGAATGGGAGAGAGGAATGAAGAATGAATATAAGAAGGGGATTTTGGTATAGTGGGTGAGTTCACATACGTCGTGGATGGTTTTCTAGCATTTTCAGGCTTAGGATATTGGGTCCCTCTTTCTTAAAGTTTGAACTTCCTTCGTGTCTCAATTACTTCTCTTCTTTCACTCTTTCATTCACTTCAAATAATTAGTAATTCAGGAACTGAAGCACTCTCTAGACAACAACAAAATAGGGTGGGCTCCACTTACTTTTACAGTAATAAATAAATAAATACCATGTTTACTCCTATTATTTTTTATTTTTAATTTAGAACTGGTTCCCCGCGTTAGCGCGTACAATGTTTGTCATAAAGTTTTATTCCTCCTATACTTTTATGTGTCATTATTCTTTATTCTTTTTCATGAAATTTTATTCTTTATACTTCAACAACAGAGCTTAATATTTTTTTCAATTTTATTTTATTAAATAAACTAAGTTAATACTCTACAAATGTTAATTCTGTTTTTATTAAATGATGATAAGAGCGTGGTGTTCATTAAAAAGATAATTAACCGTGTGTGTTTTTTCATTAAAATTCATCATTTACTGTATTTACTAAACGTTTGTGTAAGTATCCTGCCTTTTCTTTTAAAACGGTTATATTTGAATTTTTATCATTAAGAATAACTTTTGGCAGAGAAATAGGGATTAATTTATTTTGAAATATAAGAATTATAAAATTTGTTTTACTTCTTTAAAAAAAGCCTTTTTTCATGTACAATTATCACGTACTTTACTTTTGTAATTTGAACATTTAAACCAGTTTATCGAATATGGAACCAAAACTATATTAACAAAATTTACAAATACGATCGTTAAGTATTCCCCCTAATATTATATTGAAGTGATTACTAATTCTTCTTATCTGAATTAATTAATTTTGCTAGTCTGTGATAAAACAGGCAATCCACGATGAATTCTAGGGGTTCACGACAAAATTCTCTGTGGCCTGACCCTAAATAATTCTCATGATATGATATGATTTCACATGGTTGTTCAGCATAAAAGTGTATGCGTGTGTGCAGCTAGTTTTTCTTCATGTTCTGTCACATTCTCTTTACATTTTACAAATTAAGTTAGCGAATGAAAGAAGATTGTTTCTAATAATAGCAAATTAAGATACGAAAAGAAAATACTCTAACTCATCACTAAATAGATTACATTTTAGAATTATCTTTGATAATTAAGAGAATTAAGCATTTATCCCTGAAGCTTGGTTGAGAAATTGAAAATGGTGGAGTACTTGATGGCAAAGTGACAAAGACAGAGGACTTGTAAAGAGTGTGTGGTGTTTCTTCGTATTCGCTGTGTTTCTTCGTTGCAGCAAACGTTGTTCTTACGACTATATATGTATTCTTCTAATTAAGCAACACACACACAAACACTGAATCAATGTTGTTGATGTTTGTGGTCAAGCAAGCCATTTTTGTTCCTTTTCGGTTTCTTCTTACAGTACATATGTTGAACTATCACACCTTCATCCGAAAACTATATCTCAGCAACCGAATCTTCTTCCACAGACATTTTCATTCTCATAAAGGATTGTTAATTACGTAATTAAGAGAAATTCACTAAAGAATGATTGAATTAAGGGTTTTGGTGGGTGTGCACTGTTAATGGGTCCACTTAGAAACAGGTTAGGGTCATGACGTACGAATGTCCGATTTCGTGGTCAATATAATCAATTTCATGTTCATGCCTTTCTTTATTTTTACATAATATTTGTCACATTTTACATATGGAATAATAGTTCATGGATGTTTTAATGCTTCAACTTTTGCTTTTTAATTATTATTATTTATATTTGCACTCCCCAATAGGTTATTCGAGAAACTCAATTTAATTTTTGCCTTAAAACATTATTAAACTGACAAATTTTGATTAAAGATTTATTTTCGTTACTTTCTATCGAGGATGTTATACTCTCAAATTTAAAGTTCAATTCTCATTCAATGTCTGTATGGATATTTTTATGTTATTGATTGGAAATTATACTAAATGTGATTAAAATGATTATTAAAAAAGTTATGCACTTATTGCATAACATATAGTTTTACACTGTCATCACAGACCATCATGTATTCTAAACTGATTTATAATAATTACCTTAGAAAGTAAATTAATAATGATCTATGATTAAATATTAATATAAAAATAGTTTAATTAAACTAATAAAATATAGGTAAAAGGTATTTTTTTTTGTCAAGTTCATGCATGATTTTGTTTATAATTGTCCCTGCTCAAGCATAAACAACATGCCCCAGACAGAGATAGAAGAGGAAGGAAAATGGGAAGAATGAGATAGTATTATAGTCTAAGGTGGTGAGAGGGTTGCCGGCGGTGGGTGTGGTTCTCTGTAGAAAGGAAAAGAAAAGGAATCGACAAATCCTCAGAGAAGAAGGAAGGAATGAAAAGAAATCACGTGCTATTAATTATATGAACTTTGTAAAAAATTTATAATTAACTTTTATCTTTATATAAAACTATGTTAAGTGGTCAAATTTTAATGTTGAGAATACACATTTAAATCAAATATAAAGCACTCTTTTAATAAGCATAAATGAATCTGTAGTAACTCTTTTAATATTTACAGTTTCCGCACATGAGAAAATATCGCTTTAAATATTTGTCTCAAAATATTGTAAGAAATAATCACTTTTTTTCTCAAAAATGTATAATTGTTTTCTTAAGAAAATGAATTAGAACCTCTTTAAATGTTATTGGTAAAGAACATACATGTATTCTCTCGAAAGAGAATTCTACGAGTAATATTATCGAATGACAAAACTCTCCTGTTATTTAATGTAATTCCACACTTTTATAAAACACTATATGTTTTCTTTTTAATTATTTTCTTTCAATATCGCCAATGACATTTGATTTTCTTTATATTAAAAAGTTCATCACTCTCTATGATATCAATAACATGATTTTATTAATCAATAAGTTGTTAATTTGAATGTATGCAACTTAGCCTTTTCTAAGTAAACACTAAACAACAATACCATATTAAAAAATAATTGATGATAGCATAGGAAGTTGCAGAAAAAGAAAAAAATGAAATGTTATTGAGAAATATAATGGGTCAGACTTATTTTAAAAAAAGTAAGAGATTTTGTTAATTAACTAAGTATATTTATAATTTTTTAGATATTTATGTGTTTTTGCATATTTAAGTAAGAAAATATCCTATTTACTTCTTATACCGTAAACGAGAATATGAGCTATATCAATTATCAATCATCATTCTCATATGTCGCACACTATATAAGTCGTTCAGGCCGATATGTTATCGACGACTATGGTATGTTAGTCCATTCACTTGACTTATGTTGGGCAAACATTTAGGCTTTGTTTGGATTAAAGAGTAGATTTGAGTGAGTGAATTTGAGATAAAAGTGTGTGAAAAAGTTTTGTTGTTTGGATTAAGAGAAAAATAACAAGATTTAAATAAAAAGTTTATAAAAGTTTGTGAATGATGTGATTTGTGTGATTGATAAAATAATTCTGTAGTAGATAAAATTATAATTAAAATTAAATATAATTAATTTGTTGAGTGTGATTAATGAATTATTATTTTTAATTTTTAAAATTATAAAATTATCAATTATTTAAAAATAAAAATTAATTAATATTATTATTATTATTATTATTTTATAAATTTAATTTGATTATTATTATTATTTTATTTATTTTATTATTATAATTATTATTTATGATTTTATTATTATTTTTAGTTTTTAATATTAATATCATTAATATTTTATTTTCATAATTATATTATTTTAATTATTATTTTATGAATTTATTATTAATATTTTATTATTATAATATATTATATAAATAAATATATTTATTTTATTATAATATAAATATAAATATTAATAAATTAAATATATATGAAATATAACAAAGCTTCACTCATCCCTCAAATTTTCGTTGTTTTAAGAAGAAATATTGTTCATACTTTTTCTTTTCGATTTGTGTTTCTAAATAATATTGTAATTCTCGAAAAATGAATTTTAACTTCAAATCAGTAATAATGAACTGTTAGCAGAAATTGTGGAGAGAAGCAAACATAACCTTAATAAACATTACATCTTTCCTTTTTAACAAAAGAAAAGTTAAGTAAATCTTATTTTTTATCCTCATTAAAGATAAAGAATATTATAATACCTTTTTTAGAGGAAACTTAACATTTTTTCTTTATATAAGTAAATAATTTTGGTGAAGTATAACAAAAGAAAAATATATGTTTAATTCAAGTTATACTAAATCTTTGGTCACTGAGTATTCTAATATAAGTCATACTAAATTTATGATATTTGAATACTGACTTAAACGTCGAAGTGTCTTTTATAAATATCTCTTCCCTTATTCGAAATGTCAAAAAATGAAAACCGACTAAAGAGTTATTAGAATTGATATATTGAAAATATTTTATTATGTCAATGTTCCGTAAATACATCTCTTATATAAGGTGTTTTTTTTTTTAAATAAGTGTATAAAAACACTTATTTTAATCTGACTCGTTTACTAATTGCTTAGTTTTACCCAGAAGAATCCTGGTATTAAAAAAATATTAAAGTATATCTCATGTTCACTTTTTAGACCATGACTGTGTATATTTCAAACCAAGAACAGGAGAATATTATTTAAGCATATCTAAAATATCAATTTAATTCGCTTCAATCATAAATATGCGTATGCCAATTTTTTCATTTATTACATTTTCAACCCAACATATTTTTAAGGCGTAAAACGAATATTGAAATGAGATATTTTTAAGTTTAATATTTTAAAAATACACTTTCATGAAAAGTCTATCTTGTGATTAAAGACCAATTAATTTCGAACGAAATAAAAAAAAAAGTTATAAATATTGGAAAATCTAATTATTAACATTAAATAAATATTTTTGAGACCCAGAACAAGGATTTAGCTGTTTTACTCTTGGATTACGATATAAAAATATTTTTTTAATCAATATTTATAATTATATTTTATTTTTGTGGACAGAAGAAGAATATAACTATGGCATGACTTATATTTTTGGTAGACACTCTTGTCATGTGTTTCCCTTATGGCAATATTGTGACTCTTAATGCAGGTGAATGTGCAATACATGGTGATACTAGATATGATAGTTGGGATGAAAATGAGCAAAGTTATTTCTGAACTATTTAAAGTTTGTTTTACTATTTTTTTTAAATTTATTTGTTTTAGTTAAATAAACAAACTCAAATTTTTATTAGATTTGATTACTTAGATGAATTGAGTCTAAATATTAAAATTTTGATATTGAGAGTTCATATACTGCATGAAATTAGTTTTACATTATACTTGTAATGTTTTATTAAAAGTATTTTTTATTTATTGTCAAAATATTTTGTGAGTTAAATGAAAATAGTAAGTTTAGTAATTATTGTGAGTTTGATAATAATAAGTTTTTTTTTACCAAATCAAATTTAAGCTTTTAATTGAATTCGATTAAATAAATAAGTGAAGTTGAAGTCACTTTTTTTTATAAGTTAAGTCCAAATTTTAAGAAGTTGACTTTGACAAACCCATTCACACCCTAATGTAGTATCTTAGGCTCTTTGTATTCATTACCCATAGAGACAAAACATGGACATGTGCTACAAAACTCAAAAACATGGCCCTGTCCCTCCCCTCAGAGTTGACAGATGCTCTACTCCAAACAAATTATCTCATAATTCTAATTATTTCAGATACAAGTCTAGAACACTCAAGATCAATCACTCACAATTCATGGGCCAAAACATAGAGTTAAATTCAAGTTAGAACAAAGGATTAGGATTTGGATCTAGAAATACATGATGATACAAGAATATGATAATATTTTTTACTTCAGACCACAAATTTGACATAGTTGAAACAGTGCATTTTAATTACAATCTAGTAATACTAGAATAACATTGAAAAAATTAAATTGAGTGAGGGCATCTATTAATTAGTTTTGTATTAGTTTTACTTAAACAATTTTGTCACGTGTAACACGCGTTCTATAAAAGTGAAAAGACATCTTGCCTCATCACAAAGACATAAAAGTATAACATGTTTTTTGACCTCATAATTAGTTGTTCGTTGAAATTTAATTAAAGCGTGCTAGGTAGAAGTGAAAAAATAAGCATTTTTTATTAACAACAAAAAAAGGCATTTTGGATGCTTCTGTAGAGTGAGAAAATAAGTTTTTGGTTTATAATGTGTGGGCAAGGCAAAGTTAGCATAACGCATATTGTGGGATATGAAGGGAGGAGAAATTGAGGCTTAGTCGAAAATGGTCCAAATGTGCGGATGAATTCTTTCAGCAACCCAATAGTCTCGTCCTGCACCTCCACAGGCTATGGGAAAATACAATTATACTCTTAAATGATAAATAGGAAAAGACGAGAATATCCTTCACCTTCTTCAAATCAGAGTTATCCGGTTCATTCTTGCTTTGTCCGCTTTGTCCTTCCGCTTTGTCCTTCCAATCTTGCATCTGCTTCAGTTTTCGTTTGCATTGGATCTTATTCTCCAGCATCCGATTCATTTGTATTTGATCTTCACTGTCAACAATCCGTTAAGAAAAGCATTCTATGTGTGTTGTGGAACTCGGAATCGCAGAGTTTGGAGGAGAATTTGTTTCAATCTGAATTAAAACTTTAAACAAGTGAAAAGTAAATTTTTTTTATGTTTATTAGCAATTTGTGAGTGGTATTGATGATTAGGATAGTTACTTTGATGATTGGGTTACCGTCGACGGTGAATCTGTTTCGGAAAAGACGAACTTTGTATGAAAATGTAAATCAGATGGAGGTCATCTGATTCACATTTGCAAATGAAAATGTGAATCGGATGACCCCCATCCAGTTTATAATTTTTTTTCAAAATGTAAACCGGATGAGATGTCATCCAATTCACATTTTCATTTGGAAAATGAACCATATGGCCTCCATCCGGTTCAATATTTTAAAAAAAAAAAAGGTACTTTTGATCAGTTTTAGAAGAACAGTCTTGACATTTTCAAAACTTATGAAGCTCCAGGACGAGGGTATTGAGGTGCAAAAGTGCGGAAAGTTTAGGATTTGTGTTAGAAGAGGTTGAAGGTAGGCTCCATGGTGTTGAGAAATTATATTTAATGGCCTTTATGAAAAATAACCCACTTAATAACTTCATTTTAATAATACATATTAATCTTTAAATTAAAATATTAACATAATTAGTTATAAAGTAATTGTTTTTCCATTAATGGACTTCGAGATATCAATCTTCATCATTATGTTTATGAAGTTGACAACCAGTCAATAAACAATTGGGAGGGCTAAACTTTGAACGATTTTCTTTCTACATATTTGATGAAAAAGAATTCGTTTTCATATAACAGATAAAAGAGGGTAAGGACAAAGGCTCATGCAAGGGAGCCATACCATTTGTGATTGAGAACTCAACAAAAAATGTTATTTCCAGACTTAGATCTAGAAATCACGTTAGAGGTACACGTCGACCTAACTAGACTGGAGTGTCCGACCAAGTACATAGTAAAAAGTCACTTTTCAGTAAAGTATTAGAAAAGTTTAAGGTCTAAACATAAAGAAATAAGATGAATACTCAACCATAAATTGCCCTTTTAGACAATGAACATATCAGTCACGAAACACCCTCTTTTATAAGTCCAGCGAGATTAGCAAGAATCATTCTATTGCTGAAATTTTGGAAACTAGTGAATCAACTAAATTCTTAGATTCTGGGACTCGTTTTTCAAGTATCCTATAACTCTTGCTTCTCGAATCTATTTTCAGAATACTTAAAACTATCTAATAAACATTAAGAAGGAGGAACCACAGTAAATACCACGCAATTGCATAGAACAGGAGGGTTGCTTAAAACATCTACTAGTACCATTCAACTCAACATTTAGTAGAAAAAAACTAACAGCACACCTCAATTTCTCCCACATTCATACCACAAATCGGATTTAATCATCATAAGAATTTCCTTTCAATCCCTTTAATCATAACTTAACAAAGACACAGAGTAAAATCAATACCAATACGATGCCAAAAGTAGATCTATTAATTATGAGGTATATACGCATATTACCTTAAGAATTCATAGATCTAGTTCTTAACGTCGTAGGTGAATATGCATATCACATCCAAATTATCCTCTTTAGTAGCAAAAAACCAGAAAATGCTTGTAACTTGATGATATGTCTTAGAGAAAAGTTCATCAAAGAATGTTGTTGTTCGCATATATCACTTTATGAAAGTCATCACTAAATATCAAACTCCTTTGCTACGTGGTTTGTATATGGCAACAACACTTAAAACTTTCTAAGTGTGAATTGAGTTTGCCAAACATAAAAAATGTTGTCCAATTAATTTGAGTTTAATGGATATACGTTGTAACTTGGAAGTCAACAGATTCTACACTATCAATCAATGAGAAATCAACATTGGTGTGACATTTGGTGCATATACTTTGTTCTCATTAAATTTTCCTGAATTCAAGGAATACCATTGTGTGGCACATACAAGGTGTAAATTGCAGTTGAAGAGAAGTAATGACTACACTATCTCTACCACACTGTTTCTGACATGTACTGTACATTATTGGTTAAAATCTACTGAAAAATACAAAACCAAATGAGAGACTCACTACATGAGAAGTACAACCCACCAAATTAGTGATTTTCCATAAATTGCAATCAATAGTGGAAAATGTGTTAAAAATAGTGTATTAAAGAGTGTAGTGCTAACATTCTCATTCAAGAACTGTCAAACCTCGGGTTATGTACTAAACCTCTTCGTTCACACTAAAAGATAAAAAAAAAATAAAAAATTCAACAGGTGATAGAAAGCAATAGTGCCCGTGAAACATATAGAACTAGAGGAAGGGGGAAAATTACCTTGGGTTGTGCGGTGATTTGCATTGTGAACATTGAAACTATGAAGGAACTCTCTAGTTGTGGGGCTGCTGCATTTTGTGTTATGAGACATATTGAACAAGAGGAAATAAGGAAAAAAGAGAAAAGTAATTTATAATATTTATAAAATATCAGACTTTTTGTTCATCTCATTCCTCCTAATTTGGAAGGGAAGAAAAATGACACAAAAAAATGGTATATGTTCCATAGCAGTCCACCTTATTCCATCCTCTTTTTGTACATCCAAACAATGGAATTTAATCCCATTTCATTCCACCTCCTTCCACCAATCCAATCAAAGACTTAGATATCTATATACTTGTCCAAGTAACGAAAAAACCATCCTGGTCATACAACAAAAAAATAGAGCACAAAAACAAGCTGAATATAAACATCACAGAATGTGCACAAACCACATCTAAGACTGTTGAAATTAATAACAAGAAAGTATAAACCCCAAATCAAGAATGTAAAAGTAAAAAAGTACTATCCATCAACATATTTTAGATATAACAAGGATAGTGCTGTCAACATGTACTAGAAAAACTAAGAACACAAGAAAACAAAGGGCAGAACTTCACTATTTCAACTGTCTTGTAGTCTCAAACACAGTTTAATGACCATGAAATTAATATCTACGGGTGATACAACTAGTATCTTTATTTCTAAGAATGGGTGTTCTGCTTTCATGCTTTAAATTTAACACATGGATACCATGCAAGTTGAGTGCCACAAGAAGAACAGGACTACAAGAGTAATAAGACACTATTATTCTATGAACATTATCCTTACTTCTCAGTTACAAAACAAAGCGCGCCAGAAGACCTATCATATCAGAAGTCTCGTTCTGCTAGCAACCTGAGATGGTATACAATCTATTGCCAAATGAAAGCAAGAACAACACAGACAATAACAACTAGAAGCAGCTTCTTCAAATAATAATCTTGTTGACCTTGATGAGTGCGAAGAGGATATCCATGAGCATGGACACCATGAAATGTATGAGAAAATCCATGAGGAAAACCAGAGGCTCCCCGATACAAGGCCCCATCGTGAAAGCCATGCAACTGAAAGTTGAACAAGGACGGTATAAAACCACCAAAAGCTGCAGGCAATCCGAAATTCCCAAATCTTGTTGTTGCCATTGGCGGTGGCGCAAATCCCCCCAAGCCACCCATAAATCCAAACCCATGTTGATGAAAATTATTTGTTTCTGGTGGAGGAGCAGTTTCAGGCCTCTGACCAGCTGGACGATGTGGGATATTCATGCCCGGAATAGACTTTGATCTTGGATCAGTGGAGGTTTTTCCTCTCCCATACAAAGGAACCAGCTTCTCCTCTTCCACAAGGGCCTTGCAAACCGGGCATTCTCGTGACTGTGAGTGAAAGTGAAGCCATTTGTAAAGACAAGGCCAGCAGAAAAGATGACCACACAAAGTGATTATGGGGTCTTGCGCTAATTCAAAGCAAATGTTGCACTCAAAATTGCCAGCATCATTGTTATTGTTGTTGTTGTTGAAGTATGAAGGGCTTGGGGGTGACCTCCCAGTTGATTCCCCAAACCCACTTGCCATCTACAAAATCCAAACATGCAAATTCCAACACAACTTAACAATTCTCCATAACATATATAACAAGGGTCACACACAAGAAAATCCTCGCACACCACGCTCTGTGATAAAAATAATCAGTATTTTGCATGTGCTATTTGTGAACCACAAAGTCATCGCATGGTTCCTTAACAAACAAACACGTTTTCAATGAACGCAAACGACCAAGCCCGCTTGTTGAACGGAATTGAAAGAAAAAAGGTCAAATTAAAAAACAAAGAAAATCTAAAGAAAGGGATGAAGATGCGGTATTCAGAGAAAATCAAACAAACAGGAATGCATGCAGCTGAAAATTACCCAGATATCGTTTGATGAAGAAAAAAAAAAAAGTAGTCAATTTTGAAGTCTTTGTTACATGCAATTGAGAAGTGCTGCAAAAAAGATTAAAAGGGTTTACAAATTGGGGCATTTGACAGCGCGAAGAAGAAGAAATCGAAACGATAAACGAAAGAATAGGGCAATAGAAAATGACAAACCTGGAGAAAGGGAAAAAATTGAGAGAAAAAATGGACGGAATGTAGAAGTCAATGGTGAAAAGAGAAGAAAGGGGGCAGTATCATATTCATATCATGTGCTCCTTCGCTTCCCATTTTGGTTTATCTGCATACAAGAGATCCAAACCAATCACCAACCTTCTCTCTTTTACTGTTCCTAGAAATCAACAATTCAACCCAACGTTAATCACTTTAATCCTTATTCCTATTCTTTTTACCACTCTTTTCTAATTCTCCATTTTGTTTTTACAATTTTCAACCATTATTTATTCATAATATTTTTTAATTCATACTCTAATTTCAAATGCAATATAAGATTTTTTTTAATTTAGACATAAAAATAAAAGGGAAGTACTCTTTAAGATGATTGAGATTATTTTCTTATTACCGACCATGGTTAAGTTTAAGGAAAAGAATTAGTCTCCCAAAATTGATAAACTAGACTTTAATCTGCTTGAAAAAGTCATCGCATATAGTGATTCACTCTATCTCAACTCAAAATAATAAAAAAAATAATCAAATTTTAAAAAGTTTTTAGATAACTAAAAAAAATAGTTTATTGAATTCATCTCGAAATAAAAGAACAAATAAATTATTTTATTTAGGACGAAACATTGAGTATCGGTGTTTTATTATTGAAAATTTAAACATTGAGCTTAATTTCTTACATTATGAAAGGTTAGTTTATTCCTCTAATGTAAACTCGTACTGATAAAGAGAAAAAAATAATGAATTTTAATTTGTAATGAAAAATAAATATATTATTATTGTAAAATATCTACAGAGAAATTTAACAAGATTAATCTTTATGTTATGTCATTCTACCGTTCATATTACGTGTTATTAAGATGACTGGTTGTTAAATGTCGCAAAAGGTATTTTAGAATAGAAACATGTAAAAATTAAATTCATAACTTCGAAATTATGAATAGACCATTTATAAAAATATAGCAAATAATTAATATTTTAATTTTTAAATATTTAATAAAACATTTAATGTTTTTCAACTAAAATTATAAATTAAAATAAAGGATTAATATGTAACCTTACTTTTTCAATTGACTAGATTATTTGTTTAAGCTATCCTTATTTTAATCATGAGAGTAAAACTAAATATTACAATTTGATTTCTATCATTAAACTCAAATTGCAAAGTTTAAAATATATTTAAACTTTAGCTTTAATGGGGTTAATACCGGGATAGTAATAAATTAACTAATATATCATTAAAAACAGTATAATGAGACAAAATGAAAATAACATTTATAAGTTTTAAAAATTAGTTTTAAATCATAAATACGTTTAAAATAATCTCTAATCATTAATTGACAGGTTTTTTTAAGATAGTGGGTAAAAAAACCCTAATTTATTATACAACTACTTTCCACCTTGTTTCTCGTTAGAAAAATGAAAGCTGTAGCAGTAATATCTTTGAAGTCCACGTTTTTGTCAAGTCTGGCGGCAGCACCCTGTAACTTTCTTTCCAACTATCCACGTAATTTACCATTGTTTTTAATTACAGGACCTTAATTATTTCATAATAAATATGTTCTCACACTTTATAGATTATAAACTAATGTTTAATCTTTTGTGAATGTAAAGATTTACATTAAAAATATATTAAAATTAAACTCGATTTTGTATTTTACATTTTGTGAGAGACTATTTTAGTTCATGGGATTATAGCAGAGAGTTCACATCATGTTTTAATATAACTTTTTAGGCTTCTCCTTCCTACATCATTAAGATTTCTAACGAACCCACAATTTTAAAATAACCATTTCATCTTTCATACAAGTAATTTTCGTATTATTTATTTTAAATAACAAAATTTTCAAAATTTTTAGAACATGATTTTCACAATGAGATTTTCATAATAATTTTTAGAACAAAAATTTGAAAAATAATTTTTTAAATAAGATTTTTCGAATTTGTTTTTATAAACATGTGAAATACCTTTCGACTGAGATTTTTAGAATACATGAAATGTGTTATGAAACTAACTTTCTATAACATAATTTGCAAAACAAAATTTTCAAAATATATATGGTAGCTTTTTGAATGAATTCTGTATCTTCTTCCTCTCAAATAGTACATTAAAAAAAATGAAGTTCAACGACATGATAATGGCAATGATGATATTGGTACTGTGAAGGAGAGTATTTTTGCCTTTTCTGGTTAGAATGGACTGCGATTAGTAATAATGGAGTCCAAGAAGAAAGTCATTTTTTAACTCAACTCACTATATCCCAGTCATAAAGGCCGAATAACTATTCAAAGACTAGTTTGGGAATTGCATTTTACACCCCCTATATATTGATCCTACGTCCCATAAGAATGGAATTCTCAATTTTACCTTTCAGTATTTTGTATTATGCATTCGTTAATGTATTTCCTAATTTAAAAATACATTTTGAAATGTACATTCTATAATATATCTCTCGATTAAAAAATATATTATGGAATGAACTATATTTATAGAATGCACATTTCAAAACATACATTATAAAATGTATTTTTTGATTACATATTCTAAAATGCATTTATGAATTTAAAAATACATTTTAAATTGTATTTTGAAATGTATTATTGGATTTTGAAATGTGCATACTCTGAAAAATAATATATCTATAAACACATGTAAGATTATATACTCTTGTTTTAGTTAATAATATTTTTTATCCTTCTTAACTAGTCTAAATATAAGTTAAGGTTTTTTTTTTTTTTATGATTTTGTCATCAGCTCTAATAACTGAATTCTAGTATTTGAATATTAAATTGTATATTATTTTACAAATGTATATCTAAACAAATTTTAGTTTTCTTACAAACAGTTGTCCGTAACATTCGATATTCATCTGGAACCCCTTTGATAATGATTTTTTGGTTATTGTCTTTTTTATAGAGGATCGTTGCCCCTCTTATTTTAACATAACAAGGCTCAAAATGAAGATTTTATTGGACTCGCGTTTACTCAAAGCCTATTTAAGTTTATTGAGTTTATGTTACTTAAAGCACGTGTAGCTTCATTTAGGATTTATATATACATCCCTTTCTAGTAAAGATACCTCCCAGCCAGGAGAAGACAAATCTAAAATGTATTATTCAAAGATCGAATTGCTCTTTCTTCCCCTCATGGAGTGCAGGTTAGAAACACGGGAGTGCAGAATACAATGCCCAACAAATTCACACCCATGCTTTTATCCATTTTTAGCTCAATCAAATAACATTTATAAAGCCCAATCCTAAAGCCCAAATAACATTTCAGTATTCATACAAATCAAATACCTTACACAAAATTTAAGTTAATAAGTTTAAACACATGATTTAATTTAATTATTACTTTTAAATCTTTTACACACTTGTATTGATAAAGAAAATGTAAACACACAGTATGAGACGGTGCACATGTAATATTTTTCCATCATTAAGAGTTCCCTAATGTTGCATCAGTTGTATGGAGAATAGATTCCCGATATTCTTATATTCAACTATATTTATGCCTCATGCTTGCTTTGCACCACTTGAACACTCCCACAATTGGTACCTTTTAATTGGATAGCTAATTAATCCAACTTCCATTACCTTAATGAATTTCTCCAATCATCATCAAACTTCGTTTTGCCTGTGGAGGAACTAAGATTTATACAAATAATGTTTAGTGAAAAAGAAATTATAACAACAGACCTCCAAACATTTTCTGTCTTTGGTTAAGTAATGATGATATTGGAAAATTACCACATTAGATTGTTAGATTATCAACATCCTATTTTTTATTATTGAAATCTATTAAATTCAATAAAAAATTTGTTACTTTGTTTAACCTAGATACTTGTACAACTCGTAGTTTGACATTTTTAGAATTCAATCTTCGGCTTATACACGAAATCACTATTAAATATGTTATTCGACTCCAAATTATACTTATATAATAAAAGAAAAATTATCTAAAAGTTTTGGATATCTTTAATTACACAAAAAAAAAGTACAAGAGTTGAAGTGCATATTAAAATTTTAACAAATACCCTTCCCTCCCGTGTTTTATTTCAAATATGTCAATGTATTTTAATAGACCTGGCTAACAAATTGTAAAAAAAATTAAAATAAAAGTTGCATAAAAGGAATGAGATTAGGACTTCAGCCTGCGTTCGTATATATGTAAACATTTTGTTTGCGTATTTAATTTAATAGAGAAAGTTTAAATCATTCTCTAAATAGAAACGAAGAAATAGTTCAATTTCACATTTAAAATACTAAATTAGAATTTTGAACTACTTAATTGAGAAACACAAATTACTAATATTTGTGGCAATTAACGAACATAAATTATATTTGTGTCAATTAACATCGATAGTTTTATATTATTATTTTAAAATATATATGATAAATTTTTCGATTTATAATAATAAATTTAAAAATTGCATGAATGTGATTTAGATTATGAAATTGCTTTACATTATTGATATATATGTATTAAACTAAAAAGACACTTATGATTATTTGAATTTAAACATGGATATTAAGTTAAAGTTATAAATAAATAGTTACCTTAAATATGTTAGATATATACAGACACAGAAATGTTTTTCTTAACAATGTTGTCCTAACTGTGCATGGAAAGAAGAACTCATAATGAAACTAAATAGATGAAAGAAAATGTTTTTTTAGTGTCTTCATGATGTGTTGTTTCCACTTCAGAGATCTTTCATTTCAAAAGAATTTGAGTGAACACTTGAACAAAATGTTTTTTATTTTGTCTCTTCCACCCTCTCAGAATATTTGTTCTTGGGTTTGATTTTGATCCATCTTGACTTTAGATTCCATCCCCCATTGTAGATGCATATAACAATCCTTCTAGATGAGGACAACGCAGCAAAATCAGTAACATTAGTCAAGGTCAAAACCAAAGAATAAGCATAAACCCTAAAGTCTCACTAAACAAATCCTAATAAGAGTGATTCAACTTTGGTGTTCCAAATTCTATTCTAAATTCTAAAAAATTCTCCCATATGGTTTGCATTGGAAGAAATTCACAATTACTTAACTCACAAACAAACACATACTTCATATGATATCATAGTTATTACCAATGGAGAACATGAAATATTGGCTCATACAACACCCTTCCGTTGTCTCCTTCCGGTGGACTCCCACCCAATTATACGGCGCCACCTGGTCCTTCCTCATTTCCGCCATCTCTACATACGTAATCGCCGCCGTAGCTCTCCACCTCCTCCTCAAACTCTCCCGTCTCCGCCGTTCGCTTCCGTTAGGCCCCATCCCCGCCCTCCACAGCCTCATCATGTCGTTAATCTCCGTCGTGATATTCACCGGCACGCTCTTCTCCGCCGAAGCCGAAGCCCGCGACACGCGGTGGCTCTGGCGCCGCAGCAGAACCACCTCCTTCGAGTGGCTACTCTGTTTTCCTCTCGGTACTCGTCCGTCCGGTCGTGTCTTCTTCTGGTCCTACGTCTTTTACCTCTCTCGCTTTCTCCACCTGCTGCGAACCTTCTTTGTGGTTTTGCGTGACCGAAGGTTGTCGTTTTTGCGACTGTTCAACAACTCCGTACTCCTCGTCATGTCGTTTCTGTGGCTGGAGTTTTCGCAGTCGCTTCAGGTTTTGGCCATTTTGTTTTACACGTCCGTTTATTCCGTCGTTTGCGCGTTTCGGTTCTGGACGGAGCTCGGGTTGCCTAGCAAAACGCCGTTATGGTTCACCGCGAATTGCCAGCTGGCACTGTTGGGGTGTAATTTGGCATGCCACGTTGGCGTGCTCTCGTTGCATTACATGAGAGGAGGGTGTAACGGAATCGGAGCTTGGCTTTTCAACTCTCTGTTAAACGCCGCGTTTCTCGTTCAGTTCTTGAGATCCTACCTGAAAACGCATTCACAAAGGAAAAGTAAAAGTTGTTGTGCTTGCTCTTCTTCAACATAATATAGCTTAGGCTACGGTTATTGAAGTTTTTGTCATTTGAAGACCAAGGTTCATTTTCTCCTTTATTAGGTTTTTCATCAAGTGTAACGACTCCATTGTATGAATCCATAGAGCTCATAAAGCTCATTGACCACTTCACAATTGAATTTGTACAGTTAGAAAAACAAATCCAATCTTCAGGCTACTGCAATTTTAAGGAGCTATTAATATTGTTCTTTCTTCTCATCAAACATGCTAAGAAGTTCTTATGAAAAGCCATTCGAAATCCAGTGCCTCATACTGAAGAGAAAAATTCTCAACTAAATATATAAATCTATAACAATGGCTCAAATATTATATCTCTTATGATGAAGGGTTAATTTGATCCTAACTAAAAGAAAAATTTGATTGTTGAAAACAAAAAACAAAAAAACATTCAAATTTTCAAAAATTGAAGCAAATAAAAATGTTAAGAAATGCATGGTTTTTTTTTTATAATCTTGGACAATCCACTTAAATAATTATTTCAAATAAAAACAAAGAGAACAGCTTTGTGAGTATATTTTAATGAATGTTTTTTTAGGAGTATGTAAGCAATAAATGAATACATAGATTAGTCTCAACATCTTTAGTAATACTAAAAAACCTAAATAAATATAAATTAAGTCATATATCTATCATCACTCAACTCTAAACATAGATGTACTCGTGTTTGTATATATACACTATTTGAGTTGAGTTATAACTAATAAAAAATAAGGATTTTGATGGAAATAAAAAACAGATGATGATTTTATTTATATACCATACCAATGGTATTATGTCATGTTCTAAATTAAATATAATAAATAAGTGATTCATGTGTGAATACCTTCTATTCAAAACCTTCAAGAATAAATTACCTACCAATGGTGTGGATGGAAATGTCGGTTATCTATCACATATATAAAACTTAAAACACTGTTTCGTAACTATATTTAAACATTATATTTATTTGAATTTTTTAGATTTGAGGGTTCCAGAGTCTATGGTTCTAGAAACTGTTCGTCAGGTTAATAAACTAATCAAGGGTTACGTTACCACTTTTATAAAAGACGACTATATTTTGATTCATGAAATGGTCAAACAATTTGAATTTTATTACAATAATGTCATTGACATCTAATAAAGAAATCAATTAATAAATTATTAAAATAAAACTCTAAATTTGATTTTAAGGGGGAAATTACATCTAAGTACTCTCCTTAAAAATATTCATTCCCTTGGAAGATTTGGACAATATGATATTTAATATGTTGAATTAATGTACCACAATCCACTTGGAAGATTTGGAACATTATGTATTTATCCAGAAAGATCATTTTTTAAATGATATCTATCATATTTGTAAGAATTTAGATATAGTATAACAGAGACGACATTTTAAAACATGAGTTACAAGTGAACTAATGTATTTTTGTTAAAAACAAATTTTTATAAGTAGTGAAATTAAAAATGTACATAATAAAACATGGTAATATTATAGAAAAGATGAAAAGCACAAGATTTTTAAAATAAAATAACTTAAACGGATGTTTATAGACTTTTGTGAAAATATCTATAATAAAAAAAATAACAAACTCACCCAAGAAATGAAGTTTAGCTTCCGCAATTTTTTCTACCTTTAATTATTGTAGATATCATTTTATTTAATAAATTATATTAACTACCTGTACGTTTAATAGATAATGGTTTCTTATATACATTTTATTCTTATTTTATAATTATTGGGCATTGAAAAAAAAAATAGATTTCAATGCTAAGTGGAATATTTATTGATTTATTTATTATTATGTTTTTTTTATTATATTTATGAATTTTAATTATTTAAATAATATTATAAGAAAAAAATTATTTAGAGATCAATTTTTAACTATTAAATAAAATAGTTGCTAATTGTGACCAAAATAATCAACAAGTAACTGAAACTTTAGTAGCTAATTATATATATCTAACTTAATCGATCACTAAATTCGATCACGACTTTTATCTTGTAGTTATTTTGCAACCAAAATCTAATTTAATAAATATTTTGATTACAATTAACAACAATTTTACTTTACAGCTAGAAATCAGTCTAAATAGCTTTTTCTTTTCTTGTAGTAATTCAATCACTAAAATAAAAATAATAATTTATTATCACAGCTTTAGTTTTTATTTTGGAAAATAGTTAATTCAAAAATAAAATACTGTATTTTAAAGTAAAACTATTTAATTTGTGAATTAATTTATTTTATTTATAAGTCTTAAAAACGTTAAATAAAGCATCGTATAAAAACAATATTTAGTTTTCACTAATTTTACTTTTAATTTAGAAAATAATTAAATTTAGTGTAATGTTTTTATAATTAAAAGTAATAATAGGAAATTCCTAAACTAGGAGTACTTTGATATTTTCTTCTGAATTATACTATTTTCCATTTATTTGATAAATCAATTGGACTTGGTAGAAGAATTTGAGTCAACAGCACAGCTAGAATGAAGAAGAAATGAATTAGGAAATTCAATGTGAAAGTTCCAAAAAAGATCATGTCTCCTCAACCAATCATATTACAGTTTTTTTTTTCTTTAAATCTAACACTACACACTACACAACCACAATCATAAGAAGATTGTTATAAAAACATATACCTTCCTAGTTCCTATACAAATGTAAATTGTTGAATCTTTTGATAATCAAGAATCAGTTTTATTCTCAAATCTTTTATCTGCAGATAAGTTCCTTTTATCTGCAAATCTGTTTCTTCTATGCTAGGCAGATCACTTTCTATCATGCATTCTTGATGGGCTTACCCTTTGCAAACAATGAATGCAATAACAATTTTAAAGAAATGAAACTTGTATTCAAGACATGAACAAGACAAATAAACCTGTTGACACTTATTTATCTAACATAAGATCCATCAATTAAAATGACAAAACAATCATGTCTAACATCATCAATAAGTATTTTTATGGTTTCACAACCTGCAACATTTACAATATCCTTTTGAATACTAAGAGTTACCAGTGTGAAATTTCCATGAACATTTTTTAAAAACTTATCTATCTTCTCATTATGATTGGCTGGAAAATATAGGAGTTCAAGAAAATTACCTTTCATGTTTACTGTTAATAAAAGAAAAATTCCACAATAAATGCTAATCATTTATATACTTGAGATAAAGATTAACTAGCCCATTAAACCAGACACTGGACTTTTTCTTTCCTCTTCTATAGTTTAATCCACTCTTATTTTCAACACTAGATTAAGTAATAGAATATAATAAATAATTAAGAGCTGTTAAAGATAACATCTATTATTCCTATCAAACCCTCCACTCCGCCACTGTCATCTTGTTTTCTATGTTCCCCAAAGTTTACCTGAATTCCCATGAACCCAAGTAATATGGATACAGGCAATATTTACAAATGTACCACCAGCACACTCATTCTTATATATCATAAAATGCAAATAAATGATTGCATCCAGCATTTACAGTTATCCTTGGAGAAGATTTATCTCCAACCAGGAGCATATTATTAAAGACAATCAGCATATATTAATTTTTCAATTTGCAAACTGTGTGAATAGACTGTGCATAATAAGAAATGCTCAAAATTGAAAATCAGAATATAATAAAAGAAATGGCAAAGTAAGAGAAAGTAAGACTCAGGGAACAAGTGACATATTTACAAATACAGATATGAACAAAGCGGAATTTTCTTCTTTTTCATTTTAAGGCCTTCGGCCCAACCTCTGACAAACATTTCAATTACCTTTTCGTTTTTTATCCTTTACCCTCTACATTATCTATCCCTAAATTTCCAATTTTCTCTACAAAAGGCTCTCCTCTTTGAAAGCCAAATCTGCAACCTCATCCAATTTTTCCTAAATTTTTGGATGAGTAAGCAACCCCTAATTCTGAGGATTAAAAAAATACAACCCAAAACCCAAAAGGGTAAAAGAAGGATGAAAAAAGATTTAAAGCTGCTTATATCTTACAGATATTCCTTTCAAGGAACTATTTCTCAAAGAAAAAGTGCTTCGTAGACGATGAAACCATGACATTTTCATCTCACCAGAGCCAGTGCACTGACCCTCCCCTTCCCCGTCACTGCTGAAAAGGGTCTGATCGGAGCAGTCAAGTGTAGCTCCACATGCCAGATTATATGATTCGCATGCAGAATGGCATACCCGAAGCCTGTTATCTCCATCCTTCTCACACTTCTGGATTGAGATCTGAAAATTAAGTGCCAACCATTTGAGACAAATAAGCAGCACTACCAACCATGCATGCTCTAATACCAACCATACGATTTTATACTTTTCAAAAGCCCACCCTCAAACCCACAAAACAAAATGGAAGACGCAAACTGAAAAAAAATTTGTCACGACTCACAGATGTTGATCTCTAATACAATTGGATAAAAACTAGAGTCACAGGTTCCTCAGTTCCCACTGTTGTAAAAAAGATACATCACATTATTTGACTTGGAATATTGAAACTTGGGAAGTCATTAAACACCTATAGAACAACTTAGATTCAAGTTACACCATGGTTTTATCAGAACGAGTGTCACATGTGACGATTTAAATAATGTACCAGACTACTAGGAAAGGAAATGGAGGAATGAAAACAAGCAGAAATCAAATTGGAAAACAAAAACTTAAGCATACCTAAAACCCACATCATATTACAATTCCTAAACAGGAAAAGCTAAATAATAATTTTTAGTACAGAAATACAACATACCCAGCAGGCAAGACGTTTAGCAGTTTCATCACAATAGGTGCTGCCAAATATATTAAATAATTTCCTAGCACCTCCAGGGAATAATCGATGGTAATTGGGTATGACAACTACTTCTTCCAGCTGTTGAAGTATGCTAGGCTCACTGGGCGCACAATGCTGTCCAGAAACATCATTTCCCAGCACATTTTTGCACACAGAAAGACTAGAGAGGAGCATGGAGCTGTTCTGGCATGTATAACCCGCATAGTCAGAACAGCGGAATTCACAAACCCCATTATCACAAACCCCACCATGAAGGCTGCATTGCTCATCACACACAGCTGCACAAAGTATGAGAAACAAGTTAATAACCAAATTATGTTTCTTTTAAGATCCATCTATATGTATTTCGCACTTGAACAATTGTTTGAAAAAGATTGACTGAATCTTGTTTTCCCCTTTTCCAGGTTGCCTAGAGTATCTTGAAATCCTTTCAGGAATTGATTGGTACAATTAACCTTTGTTTGTCCAATAAAGTATGTCTAAGGGCTCAAATCTTCAATTGTCCTCCAGTATCACAGTTCATTTATCACTACACCCAACCTCCTTTCCATTGTCGCGATCTGTTTTATTTATTTTGATTTTGATCAAAATAAATGGGGAATAAAACATATGCTTGAAAGCCTCAATTATATAAAAGGGAGTGAGCCTTAATTATCCAAAATATAACCAATAATCGGTACTTGATCTTTTATACAGTATTACACTTTTCATAAGCTCGTTGAAGGACATCTTATTGCTTTGGAGTTTGTTTGGGATTAAAGCTTTCATTAATCAAACATGAGGTTGGTAATATTGAAAAATGTATTTTACAGTGTATGAAACAAATAGATACTCTTTTTTAGATAGGATGGTGAGAACTTAATCCCCAAAAGAAGCAACGGATAATGTTACCCATCCTCAACCAACAAAATAAAATGAAACACACAAACTGAGAAAAAGAAGTTGTCACGGCTCATAAATGTAGATCTTTAGTACAAAGAAATAATCTTGTAGAAAATATCTAGTCTAAAACATTGGTACGTACCAGTGGAGCAATCAATGCCAGTATGGCCAGGTTTACATTCACAAATCCCATCGGAACGGCACATTCCATTGCCATTGCATTTGCTGGGGCAGGAACCTGGAAGAAGTTAAGCGAAAGCAATTTTAGAAAAAAAACGAAAAAGACCCGCTGCTGCTAAACTGAAGGTAACTTGGAATAGAAGCACGAGTTAACTGACATTACAACAGTATAAGCACAAAGATTGAACAAATCATTACATAAAAATAAAAGTGTAATGAGAGCTCACGTCTACTGCAATCATTCCCGTGAAATCCAAGAAAGCATCGGCATTTTCCATCAACACAATCTCCATTGAAATTACATGAATTAGGGCATTGACCAGACACAGCTACTGGGTCAGTGTTACACAGCTCATGGTAGGCAGGACAGATTAATTCACCTATAGAAAAATGTAATAAAGAGTAAATTGTCTTTGCAATAATTGACAAATTAACACCACAGCATAAACAACAAAACTTAGACAAAAAAACAGCAGTGATATTAACCATTAAAGCCAGGGAACTGAATGGGTCCACCAGCTTGAGGACACACTTTCCAGATACCATCCACTGCAACCTGTACAAAAGTGGAAAGAAAAGAGAATTTTATTCAGTGAATTTGGTAACAGAGGAAAAGGAGAGAAGCGGGTGAACATACAATTTATATACACAGACCTAAGAAAAAAAGTAGCAATTGCTACCCAAACCTATATGAAGAAATTGCACAACTCACATTACATGATTGCTCAATCAGATGTATAATTATTTCTTCAAAATGTAAATTATCTATCAGCATAAATGAAGAGCTGGGATCAATAAGAATGCCCAGGTCACCCCATTACAAGAAAAAAAAATATTATTATATCATTCCCACCAATCCATGTCAAAAAGCCAATAAAAATTTAGGACACCTTTCAAAACAACTTTCCTTCCAGATCCAGGATTTAGTGTGATGTATGTACATTGGATCAATTCTAGGGACTGAAAAATGTATTGCATCGATTCCAGAAGGGCACAAATGATGCAATGAAATAGAAAATGGACTAGAATAAAATGAAATTTAAATGATTAAACCCCTATTCCCAATTAGTATCAGTATGTCAGCAGTAGGCGCAAGAGGACAAAATCAACAAGAATGACAGAATGAAGTCCCAAATACTAGAGAGTCTGGGCTTTCCCACCCAAAACTGATTCTGCCAACTAACTACCGTTGTCATTTTCTGCCTCTACGCAAACAGACTAACTACCAACTTTAACAGATTATAAGGCCTTCTCTCAACTTAAGGCCCAATTAACAGGGCCCACCATAACATAATGTATGCAAATAGTGCTTACAGATCAAAGGATAAAACTTAGATTAAGTTCCTGGCATTCTTTTCTAGACATCACGTTCTCCAATCAAATGATAACACAGATATATTATTTAAAACTCCGTAACAAATATTAAATGGAAGTTATTTATTATTGGAAAGAGCATCCATGTGTCATCATTACAACGAAGAACTTTATGGCAATTATGTAAGAAAGAAGGGATAAAATTTAGATATAAGTTCCTTACTGCAATACATACTTTCCCAGCCATCAAATTCTCCAATTAAATGATAACAAATGGATATATTATTCAATTTCTGTAACAAATACTTGAGATAATAAAAAAGGAGAATATTATTTCGAGAGCTTAATTTTCCTCTCTTAGTTCTCATATTTATATCAACAGTGGTTGTTCTCACATACAAAGAAGGAGAGGGAGTCCTAGGTACGGAGATAGCTACAGCACAAAACAGCTTTTCAATAAAGCCTATTTAAGACCTATCCTAACACAAATATTTAATGAAGTTATTTATTATAAGAAAAAGCATTATCCATTTGTCATCATTAGAATGAAGAATTTGATGGCAAAAAAAAAAAAACTAGATATAAGTTTTGTCCATCTGAAATCAATTAATTTTTTTAGAATGATGATATTTTGACACCATTCATTTTGGATACATCTACTAGACAATTTATTGTAATAATTTAATAATACGAATGTTTGAACTAACAAGACAACGTTAAAACGTATATTATTATACTATTATAATAAGGTTGTCGAATAGTTGTATCCAAAACAAAGAGTATCAAATATCATTTTTTCATTTTTTTTAATTAAAAAGTCTGGAGAATCAAGCAGTATCAGCATTCCACGTCAAAATCTAACAAAATAAACAACTATAAGAAGGGTAATCATTTCACTTCTACTTATACTTAAAACCATACCTCTAAAGAATTATTCCTACACCTGTGCTGATAACAACCATTTCCCTGTGTCATAGAACCTCGTACAAATCCTGTCCGTACTAGTGATGAAGCCATACACCTGTACCAAAAAGGTAAAAATAGTCAGCAACTCCAGTCTGTGTTCACAAAAAATAAATGTAAAGAAGACTGAGGGCATAAGTATTTAAGTTACAAGTCTTACCTAGAGTTACTTCCTCTGACTTCACCTAGCATTCTATCAGGTGCTCGTGCACTGTTAGTGTCTGTACATGATCCATCAGAGTACGCAACAAAATAAGTGCAATAATCAGCCAATGAGGATTGCCCACCTGCAACAACCAGTGAACAGCCAAATATTCAGGATTCAAAACATTTACAAGTCAAGTAAGCCACCAATGGGTAACGGCAAGAAAATCTATGATGTGTAACAGGAACAGAAAAATAAAAGCAGAAACTACATATCAATCAGCATGCAATATCTAAAAAGGTTTAACAATATATTGACAATCCAGAATAATACCAAAGAATCTGGCTAAAAACTAGGAGAGGCATGAACACATGATAAATATATTTGCACCGAACTGCATGTTACAGATGAAGGGATGATTCTACGTACCCTTATTAGCTTGCGGAAAATACCGAGCCCACTGAGGGAGATCTCCACTATAAGTTAGGATGGGGCAGTATCCCTCTGCCTCCCTGTTATATGTACAGCCAGAAAACTGTGTTGTGTTGCAACGATAGGCTCCCTTCCAAAGATTGCAAGGGGATGTAACAAACTCAGTACCTTGGTTGAGACCCCAATCGAGACGGTCTGCCATACTATAGTTGGCTTTGTACCATCCACTATCTTCTAAAAGAGCTAATGTCATTTTTGAAACAACAGATCTTGTATCCACAGAACCAGTCATAATTTCATTCATCAGAAGCCTTTTTTCCCAGTGAGATCCTGCAAGTCATTCACAAATCTTGGATTAATAACATATTTCATTAATCTTGCCCCAAAAGACGATCAAATTAATTTAATTTAGCCGAATTATCAAGCTCAATCAGGGATACAAACCTGATGTGCCACGTCCTCCACCATCTTCCAGCTCTAAACCAGAAAAATTTCCAGAGAACGCCTGCCAACAAGTTACTCAAGTCATTTGTTGGATCCTTTTACAACTGAAAACAGTAAACATGAAAATGGAAGTATTCGGGACAGGAATGCTCCCAAGAAAATACCGCATAATGATATCGAGAATGCATGACAACGTGAGGAAGCACCACACGTGTTACCATTCGTCCAAGTTTTTCATCCATAACTTGTTCGGTAACCTTAAAAAGTCAAAATGTAGTAATTAGATTATAAAATGTGTCATTAAAATGCCTGGCATGGAGATTAATGATGAAACTGAAAATTTTCAATATACCAACTGAGAAAAAAAAATGTATATATATATGCCCAAAAATTAAATCACAAACACAAAATATGCTGCTCAATTAAGGGATACAAAACTTCAACATCATTGATTCATTATTTTTCCCCTAAAATGTTGTCAAATTCAATACAATTCCAAAATTTATTTTAAAGACAAATCAAAGAAATTGCATAGAATCCATTTGCTGGATTGTTTTTGTCTCTATCAACACAAGCAGAAATTATACTCAACTTCCATGTATCACGCATCATTTATAAGAAATGACCAATAGACAATCATGACTCAGAGGCATACTTGGTGTGACTTACAACATTATAAAAATAAACCAGCGTTGAACTTGCAGCACAAAAGGCAGTTTATACCTGATTACGCCGTCTTTTCCTTTCATCTCTAAAATGAGCAAAGGCATGTGGATCAAAACCAAGAACATGCATAACCTGAAAAAAAAGATCAAATATGATGAACAACGTAACGCTTCTCATGCTTCCACACACACAGATAATATACAACAAACCTCATGTATAAGAGTAGCAGAAAGTAAAGTCTCTGCCTCAGCAGTCAAATGCCGAGGCGCAACATTAACATGTCCTGCAGAAGAACAGAAGTACTTTCAGTTCTGAGGCATTCCAAATGTGAGATGACAAAATATACCACTGAAACGAACATGTTTATGGGATAATATACCAGCTATAGCACGACCCCATTGATCTCGCTCACATGCCACTGCCCAGGCAAGTGTATTTCCAGTTGTAGGTCTTGTAGTCACCAAAAGAACCAAGTCAGCATCAGAGACACCCTCTGGAGAAGTTGAACAAAAGGTAATATCTTAAATTCAGTATAAATAAGACATCTACTAACTTTTACAAGAAAAGCAATTGCATAAATTGTACCCTCAATATATCCACGAGGAAGCTGCACACCTCCATCTTGTCCACATGCAGAATATCCACTTAAACGCAAGTTCCCCTTAACAGGTTCCACCGCCAATGCTCTCCTAAACCAGTCAGCTGTCTGACCTAATGCCTGAAATTAGTTATCATATCAAGGATAAATATCTCTATCCATTAATGATAGTTCCTCAAAACAACACTTCTCAAAGAAACATAACTAATACATCACCAAGTAATTTTCTCACAGGAAAAAAGATTACCATCCAGGTGAATTAAAGCAAACGAAAAAGAATAAAATAGTTGACCTTACGAAGGCGATGTTTTTTGTCCTCTCCTGATATATCTTCTGAAGTGCAGTTATACCAACAATCACCAAATATTGGAGGATTGCCATGGGGATCACAAGAAGGAGAACCAGGAGGATACGTCATGGGAGGCTCCCCGAGCTGTTAATATAAAATTTAATATTTAATTTCAATAAAATACACGAAATACAATAACAAAGTTGTGGGTAGATAAAATGCAGTCTAAATATTTATTTTGCATTTATATTGAGCACTCACTTTAACAATATCGCCAATTGCTCGACAATCCCTGTCAGGGGAGTGGCCAACAGCATCATAATTTAGATATATCCTGATAGGCTTCTTTGCATCCTCTTGAGAACTTGATGAAGTTGACACATCAAGTAATGCCCTACCTTTGTGTTTAAGGTGTTTCAAGCGACTGGGCTCATAAACCTGTGGGGTAACTGAATACACCTTGCGTCCAGGCCGCTTCCTCTGTTCAAGAATCTGATCGTGTATGCAAGAGTGAGAAACAATGTTCTCAGTATTCCTCCCCAAGCCTCCCTGAACTTGATGTTCGTGGACATTTGCATTGTGGGCCTCCACCCACGCCAATATCAATATAATCTGCAACACAAAGAATAATCTTGTAAGATCTTTAGAGTGGCCATAACTTAGAAGAGCCAAATCTCAGATCATCAGAATTTCAAAAAATTAATCACGTGAAACCACAGACAAAGGACCACCAAAAAAGACCAATGAATAAACCTGTAAGAAATCAGCCGCCAAAGAGGCTAGTTGAACAGCTTCCCTTATATTTCAAGTCAGAAAATAATTATACACATATATACATACATAAATACATACATATAAAAAGAGATAGAGTTTTGAAAAACAAAGAGAATAACATCTAGGAAAAGGAACTAATCCGGGACCTCTAGATGAATCATTGCTCTGACAACAAAACCCTAACCTCCACAGTTCCGTTTCAGGACAAATGTAAGAAAAATACGGAAAACACATGAAACTCAAATATTCACTTTCTCACTACTTTCAGCGACCAATTAGAGCACAATCACAGTTCAACATTTACTCCACAAAGTCATACATCCTACACTCCTACACGACAAAGCAAATTTGAACTAAAAGAAATTTAACAATAAAAACAAAAACTCGCGAACTAGCAGAGTTTTACCTCGAAAACAACCACCAATCTAAGCTTGCAATGAAATCTGGACAGCGCGCATGAGGTGCACCGAGCCATCAGCTCTACGATAAAGCGAGCACTGAAACAAAAACCTCTCTGATTCCATCAAATCGCCCGGGAATATTCGATCGGCTTCGGAACGCGAGAGAATCTCCGGCTGCTATGCATTTTGGACATTCAACTGCGCGAAGAAAGTAGGGACGAAGAGCGACTCCGATTTGAGAGAAATGAAGGAACAATGTTGGAAGTGAATAAGAAGAAGTCAGAAGAGAGAGGAATTGGCGCGTGGTAGCGGCGCGTGGAGAGAGACAGAGAGAAAGAGAAAGAGGAGCTTCGGAGTGGCGTTGATAGGTTCCTCTTTCTGAACTCTGGAAATGAGCAAAGAGAGAACAGACACTGACAGTGAACGGAAGAGAAGAAGAAGAAGAAGAAAAAATCAAATAGATTGGGTGCAGGAGTGGGTGGAGAACATCTTCCTTTTTTTAACCATTTTTGGCTTTTCCAATAAATAAAATACTCATAAATGGAAAATTAAATTAAAAAGAAAAAAAAAGTGCCAATGTTAAAAAAAAATATTTGAATGATTTTCACATTGATGTTCACGTTATATTTAATACATAACAGTATTATTAAATTATTATGAAGATACATTGAGTTAAATACATGTGTAAATATGATTTTTCTATTGCCTCAATTAATTGTTTTTCATGCATGCTTTTACTTTTAATTAAATATTAATTTATTAATTACTTATTTTGTGTTAGTTATAAGGAATTACTTATTGCCTCAATTAATTGTTTTTCATGCATGCTTTTACTTTTAATTAAATATTAATTTATTAATTACTTATTTTGTGTTAGTTATAAGGAATTACGTGTTTCATTTCTTTAGCTTGTATTCTAACCATTTTGCGTTTTCAAATAAAATACTACGAAAATGTGTGTGCTATGTCTTAGTTTTAAATTGTATGGATTTCTTACCATTTGTAATTTAGCAAAGCTGATATTGTTTTCTTCTATTTTTATTTGTCCTATCAGAGTGTGCAAGGGAGTTCATAAACAATTAAAACAATAAAAGTATAAAATCCTCAACTTGCATGCTCGCTATAATTAATCTGACACTTAAAGTAATAATATTTTTTTAGTGGGAACTGCTACTCATAAACTCCTAATGACGCTGCTCAGTCCAAGAAAAATTGCAATATAAAAAGGTGTGATTCCTTCGTCCTAGAAAAATGGCCTAGCAGATTAGATTAAATCAGAAAACTACACCCTACCTCAATGAACAAGATTAAATAACAGAGGTTACAACTGATGCAGCAATATGTAGACAATCATGTCTGTATCTGTATAACACAATTAACTAAAAATAAAAAATACTTAAAATATATCACAGCAGTATAGTCCGATATTCTTTTTAAAGATAGGTCAAAATTTAAAATTTAAGTTTGAAAATATTAGATAGTTTACTATTTTTTATTTTTTAACTACAATACCCGTACAACTTAATTATTATAAAAAATAATGGTAATATAATGACACAGTTACACTATATACATTTACAATATATATTATTATAATTACAATATCATATATATATATATATATAATCATTTCAAGATATTTCTCTTTTATTAAGGAATTATATATATCATGAAAACAATGAGAAAAACATTTATAAACTAAAACATAAAATTCATCATATAGCAACACAAACCACAACTTACAATAAAACTAGATAAAGTACAAACATATTTAAGGTTATTTTTATTGTAGTAATTATTATCTATAACTTTATATATTAAATTTTATTTATTCTTTTTTATTCGTATTTTATCACTTCAATTTTTATTTTAATGTGAGGGCATTAGAAGATTTATGCTTTAATATTCTTTTATTCATTTTTAGTAGAATTTTTTTAAATAAAAAAATGATTTAAATTCAATGTCATAGCATGTAAATAGAGTTACATAAGAAGTTGCCATAAATTTTCAACTAATAACTAGGTATAACTTCTACATTTAAAATGTCCTTAAATTATCAGATATATTTTCAAGAAAATTTATGACAAATTCCTATCCTTGTCAACATTTCAGTTTTTCAAAGTATTCATTTCTCGCCCAATGCACATCATGCCTGTGGAGGATTGAAATAAAAAGCTTATAAGTATAGCCATCATAAAAAATTATATTAAAGTTTATTTGAAACAATTTTTTAAAAATAATTTATATAGAAAGATAAAATAATTTTCTTTATGAGCTAAAAAATATTGTACACATAAATTTATTTATAAATGTGATTGTATAAAAAAATTGTATGTAAACTATTTTTTTTTTAAATTATAGGAAAACTTGTTCAATTCCTAAGGGTTTAGTATATTGACAGGGACAGTAAATTTATGCTAATAACAATATAAAATACTGATCGTATATATTTATTTTTATTTATGCTAATAGATTTATTTACTAGTATAATACATTGCATTAGAATATAACGTTAACACTGATCAATTATAATTTCTTTTAGACAATAACTATACAACTAATTAAATACCCTTTCTACCAAAAATAAATAAGTTTTGACTGACTAAAAAAAAGTGTTTAGTCACTAAAATACCAAATTTAATGAAAAGAGTTTATTTATAATGGTGCAAAATTCTTTCTCATTAAGGCAATTCTTTGTAGAGGAGGCTGTATCATGTATATAAATGTATTTTTTTCATTTTTTCTTCATGTTGGTTGGAATTAAAAGGACACAAAACGGGATATTTAAATAAATAAATGATCAAGCAGCGGAATTGGGTAGTGTGGAGTAGGGTTATTTTTCCTTTGTTTTGGTGTGATAATAATATAATCAAATATGACCCACTCACCTACATCCAGCTACTCATAACAAAAAAATTAATCAGATTTTTATAACTCCCTCAGAAAAACTCTTTTCAAAAGGAACAAAAAGAATACATGATACATGTGACATTTATTTGTTATTGTTACAACAAGGTAAAATATTATGAAGAATTGGACATTAGAAAACTCTGTTTTGCCTAAATTTTCCATGTCTTGATACAGACATTTTAAGATTTAAGCATCCTTAAATATTACTGATCTTTGAATGATACAAACACAAGTGGTTATTATAACACTCAAATAAGTGATTTTTTTTTTCTTTTTTAACAGCTTTTGATCTCACAGTTCGAGGTTAGGTATTTTAGTAAAAGTAGAGTTTAAAACAACAGTTGACTAGTACAGCTCATCCATCTCATAGCTATTTCTTTCATCCCAACGTAATTAAATCAAAATTAGACTCCAAAGTTCATCCAAATACTAACTTTGCATGTGACGTATCATATTTTGAACCGTTCAAAATCACAGTTCCTATCATTTCATGTTTTAGTTACTCACATTTTTTATGCAAATTCACTTAAAATTATTATAGGTTAAACTTTTGAGAAAGTTTAGGGTTTGACCAATGCATCTATAGTATTTTCTATCAGACTTCTGCAGTTTTTCATGCATGCATATATGGGATGATGGTATTTGGTCAAACCCTTACTCACTTCACAACTTATAGTTCATGAGGCTATTTGTGATGAACAGTTCAAAATCAAAAAACAGTTATACTAACCCTTAAGAGATAGGTTTAGGCAGAAACGAAGCAGTCCAAGCTTTTAGCCGTTCAAACTTGGTCCACCATATATAACAATAATTAATGTCTCTTTTTTAGATAAGAGAAAAAGTTAGGCCAAAAATTCTTACTATCACAACCACTGCTTCATCTGCTAGGTCAATTATTATAACATGGAAGGTGGACCTCAAGGTATAACATATCCTTCCATGAAACAAGAGATACAACTTTTGATCATAATTCAGAGTACTCAGCATTTTTTTTTCTGTTTTTTATTAGTTTGTTGGTGTGCACCAAATTTTTTAAAAGGTTGCAACCAATTAATCCTTGAGTGCAGAGATAAACAAATATTGCTTCTTGGGCAGCATCAAATCCTGATAATGGTCCAAAAGAATCTCAAGTTTTATATATGAAACTATTATTGGTGATTGACCTGCACAGTTAATAAACAATTAGGTTGCCTACCACCACGGCACCAACTCATGGGGTTTGTGTGTTCTCAACTGCAACACTATTCGAATTGGATCTGCGTGTTACAAGTTATATCTAACAACTTTGTTCTAGGTAGCTGCCAATACGGCACTTATGATAAAGCTTTCATTTTATTGACCTTGTATTTGGTATATAGATAGATATGTTAGAATGTGGATAGATATGTGTTAGGTGTAGAAAAAAAAATTGTTTCATTTTCATTAATATGAGAAAAAGATGAAGCTCAACGCCCTGGCACATGGAGAATGTCTAATGTGTGGTGCAGTGGTGCCTAGTGGGGAATGCTTCATCATAACATACGACACACACAAAAAAATTGCAATCATAACTTCTTTATTGCATATTTTCTTATAATATGGAAGTGCATGTTTATGTATATATTGGTATGCAATTTTTATACTATTGTCTAATGTATCACTATCACTAAAACGCAAAAAACAAAAAAGAAAACACCCTAATAATAATGCAAAAATAATTTATCTTAATTAACAAGTAATCAAATTTAAAATCTTGAGTGTCTATCTATAGAAGAATTAATTCAACAGTAGTTTTATTATGGCAATGGTTTTGACCAACTATTCAACCAATGAAGTATATAGCTTTTTTTATAAGGGAAAGATTTCGTTAAATATATTAATGCTTAAAACGAGTAGAGGAGGATATGAAGTTTTATGTTACGTTATATTTTAAAATAATCCTCATTTGTGTGAGTAAATTGCTGACATTTTATTGACTCAAATACTAAAAGTTTAAAATTTACTTTTATTTTTATTTTAGACATTCGAAATTTCTAACAGACTGTAAGTACTGTTCATAAATTGAATTTTATATAACATCTTTAAAGTCATGAATCCTTTTCGCTCAACTTAATCTAACATCAAATTTAATTAGAAATAACATTTATACAGTCTAATGGCGTTGTAAAATAATTGCAAATTGATATTGTCACCGGTAGTCTAATGAGGTTGCGGATTATTACACGGTTTATGGGTTACTTATATAATTATAATTAAGTTTGAATTATAATTTGTGAAAATATTTAGGTTTAAATTACGGGTTAATATTATTGTGGATTTCTCAATTCAAATATTTTTTTTTCTCTGTTCATAAAATGTTTTTATAACCTCATTTAGTTATAAATTACAGGTAAAGATAAAAACTATTGTTTTTGCAATAATAGTCTCAAAAGTCGTTGGTAATGGTTTTAATTGATTAGTAATGTAATTTTTTTATACTTACTTATAAAAGATAAATTTTGTGTTTAAAGAAAAACATATAATATGTTTTGGTAAGTATTTATGTGCTGATTTATACACATATATTTGAACAATACATGTGAATGAATAATTATAATACCGAAATTATCAAGTCATAAAATAATGTTTAAGTAAAATGAATTATGAAAAAGTAGTTCTACAAAGATTAGAAATATATTAAACAATTTATTTCTCAATCATTTAACAATCCAAGGAAGAAACTTATACCAAACATTTTCAATAGTTAGGTAATTGCTGTATTCTATGGGTGTCATATATTATCTACTAACTTCAGCTCTTCACTTAACAAGACATTAATGCTATGATCGACCTAACCAAAATTTATATTCCCTATGTTGGATTATCCTATTATGTTTATTAATGTTAAAAACAAAAGTAAACATTTTCTTTAAATAACTTTTATTTTTTATTACTAAATGTATTTTTTTTATATTTTACAAATATGGATGTAATTTATATTTGAGAATAAATTGAGAAAGAAATAACCAAAGCTTAATAAAAGAAACAAGAATATCAGTCCTTCACAAACTTTTTCAAATATTAAGAACACATTTTGCTTTGAAATGGAATTAGTAGTTTATAATGCTCTTTGTTTAACCAATGTTTGTTTCAACTATTTGTAGTTTTTAGTACACTTAAAAAAGTAATTAATCTTTTTAATTTATGTTAAAATTATTTAAAATATTTTAACATGCCATTTACATCTCTTATATATTTATTATTTGGAAGTAATTTGTTTTTGTTCAATATATTTTCATTTAAACATGGATTTAGGTATGTATGATCTCAAATTTAAATAATGAAATATCTTTTTTTTATTGGAGTCACTATTATGTAATATATTTTTGGGAATTTAAGTAAATTCAGATTATGTATTTTATGTTATATTTGTTAGGATAATTTTTTTTCCGAAATAGTTTTAGAAACAAATTAAATATTTTTTTATAAAAATTAATTTGAGATTTTTTTTATAAATTAATTACTTTAACTTATAGAAAATTTTATTTATTTCTTTCTTTCAAATTATAGAAAAATTTATCAAACATTTGCTTTTTTATTTTCAAATCCATGTAAGAGGTGGCTATATTTAAATTTGTGAAACCGTCTTTCTTTTTTCCTTCCACACTTATGAACATGTTAATAACAATTAATAATTATGTACTTTTAAATACTTTTACTAAAATATACTACTTTTGTTAAAAAAAATTGTTTTGAAAATGAATTTTAGAAGATACTATGTTATTAAAGTGTGAGAAAATGATTTAATTCAATTTTTTTTTAAATCATAAAAGTGTCATGATTATGAAATTGAGGAATTATAATATTATTATGGTGTGTTTTTGTAATTTTCAATAAATTAAAATACATTAAATTTTAATTAGTTTCCTGTTCAAATAGTTTACTTTGTTTGCATAAAAAAAAATTAATTCATTAAATTATATTTTTCATGTTAAAGTAATTAATTATTAAACACAAAAATGAGTTTTTTTTTAACAAAGTCTGGTAAGAAATTATTTAACCTTAACAAGGTTTTTAAAGAAAGTTAATTTTTATTAATGTTGATTATTCTGGTTGACAGTTAGTTGAAATTAGTTTTTTCAAATCCACTAATTAAGACTACTTTTTTATCCACTTTTGAATTTATGATGATTGAAAAAATTTATCTATTTATGTTAATAAGAGATAACTTAGCTGGTATTGATAAAAAAAAAAATATCATTATTAATATCAGTGAAAAAATAATTTTAATAATATCAGCTAACAATAACTATATTAACTTTATCATAAAAGAAATTTTTTAATTTAAGTTAAAAAAAAATATTAATGTGTGAATAGAATTTAATGCTGCGTGACCTATGATCACTGAAAATTTTCAAAACAACTCAATACAAGCTCGCATCAAAGGGTAGTAGGGCACGTGGTGGGCCTGAATCCAGACACTAATGTCTATAATAGGACTTCTATCTAAACAAACTTATTCCCAAAAAAAAACTTATAAAAAATAAAAGTAAGAAACAATCAGATTAAATATAAATAAAAATTAGAAATTAAATTATTTTTTCAAATTAATTCATTGATAAAATAATTTTAAATTAAAGAACCTCTTACATCTTTTATTGTAAAAATATTTATCACTTAAGTCAGTAACTCAATTATATCATAGAGCTGCAAGTGTTTCTCAACTCTCACTATATATTTTCATATATTTGTTTAATTACAAATTAAGCAACACTACTGTCTTTTTCAATGCACATGACAACATGAATAATGCATGAAAATATCCATATAGATAAAGATTTGTAGTTATATACACTTATGAAAAATGGTGGGTCATGGCTCTGCTACAAGTTGATCAACTTTTTGTTCTCTATACACGTTTCATATCATACGTATACTACTAGAAAGTGACCACTGTGTCAGTAGCTACTAACTACTACAATGACTTTGGAAATTTATACCAGCAAATAAAACAAACAAAATAAGGATGTTCAATAGATTTTGGACTATTCAAGTTATTTATATATTTTTAGAATACACACTTAAAAGAATATGTTGATTATAACCACAACGTGGGTAGGTTTTGAGGTACCTTACGTGTTGAATAGTGATGCAACAAAAAACATGATTCACGAAGAAGATGCTGAAGTGAATATCTGGTGCGAGTTTACCTAAAAAAGGATCCAGAGTTCTGAAGGGATCTCTTACAAGGATTATTTTTTAATGAGACACAATATTGGTAAAGGTGAAGGGTTATAATTGAATTTAGCTATACTAAACAATCTTAATTAATTGGATAAGTACCTCTTGGTCACCCTCAAACCACACCACCAACTAAAAGTTGTTATACATGATTCCTGATCAACATATCACTGATAATTAACATTTATCAGAACTTTTATTTATCTTTGCGTTTTTTGTCCATTCAATAAATAACATTTGTGGGCATTGAAGAAAATTATATTTGCCCTCTTAATTATAATATAAGATTCTCATATGAGAGTGAAAGGAGAAAACTATTGTATCCTTTCAATTTCATTTGAATAATAGAAGGAATGGGTGAGATTATTTAGAAGTTAAAATTTACGGAAAGAATTGATAAGGAAATGACATTTGAAGAAACAGATGAAGTGATTGATAAAAATCATGAGTAACAAAATTAATACTTATGTCAACAAGAAGAACAAATGAAATGTATTCCTTTTGTACATTTATGTGAGGTCTTAAAAATCTTAATATCAAACTAGACTATATATTAGGGTATTTTAGTGTTTATAGACAAGAGGATTATTGATTACATGTTTAATTATATATACTGACTCTTGAATCTTTATATTTGTTTAAAATTATTTTTATTAAAGTTTCGTATGGGATCATGTAGTATCTTATATTTTTAATGTTTATATTATTTATATTTCTAATGTTTATATTATTTGCTAAATTATGTATTAGAATTTACTATTATTCAGTATGATAAAATTTTTAACATTTATAAACAGGTTAAAATATTATATGTATTAAAATATTGTTTGTTTGTAAGCAAGTCAAAAATATTTTAACCATAATAAATAAATTTATACTTATTGTTTGGAGAATATTACCAATTATTATATAATAACTTTATAATTTAATGATCGAAAAAAATTATTTAGTCATTTCAAAAATTTTGTTATCGAATTAATGATCGAACAAGTATTTAAATTGAAATAAAAAATTCATCAATCAACGTTAGTGGTAACATTTTATTTATTTATTTCTGTTATCAAATTTATGACTAAAATGAAGACCGATTTCTAGTCGCTAATTTGGTCTTTTATATTTAAGGTGAACAAACTCTTAATAAAGAACTAGCGACAGACAGTTAGATGATTAGCTACCTTTAATATTTTTGTTATCATATAATTTTGATACTAATTTATGACAAAATATATTAATGAGTGATTTAAATTATTTAGCTATTTAAAAACTAGCTGCCAATTTTTTTTTTCTTACATGTGAAAATCCACTATAAAAAATCTGAAGGCATAGGTTTGTGGCTAGATTGAGATTTGATTTTGTATTTCAGCTTTTTAAGAAATTTGTTAATACTTGAATCGTATAAGGAATGTAAGGGAATACTTATTTGTTGATTTTTTGTCATGTACTAGCGTTTGACTCTTCTTAAATTAGATAGAGTGGTTTTTATATGAATATAAATTCTAGATTATATTAATCGGGTGTGCTATGTACTGCTAACTACCATATGTGCAGTTTTGGTGCGCAGTGAAATGATTCTTGTTCTTTGTTCAGAGGATCCATTGAGAGGGCTTTAAAAGTTTTATATACCTATTTTGTTACAAATCTGCACAAGATTAATATTAGAAGATTTTTTTTTTTCAATTTACGTGTTTATTCCTTCTTGTTTTCTGTATTTTGTGCACTAACAGTTAAACTGCTCTTTTTCATCTGTAGAAACAAACACAAGAATATCATATCAAAAGAATATAAGTGAAATTGAAGCATGAAGATAACATACAGTTGTGATGCTAAGTGATTATTGAAGTTGTAGTTGAAATAAATGAAGTTGATTAAATGTGGGTTTGACACAAGCAATGTTTGGCCTGCCAATACTTGGGAATTGGCAGAGAGGCCAATCAAAATCAAGATGCAAGTCTCTATTCCAACACCTTGGGATTTGATGTGGTGGAGAAAGCCCAAAACAAAAGAGAAAATGTTGAACTAAAACTTTAGTGTTCTTCAATGAAATAATTTGACAAAACAATTTGACTGATATAATAGGATAACACAGGTTATTTGTAGCTTCATGGCACCTTAAGATTTGCATCTTTTATTTTTTTTAATTTTTTTTTCTTTCAAATCCGGCATGTTAAAGCAAACACTGTTTAATATAACAAATACTTTCCATTAAAACTTGGGATGAACAACAAAAGAAATGTTATTGGATATAACATTTGAAGGAATTGGAAAATATTTTGAGATAATATCAATCATTCAGATAAAAATATCTTTCCTTTTTTTTAAATAAAGATAAAATATTGTTAAATTTTATTTATATTTGAATTAACCATCGTTTTTTTCTTGTAACTGAGTCTGGAGAAAACAACAATTAACTATATAACAATATACAAAAGGATCCACTTCTTTTGTGTACACAAATTCTATAATTTTACTCTTTAAGTAACTATTTTTTTAAATTCAATAACTATATAATTAAAAATTATCTACGATAAACTAAAAATATTTATTAACTTTTACAATTATTTTTAGTGAAAACATTTTCATAATTTAATAATATATTTTTATTTTATAATTACGATAATAATAATAATTTTGTCAAAAAAAATTAGACAATATTTTGATTATTTACCTTTAAATAAATTTTTTATTTAATAAAACAAACAATTAAATAACTTTTTTTTTATTTCAAAATAATTAAATGTTTTCTCTTTATAAAAATAACAACTACATACATATATATAATAACTTACCCTTTAATATATATATATATATATATATATATATATATATATATTTATATTTGTATATATTACCTTATAATAAATAAAAAATAATTTATTTATTTATGTAATAAAATAAATAATTAAGTAACTTCTCCATATTTCAAAATATAACTTAGAAAAAATGTTAAAACAGATCGGCCACACTAGGCAATGATGATAAAATTACTAGTTACAATTTATTAGTTTAACAACAAAAACTTACTACTTAAACAAAACTATTTGAAGAATATGATTAATTAAAAGTCATTTTCACTCTGTGAAGTTGATTTAGATTTAAGAAAAATAAAAGCATTTTAATCCAATCTACTTCCTTCTGCCACAAATTCCACTCAGTATATAAGTGTGCTGCTATCTACTTCCACCCAATGGACCACATTCATTGCTTTACATGTCTTTCGATTTCCTTTTGTATTTTTGGTAGGTTAATCCCTTTAATTAACTTGCCACTTGGTCTTTATATATATAATCCAATTTAGTAAAAGAGTCTAAATACTTTTTTATATGGCCATACAATCAAATTAATAGCGATTTGTGAGAAAATAGGATTTGCATGAGAGTGTTGGGTTGAATAGGTTGAGTGAATAATGGAAATAGTAGAGAGTTGAAGTATAGGTGTTTTGAAGTGTTAAATAGAAGTGATTAATGGGTTTGAAGGGTAAATGGGAGAATGGTTATTTACTAGACGTGTGTTAAAGGTTGAGATTTGTGAGGAACATGAGAAGGTGAGTAACAGGCTTTACGAAGGTGGTTGTACCTATGAATGTCAAGGCTGTACATCTTCATAAGACGCTGTTGCTTGGTCTTGAATCTGGTTTGGAAGTAACCCTGGAAGGTGGGTTCTGTTGATGTTCTTAGGAAGAAGATGTATGCCGAAAAGAAGTAGAGAGAAGTCAGATAAAAGCAAATGGGCTCCATCACATCCCAATCCAGTTCCCAGAAAGTAAGCCTCATTAGCCCAATTGTTTGAACAGTTAAGAAGCCCAGCCCACAGTAAAGCTCCCCTCGCACCTGGGCCTTTGCCTTTTCGTCTATCATAGCCTTTTGCCTCTCCATCTTCTCTAACTCTTTCCTTCTCGGGTCCTTTGGTTTCGCTATGGATTCTGATATTAACCTCTCCATTGTTTTTGCTACCTGTAAATCCAAACATTCCATCTCTATCACACTTTATAAAATAAAAAATAAAGCTTTCATTTTATTGAATAAATTTATCAAAGTCAACTAATATGGATCAAACTTTAAGCATTTTTAAAGATCTGATATATATAAAATTCCTAAGGTAATGTTAAGTAACCAACCTTGATGTATTAAATAAAAGTTTATTTCCTGGAAAGTAGTTTTTGATGTTTTATAGTAAATTAATTGTATTTAGAATTCATTTTTTTAATTTTTAGTTTATATTTATTTTTAAGTTTTACTTTAGTTAATTAAGCATATCTTATATGTACTTTTAAACAGTTTTCGTTATTTCAAATTGTATTAAGACGAAGTACTTATTACAAAAACAAGTTTTTATCTTTTTTGTTCCATAACATTTTACGGGTTTTTAATTATATGGTTTTAGTAGTTGATCTGAAAGAATGTATTTACAAAACTATATAAATTCTAAATTTAATCTCTCATTTATGAATAGATTTCATTTTATTGTATATTATATTTAAGATATAAATAACTTTGCGTGTAAGTGTATTTATGTTTGATGAAAAAAAACATTAAACAGGTGTAACTTTTATTTTATACTTGGTTAAAATGTAAGATTTACATTCTACTTGAGATGGAAGAAAAGATGTAATTATTGAGGGTTATATATTGTTTTTAAAGAAAAAATATTACACTATTCTTATGATTTAGTATATAAGAATCTCTTCACCCTCAAAATTAGGAGCTCTTTTTTTCATCGTTGTCTCATTCTAGGAGTCCACATGAACTCTCAAATCTAAGAGCAATTTATCATCCTACTCTGACACACAAAAATAACCAGTATCTCAAATAATTAATTCCCCAATTTAACAAAAATCGCAAAATCACAAAAGAAAATGTTTCCCATCTTAATATCATAATCAAATATCAATTTCCCAATCTTAATGAAAATTTTAAATTTGAGACTAGCTACTTATCTGTAATGAAATAACAGAAGACATAACAATCCTAACCTGGTTTTAATAAGATAGAATACCTTAATATTATTCTAAAAAATAATATTTGTTTTATTTTTATTAATTTATTCTACCTTAAAAATAAATAAATTAAGGGAAAAAATGGTTTGCTTTTTTAAAGAGACCTACCTGTTCTGGGTGTAAAAAAACGACGTCGCCAAGAACGATAACATTTCCTGAGTGATCCAATATCTCGGCGAACTCCGTGGCTTGACGTTGATTGTGATCGCAGTGCTGAAGGCAGATCCCAAAGTAGTGAGAGTAAGAAATTGAACTGTGAGGAATGTCTCTCAACTTCGCTTTCACCTTCTCCATCTGCGAGGCCCTAAGAATCTTTCTCGCATCATTGACGGAAATTCCGCTGGCATCGGGAGCCGTTGGATGATTGGCATCAATATCAACGGTGCTGATGTCTTTGAGTTTGTCCCTGAGTTTGTCTCCCGTCGGAAGTGAAAGAATGTCGGGGTGGCCGTACACGCCTCTGGCCTCGAAAAAACGACGGAGGAAGCCTTTTTCGGAGGATTCCGGCGGGGTTAGGTAGGGTTTGGGAGAAATCGGGAGAATGCGGAACGGCATTTTAACACCGTCGAAGAGACGTTTCGGGAAAAGTTTCCGAAGTGCCATTGACGTGTTATGTTATGTGTGTGTTTTCTCTTTGTGTCTGCTTCATGGATGCACCACCAATTGAACTTCCATTTAAAGGCTTGAAGACCCTCTTATTTGGCCACTTTCTCTCACTCCAACCAAGGTCTAATTTCCAGAATATTCTTGCTTTCACAGTCTCACACCCTAGTATTTTATTTTAAGCTCAAATTTTATTATGTATTTAAACCTTTATTTTTTTATAATGAATAAAATTCTGAAATCAACTTTTTTTTATTTCAAGAAATTTAATATAAGTAACTACGTTTTAAAAATATCTAAAAATGAGCTTTAATGTTTTCCTTATTTCTTTTAAAATGTCATCCTTATGTTTGCTTTTCAATGTACTATGTACCATGGCGTATTGTAAAAATAACGGTATATATTAAATCAAAAAATTTATATTTTCCACTCTCTTGAAATTTTAATATTATTATTATTATTATTGCGTACTGTTTACATTATTTATTAGAAATTTTGTTTATTTGTCTATGGTCAAATTTTGATTCCGAATAATCAACACATATTTTACCATCTTAATTATACAAATAATTGATGTAGAAACGTTTTGCATTCCTTTTAAAGGGAGATACAGCATCATCTGATAATGAAACTACTATAGTGTCTATACTACAAAGAAATTAGTGATTGGAAATTTATTGTTTATAATTATTCAGTAAGTCAAAATTTCAAGTGATCATAAATTTCAGAGTAATATGGTGAATTCCACATTATCATATACACGAGTTAGGGAGTTCACACAAGAGTGTTAATTTTAATTAAATAAAATTTTTGTATGAAATTTTAAGGTCACAAACATCATGACTTAAGAAATTTGAGTAGCAAGTATTTTTCATATTGAGAAGATTGAAGAGCAAGTGCGGTTCGTATCATATGGTTAGTATCATGGAATACTCACAATGAAGAACATTAACAATTAGCCATTATCTCATTATAAATGGATAAAGAATACTAAAAAAAAAAAAAACACATTGAGTGCAAACATATAACTACAACATATGGAATGAATTCCCATAAATTATATTTCTCATATTCACCAAATTCATTAAATTTCAATCAATTACAAAGAAAATATTAAGAAAAGTGTGTTCCAAGAAGTATTTTCAGCTCTCATACTCTGTCTTCAGCATCAATAAATATATTTAATTAACTTGTTTTCGGTTCACAGCAACAATATTAATTTGTCATTCTTACACTTTAAATGATAAAATATCTTCATATGTAAATTTGTGAATTTATATTGTTTACAACCTTCTAAGATCTATCACCAGTATTACTAAGCCTGTAATTAATCTCCAAACCAAAGGCATTTGTGACTGAATTAGCAAGAGATTTGGATAATTAATATATTTCTTTACTTAACTTTTGATTATATAAATTGATTATTAATTTGCAACTATTTTACTTGAAAACTGGGATACCTTTTAATTGTTTGAGAATCTCTGGAACTTGCTGCTGCATCTCATTAGAATCTTGATTCTTTCAAAGTTTTAAATAGGTTAAATGGCAAGCACGATTAATCTATCCCTCTATCTTATTTGTCCTTTGGGCAATTCTTTATGATGCATAATAAAAATATTAAACCAGGAAAAAAAATCCGAACCTATTAAACAAACTTCAAAAAAATTGAATTAATTAAATATACTCACCTATTCAACTGGGATTTTAAAATAGTAGATTCACTACGGTGTGACAACTATTATTATATTTTTTTCAAGGTAGTATATCAATTTGTCATTTTTTTAGTAAATTTAGATTTTAATATGCATTACTATATTTTATTATAAATGTGTGTAATATTCCCGAAAGGCACAATAAAGTAAATAAATTAGTTTGAAACTTATAATATTGATTGTGATATCGTGTAACTTTTCTTTTAGTAGTTGCAGTTTAAAATGAAACACATAAATTCTATATTTATGACATTTAAACTTGTAACTTATATTCACACCAGCATCTATTTATTTCTCATAGAATGATACTTAGTAAATTGTTAAAATACATAAAATTGTTGTTCATAAAAATATAAAAATTGAAAAGATAATAATATTTAAAAAATAGAATACTGTAATTGGGATGCGTCAATAATATATCCACTTCTTTGAAATTGAGAGATCAAATAAGAGTTATTTATGAATAAATATATTATTTTAATATAGGCCTTATGAATATAATTTTTTTTAAATTGAAAAATAACTGTTTATATAAAAAAAAATCTTAAATTGTAAGAAATTTCTGCATATGATAACTTATATCAAACTATTATATTTCTATTGATAAAAAAATTGGTAAGAAAATTTTGTTGTGAATATTCTTATGACATCTCTAAATAAAATAAAAAAAATCTTTTGATTTTCTTAGTACATGAAAACTTGTGTTTAGTGAAAGGCATAATTTGGATGGCCTGGACCTGCCCTTACACCTTCTTTAAATTTTGGGTCGTCCCTTAGAGTCTTGAAGAGTTAGAAAAGATGAACTTAAACTTTTACATTGGACTAAATAAAGTTCTTAATGATTGTGGATTAAAATTTAAATGTGCAAAATTATTGCAATATATGATAATATAACACAAGTCAAAGTCTGAAGTGTATTCCCTTACTTTTGCAAAAAGAACATGCAATGTAAGATAGCCAAGTAAAATTATTATACAATATTAGTGCTATCCGTTGAAATTTGCACTAATATTGTGCGTAAGAGATGATCGTTGCAATCCTTCTCTTCTGTACAAAAAGTTGGAGAAATCACAATTGAAGTAAAGATATGTCTTTGCAAGTGTTACTACTCATATATATGAAATAATATTCACTTAAAGATAACTTATTTTCAATTTATTTTTAAAATGCTGATGAATTTTTTCCAACCATGTCCATAATTAGAGTATTGTAAATTAAAATTTAATGTTAAATTTAATTAAAAAGAATCGTGTTTTACGTGTATAAATGATATTCAATATATCATCGATATTTTTTAAGAAATATACATTATTATTAATTTACAGAGTGATATTTAAAGTAATATTTTTAGAATTTAATTAAATTTTAACTTTTAAATATTTTTAATTATTTTTTATTAAAAAAATCGTTTTAATAAGTATAAAAAATTACATATTTGTTAATTAAGTCATTGTTATGAAGATGTTAGTTGTTTATTATCTCAAATAGAAAACTGTGAATTTGATCAACAATAAAAATGAATTTTTGAAACTATAATCATTTTAATAAAAGATGATACTTTCTATTTCATAAATTAAATAATAAAACAGTTTTAAAAAAACCTATGTAAAGATGCAAGAAAATGATGTTTGGTAAAGGTAGATAGAGTTTCAAAACTTTACTATCAACCATTTCACCAATTTAATTAAAAAATATAAACATTTTATTTTAAATATTTAATAAAATAATTTTTTTTAACAAAAACTTAATTAAAGATATCAAAATTTACGAAGAATTTAAAATTTAATTAAACTATTTTTATTTTTTTGGATAGGGACACATAAGTAATAATATACAAAATAACAAATATACCAACCCAATTGGTAAAAAATTAATTAAAAAATATAAAAATTTTAAAAACTTAATAAAATAATATTTTGATAAGAAATTAATAAAAAATATTCAAATTTATAAATAATTTAAAATTTAATTAAACCAAATTTTAATGTAGAAAAACATCAATAATCTATATACAAAATAACATCCGTATAATTGTCTAGCAACTTCAAATGACTAAAAAAATTTTAATTAAAAAATATCAAAATTCTGAATATTCAACAAAATCAAATTTTTTAATAAAACAATAATTTAAATATTTATCATGACTTAAAACTTAATAATAGGAAATATTAAAAGAGAGGGTGACTAACAAACATAGAACAGCTGAAGTGGAATCCAATAGGGCTTTGGATTCAAATGAGAAGGATTAGAAAAGCCATTTTGTGATAATGCTTAAGGCCATTTTCTTCAAAAGTTCGTCTCTTACTATTTAAATTAAAATAATATATCTAATACACATTTTATTGAACACCAGAAAAATGACAAGTGTATGAAAGGGTCATACTTAATTATGTCCTCAATGGAAGGCCACCATAAATGTGTATGCTTCAATTATACAAGTCATCAGTTTGCAAACTATTTTATTTATTGAAATTGACCTAGTGATGAAGACTTTGGTACATAGAGATTTTAAATTTCATCTTAATTGTCTCCATTTATACTAAGAAAAGAATTACAAATTAAATTAGTACAAACACAAGGAAAGTTTTACTTAGAAAGATTCATCATTAATGCACACCATTTAACATTTTCTTAGTTTACAGTAATTAAATTCACTCATCATGCTAACACTTTTTAAAATAAATATCATTATAGATAATATAAACATAATATTGTGAGATTTTTAAAATAAATATTACTACAAATGAAATTAATTTAATAGTATTAATTTTTTAAATGGATAATGAATGGGATATTGTTAATTTTTTTTTTTATAAATCACACCTTAGTATTTTTTTAAAATATTTGATCACAACTTTTAGTTATAAAAAGCCTAAAAAAATACATTACTCGAAAACTATTAATTTTTTACTATTTTTGTATGATATTTCTTTTAAAAAAAATATTGATAAATTTTTGTATAAATGAAAATCACACCATTTAAGAGTTTCTTATTAAATTTATAAACAAAACTTGAAAGCATGCTGTTTGGATTTATAAAGCCTCCTTGTTTTTATATTTGTAAATGTTCACAAATTAACTTTTAAAAGTAAACTTCAAAAATATGCGTTCCACAAATTTTACAATGCGTCTTTATTATTTTAAATTATTTTACAACACTTTTAATTTCAATTGAAAATAACATGAACGAGATAGAAAGATACTCAGAGGTCAAAGTAAAACATGTATTGTTAAAGAATAATTAGAGGAAAACTGAATTCTACATGATATATTTTTTTAAGGTTTAGGATTTTGAAAAAAATTACACGACCACAATTCAATCGAAAAAAAATAAATTATGAAAGCTGAACTTTTAGATAATTTCCAAAATACTATTTTTCAAGTCCAAAATGCAAAAAGTATCTAAGATTTAATGCGAGGTTGATGTTTAGGTATATCATATAAATTTTAATTTTACGTTAAGTTTATTATTGCAACAGATATTACATATTATAAAAACAAAATAAAACCATCTTTATAAGAAAAAAAAGGAAAACTAATATAAAGTTACCTAAGAGGTGAATCTATGTAAAATATTTATGTCTTTTATTCTGTTTTTATACCATTTGTTAGCTAGTTTGTTAATTTTATTATACAACCTATCTTACTATTTTTATTCAAAAAATTTAAAAATCCTAAAATTGAAGTGGTCATACTTCAAAAAACATCTTAATATATTTAAATATTCATCCAATACTTTTTATACTTGTGAAACATTTAATCACCGCCACTAACTTTCATTGTTAATGGCTGATATGGTGTCAATTTTCGAACTCAAGTGCCTACCAAATAGATTAATGAGGTGAGGTGTCTATCATGTGTTATATCATTCGTGGTAATTAAATTGTGTTTTGATAGTTAAATATTTATTAAAATATGAAGTAAATTATTACAAATAACAATTATAAGACTGAAAATAGAAATACGAAAAACAAAATTAAAGCAAGGAAGGGGTTTGAAGTACTTAGAATGAGAATCAAATTGAAGGGATTTGGAAAATCGAAGGAAGAATGATTGGTTTCAGTTGCAGCTGAACAGTTATCATTAATGGCAATGGCAATGGTTGAAAGGTGTATTTTACAATGCATTTTATAATTTTTACACAAATTTTTTATTTATTTCTATTAAATATTATAAATATTTATATTTTGTATTAATGAATAGTAAAAATTAATTATAAAGTTATAATAATATAAATTAATTTTGTATAGTAATTTTTTTTTTGAAAATTAATATATTACTTATTTTTTTATAGTTATATTAGAAGTAGTGTTTTGTATTAAATACTAGAGATACCCTTCGTGTTTATTAACTCGCTCCCACAAGATTCGTAATTTTTCAATTAATGTGGCAAGTATTAATGTTAAAAGTTGCTGTCATTAATCACTATCCCTAACTATACTCTATTGATAAAAGAAATACTTTTGAGCAATTTATAACAATTTTCGATGTATTTTTTGAGAAAAAAATTAAGTTAGTTTTGTTTGTATGGTTGTTTTTACCATTCATTATTTATTTATTTTCCATATTTTTAATTTATAGATATAATCTACCAGTATCACACAACTCCGTCTCATGCTAACTTAATTTGATTAGGAAATAAATAAAATCTCAATAATTATTATTTCCTTTAAATATGGAACTCAAAGAGTGAAACTATTTCCTTCCGTATTTAGTATTTGTTATTTTTTCTTTTGATGATAACAGAAACAGAAAAATGAAAATAGGAGGGATAAAATAAAATGAATGGCGTACATTTTACTCCAAAAAAAAAAAAATAGATTCAATGATAAAAGTTAAACATTTTTACGTTTTATTATTTTTAGCAAAAAAAATATTATTTTTTATTAATAATTTTGGAAGAGTTATATTCACCTTCCTAATATTCCCACCTCTATTTCTTTAATATCTGTTTTCATGGAAATAAATAGTTGGTAAGATATAGTTATGTTTATTTTATTATCACATATTTCAATATCTTTTAAACTTTTAATATATTAATTAATGTTTTTAATAGATTGTTGGATCCTCCTAAAAAAAGCTTGTGAAACAGGGTCAAAATATGTCAATACTATGTTTTGCAACACATCATCTCTCAAATTTATTACTTTCCTAGTAAGAAAAACAAGTCATGTGGTCCATAAAAGTCAACTATTTGGCCATATTTGTAATATTCCTTTCAATAAAGCTTCTAAACATGTACTTTTTAAAATTAAAACAAAAGTTATGACTTCTTAATTCATGTTATCATAAATATTTTTCATGTGTCATAATTTTTTAAGATGATACTTTTGTTGAGTTCATAACTTGGCTAACATGTTAGAATTAAAAAAAAAAAACAAGAGAAATTTAGAAAAAAAAAATAAAACAAAAGACTACAACCAAAAGAGTGAAAATCTAAGATGGCAAACATTTTCACCACACATGAACACGTTCAGCCACTTCCACAATAACAACACCAAAGGTTACATGTTCTTCAAGAACAAGAACAGTAGAAGAAGACAAAGGAGACGAGAGTACAACAAGAACCATTTTTTTCCATCTGGGCTCGAAGAAGAACCCAATGGGTATGTGATACCAAATCAAAGTACCCGAATTCTTGGTGGGGCCATGTGTTTTGGGTGCTGCCCCACAGGCCTGTAAGGAGGGCTGGGAGGTGGCGGAGAAAAGAAATAAAAGGCGGCCGGTGGCGGCGGCGACAACCACAGTGGCGGTGGTGGAGTTTTACGATGCCTATGCATTGGAGGGGTGTGGTGGTAGCAGTCTGGGTCGTGGGAGGCAGATATTGGAGTGAGGTAAGAGTGGACAAGAGCACATGAATTGGAGAGTGACAGAGCCAAGAGAAACACAATCCATACTTGAAAGTTACTCATATTGCTTTTTTCTTCTTCAATTGTTTGTTACTAAGACTACTCCTAAAAAAAAGTGTTGTAGAATGGACTTATAATGAATAATAGAGACAAATGGTACTTATAGGAGGAAAGGGTCAAAGAAGTGAGTTTGTGTGGTGATGAAAGTTAAGATGAGTTAGTTAAAAATGCAGAGTGTGGATTTTGGAGAGTTTTGAAGAATGGATTTAATTATTAATAAGGTGTGATAATGAATGTCAAAGAAAGCACCAACCGACCAACAAACTTTATTGGCGTGTCTGATATGTTTGGTGTTAAGTGAAAGCAGATATTGAATTTTCTCAAAAGCTCTGTTCAGTGCTTCGCCGCTCTCTGGCCCCACTGCCACTATCACATTTCCCTTTCTTACTCAATTTCTTACCTACCTCAATTTCTTTTTATTTTTTACCTTTTTTTTTTATGAATTCTATCTCTACATGCCTTGAATTTATATTTGTTATCTATTATGAAACAGTACACCAGGTTTGAAATAAGAATTTTAAAATTTTGAATTGAAGAAGTCAATTTAATTTTTTTTCCCATTTTTTGACTTAAATGTGACAATTTACATATTACCGTATGTTATATTTATTTATTCAATATTTTTAAAAATAAAAGTTTTAATATTACATTAAATAAATCAATACTTACTGAGTTTAAAAATAAATATTAATATTTTTTTATGTAGGTATTTAAAGGAGATCTGAACACAAGAGAGAAAGTAAAGGGTGTAGGCGCATTGTAATTAATTATTAAGTCCACTCAACACAAACACACTAATTATACTTTTGTGGGTTGATTTAACTTCATTTAGTGCATCAAAATATATTGTTATTTATTATTTATTTTAATAAATAAAAACAACTATCATGATTTTAAAGATAAAATCGTAAGGAAGTGTATAAAAAATTACTAGCATGTATCCTCTTTATTAACTTTATAAATATAATAAAAATATAATAAGAAAACAATTTCATAGTTCATATATGAGTATTGCGATTAAATATTCATACATGCACAATCAATATTATTATTTACATAATCTCTTTGAATGGCATTCGATGACTTTTAAAATAGATTCTTTTTAAGAAAGTTGTTAAATGGATTTACCATTATTGTTTTGATATTGGGGTATTTTAGGAATTATTGTTTATATTTAAATTTATCAAACTTGAAAATTTTCCTGTTAAGAGTTATAGATGTACAATTATTAAAATTTTTAATTATTCAATCTGACGATGAAGCCAATTATAGTAGGGTGTTAAAGAATAAATGACTACTCAATTCCGTTTAATCTAAAAATTTCAATTGGTTTGTGTTAAAAATTATATCAACCTGTGATCAATCTAAACATAATCCCAAGAGAAAAACACTAGAAAAATTTCACATCACCTAAATTACATTTATTTCACTCGCTTTACTTAATAAAATATTATATAATAATAAAATAATAATTTATGTATGTATCAAATGATTGTATTTCATTATATGCAGTATCAAAATATCAGCATAAAAAAAAAATGAAAGATGGCCAGACGAGAGGGGAAAAAAAAAAGACAAGAAAAATTAACCAATATTTTTTTATAAATTTCAAAGAATTTAATTTTATTTTAAATTTCTTTGTTTAAAAATATTTTCCCACAAAAACTAAATTATTTTCTATAATTAATTTCTTAGCAAAATAAGAAAAAAAATAATAAATTATAATAAACAATTAATAATAAAAAAGTATTATAAAACAGTTGATTTATCATTCTTAATATCTATTAATTATACTACACATTGAACACAACTAAATCATATAGAAATTGTAGCATTTAGGGTTGACAAAATGTATAGATTCAAATGAACAATGAAACTGTATAACAATTTAAATGAATTACATAATACCAAGTAAACTAAACCAAGTTGGATTATTTTGATTGCTTTTGAATTAGTTGAGTAATCTTAATTTTTTGAATTGTTACCCATAGTTAGATTATTTTAAAGTATATTTTGCAATTTCACAAATAATAATCAACTTAGAAAGAAAGAAAGCTGAAATTTACTTTTTACAAACTAAACTAAGAATTCAATTATATTTATTTTGAATAAAACAAACTTTTCTTTTACATCATTGAATCCCATATCAATTTCATTCAGTTCATTGAACAACCTAATATCAGTCGTTCTCATACTAAAAAATACAATTCCTTTTTTTATCGGTCAACACTACCTAAAAGCTTCCAATTCCATTCTCTTTTCATTTTCTAAAGTTTTGTTAATGGATCTACCCTTGACATTTTCGTAAGTTCTCAATGGCTATCCATATTTTATTCAAACATAAACACAAAGGGTAAGCAAAATATACAAATACTACATTCAAAATCCATTTTATGCGTGTGTGGATTTTCACGGATATACTTTTAAAATCACGATTAACGCAAAAGCCCCTTTATTATTGGCTTCAAATTTGCACGCTAAATACACAAGTTAATTCGCAAAAATAGACATCACAAATGCAAATTTTTTCTAGTTTTCTACAAATAAATTCTGTTAAACAGCATCCATTGCGAAGTAAAACTTTCAGTAAAAGAATGGAAGACCGAGTCTAACTTCTGCTGAATGCACGTTGGCACGAACACTCTTTGTACAGTATCTTTAAGATGGGTGGCAGCGATCAAGTACTCCACAGGACAGCACGAGAACTCATATGTAAGAGGAATAAAAGAAAGTTGAGAAACGAAAAGAATATATACATTAAGGTGTCTGAAAACCACTTCCCAGGTCAGCAATACATTGAATCAAGTTGAAAAGAAAGCCGTTGAGACTTCCCTACGTTCCAGTTGCAATGTCATACATATCTACACAACTGGGTGGCTACAAAAGAGTAAGAACCTCTATAACCTCAAACTACTAACCTACTACTATATCAGAATATTAAAAATTACCGATAAATATGTTACATAATACGAAGGGAAGTGGATATTACATACATTATCTTTGTTAGCATAGACAATTTAACTTATCAAGCATCATTTCTAGCATAATTGCATCTCATTTGCAAACAGTCTTCAGCCTCTTTGCAGCCTGAACAAATCCCACAATCACCTGCAACTCATCAATTTGCTTCACAACAAAGAAAAAGAAACACAAGTTTAGACTACCAGCTAAATTCTGGTTCTTCATCAAACTTACGAAAACACTTCAGCTGAAATGCGGATCAACATACGTCTAAAGGCAATGCTTCTTTCGTTTAGTATAATTTAATGACAAGCTTGCACCAGTCACATTCATCACTAGCTAGGAACTACATTTTGGTGAAATATTACAAACTACTATTTTTTTCCCACGTGGGATGTATTTTTTTACAGATATAATGATAAAATAATTATTTACGAGATATAACATATGAGGTTTACCTTACTCAAAAAACTGTATAATTAAAGAATAGGGTATAATAATTAACTGCTTATTCATAACAAGAATATTCCTTTCATACCAATTTTGTTCCTCAAAGATTATAAAGAATAATTTTTTTATCATTTAATAAAAGAGATTAGCCTGATCTCGGAGAGATTGTAATCAGGCATGAAACTCACCGTTTAAAATCTTAATTTATGAAGCATAGAATACTTGGACAATTACTATCAAAGACAAACGAATATGCAATCAGTAATTTTGAGATACCTGCGACATGAAATGCCTCTGAACGATGTCTACTAGCTGCTCTTTTGATGGGTTTGGGACCGCATCCACCTACAGATCCATATCAAGACGTAAGTGCAACGGGGACAGATAAGCGCAGCTAAAATCATATTCTGTGGAACATAGTAACAAAGCGGATAGGTAAAAAGAATTACAAGATTAAAATGTCGCCAATATCTCCACAATGCAGCCATTTCAAGTTTGCTCAAGTCCACCTTCTGTAGAAAGATTTCAATATAATGTTAATAAATAGAATACTAACTAAGAAATAAATAATTTACTATGACAGTGGGAAGAAAAAGACATTACGAAAAAAATAAAGTTTATATACCGTGGACCCGTGAGACATAGAAACGGACCCCTTTGAGTGTGAATCGCCAGAGAAGGACCTACTCATGGTCTTGTGATGAGATGATCCCAATGTTCTATGCATTCTGTGTCTCGATTTGTGGGACTTTTGTGTGTCGTCGGATGCTGAGAAATCAAACAAAGCTCACAACATAAAAAAAAAAAAAATTAAAAAGTAGTGGGGTCATAAGAGATTAAAGTAGAGCACTAGAACTTCCGAGATGATAACAGCAAAATGAGAAGAGAATGGATCCAATGTTACCAACCTATTCCCACTTTGGAAACTTATGGAAGCCAAAACAAAATTAATTAATAAAAAATATCACAGCATTCCAATATGTGTCTACTTTCAGTGTCGGGTGCACACACAATACCAGTCAGCACAGAAGTCTCAGTACTGAGTTCACAATACCAGTACCTGTCAGCAGGCAAGACAATTAAAAACTGTAAAGTACTCACCCATATCAGATCCATTCCACTGCATATTTTCAAATTCAAGGTCATCATCTTCCTCATTACCCGTAGGTGCTTCAATCACGCTAAGAGCATTCCTCTGTAGTTTCACTTCAATACCATTTGTAAGAACCTGCATTTATTTGTGCCAGTTAAGAACAATACAAGATAATCGTCTAACAGGAAATGCCAACTAAGGATCAAAATTCTATCTGGACCTTATAGGAACTGCAAAATATCTGCAATAGAGAGGATTTACTCAAAAATTCAGCAAGAATCGGTGCGAGTATGGGTCTTATAGGACTCATCTCACTTTATAATCGCACCCATTTAATTACTTAAAAATTATCAATCACGGGTGCGCACACACATAGCCATCTATAAATATATATATATATATATATATATATATATATATATATATATATATATATATATATATATATATATATATATATTAAAAA